>TARA_R110002124_G_scaffold121904_1_pt1 | contig 11980 bp, 7 predicted proteins | sample TARA_R110002124 | Tara Oceans TARA_R110002124 (sample SAMEA4397445) | marine metagenome | biome: Polar Biome; feature: [SRF] surface water layer (ENVO:00010504); material: water (ENVO:00002006), including particulate matter (ENVO:01000060) such as... | depth 5 m | reverse complement strand
CGGTAAAGGACAGCTTCCGCACGATTGGACTGGATGTCAGTGCTTTACCGACTTCCGCAGCCTTGCTTGTCGGCAGAATGTTCAGGACGCCGGGCGGGATTCCCGCCTGTTCAGCCAGAGCCGCGATCGCCAGCGCAGAAAGCGGCGTGTCTTCGGCGGGCTTCGCTACCATTGTGCACCCCGCAGCGAGCGCCGCCGCCACCTTGCGCATCAGCATGGCATTGGGGAAATTCCAGGGCGTTATCGCTGCGCAGACGCCGATCGGCTGCTTCACGACCAGCGTGCGGACATCGCCGGAACTATGGGGGATGACATCGCCATAGACGCGCTTTGCCTCTTCGGCATACCATTCGAGATAACTGGCACCATAGCGGATTTCGCCGACCGCCTCGACCAGGGGCTTGCCCATCTCGGCGGTCAATATATTGGCGAGTTCATTTTCGTGGGCGAGCATCAATGCATGCCATGCCATGAGCTTTTCGGCGCGCGCAGTCGCGGTCAGCGCTGACCATGATGCAAAAGCCTTATCGGCCGCCGCAATTGCGCGTTCGGTATCAGCTTTACCGCAATCCGCTACAGATGCTATTTTGCTGCCGTCAGCCGGATTGAACACAGCAAAGCTCTTATCACTCGCAGCAGCAGTCCATTTGCCGTCAATATAAGCGTCATTCTTAAGATAGGCGCTAAAATTCATGATCTGAGGTGCTCCCGACAATAGCAAAATAATTCTCTGCCGTTTCGGAGCGGGCAGTTACAGCGCCAGTTGGAACCAAAACATGGTGCCAGAATCTCGCCGTCATTTGCGATCCAATATTGCCGCCGGGAAGAGCATGACCACCATGCTGAGAACCAGCAGGGCGAAGACTGCATAAAGCATGTCCGCATAGGAAAAGCCTGCGGCCAGCATTTGCCCGACGACGAGCGGCCCGGAAGCCAGACCGACCTTCGAAACAAAACCGGCTGCCGCCGCAGTGCGTCCGGCCTTGTCGAACCGGGCCGCCATGCCGAGCAGATAAGCCATGACCATTCCCCAGGTAATGCCGGTGCCGCAATTGGCCAGCAGGTACATCACCGGATTGGCGCTCCACAGAAACGCGGCTGTGCCAAGCAGGGTTAGCAGCATGACAATAGCGAGAGGCCAGAAACGACCGAACCGGACACCCATGAAAATCACCACAAGCGGCCCGGCGAGAGCAACCCAGGTAGCCAGACCGAGAGCGGTCGACACATAATCCCGCTCGAGACCATAATCGATACCCAGTCCGATGATATAAGCAAGAAGCCCCATATTGGCCGCCTGAAACAGAAAAATCGCACCAAGTGTCAGCAACAGCGGCTTCCAGTGCACCGGACCGGCCATCGTCTTGTCGCGCGGTTGATTTGCCGGATAGCGATCCAGAAACGGCAGCATCATCAGGGTGGCAAGACTGAACAGGATAAGCGCAATGAACAGCACCGATGCGCCATATATTGGCACCAGCCGCGGCAATGTCATGACACCAAGCCCGCCAAGGCCGAATTGCACGAACAGCAAGATACCGAATGTCCGGTCCGGATTCTTGACGCGCGCGATCACACCATAGGAAAGGCCGACCAGCAAACCCCCGGCAATGCCGTGCAGCAACCGAACCCCGATCATTGCCACCGGGGATATAATCACCATTGAAGCCAAGTCGATTGCGATCAATGTCAGCAACAGTCCGAACGCGACATAGCGCCAGGAAACACGTTTGATCAGAAAGATGGCGACCAGCGCGCCCAGTGCTGCGCCATAAATATTGGCGGCGGCGACATTTCCTGCCTGACTGTCAGTAAAACCCAGACCGTTTTTCAAACCGTCTACGATCGCTGCCATGATATTGACGTAAAATAGGCCTGCCGTCGCGAGAAAGGAAAGCATGACGCCTGCGAGCACGCCATCGGGCGGTGCCGTCGGCCAGCGGCGTGCGCTATCTTGAGTTTCAATCATCCTGATTACTCGCAAAAGGGGTGAAGGCGATTGGATGCTTGGGCACCTTTCCGCCAGGCAAAAGCGCCGCCATCGCTGACATAATAATAAACCGGCCCGTTCGGCATCAGCGCGGCCGACAAGCCGCCATAGCCGGACAGAGCCGGGATCCAGACGTCACCCTTGCAGCCAAGGGCCGTGCCCGCATTCCAGGCCCAGAAACCATATTGATAACGCTGCCCGTCGATCACAGCCCGCAGTCCGCGGTTTTGCGGATCACGCTGGAGCGCTGCGTTCAGCATATTAGTGTCCAGCACCGGCTCGCCGTTGATGGTGCCGCCGCGCTGCAGGAAGCTCGTGACCAGAGCGATATCATTGCGCAACAAGGTCATGCCCCACCCGCTGAACGGCTGTCGCTCGGAATCATAGCTTCTGCGGATGCTCATCATCAGCGGGCTCATGCCCAGTTCGCGCCAGATCGGTTTGAGCAGATCATCATAATAATCGGCTTCCGGATCACCCGCCGTTTTGCGAAGAAATGCGTTGATAGCGGTCCCGAGAATATAGGTGTCGCCGGTCCGGTAAACGAATTCTTGCCCCGGCTCCTGTCGGCGATCAAACGCAGTGCAGGCGGTCTTTATTTTTTCTTCATGGCTGTCGACAAGGAAGAAGCTTCGCATTTCAGCCGATTGCTCGTCTACTTCATGCCCGTCGGAATTGTAGACACCAGTCGCCATGTTCAGCGCATCGGCAAAGGTAACCCCGCGCCAGCGCGGGGCGGAACAGGCGGGAACATATTCCGAGATAAGGGACTGCATCGCGCCGGGATGCAATTGTTCCAGCCGCATCGCCCCGATGCCGGCGGCCAGTGACTTGGCCCAGGAATAGGACGGCAGCACCAGTGAATCGCAATAGAGATAGCTGCCGTATCGCGTGTCGCAACCGCCGGTATAATGAATATTGTCGGCGATATAACCGAACATGGTCATCGCGCCAGCCGCCACTTCTTCTTCTGACCCGAACATCCCCGCGACATCGGATGGCAGACTATCGATCGATCGCGTTTCCAGTCGCGCCTCTTTCTCCGCCTGATAGGCTTTCACCACATCTTCGGAACCTGCCGTGGCCTGCGGAACATAAATGATCGGTGCAGCGCCCCACGCATCGAATTGCGTATAAGCGCAGGTCTCCGATCCAATCTGATAGATAAAATGCGATATCCTGCCGCTGCTGTCGAAGCGGAAACTTGCCAGACCATTGTGAATACAATTGGCGTTGCGTTCCATCAGGGCGAATGGCAGCACCGCTCGCGACATTCCCTTGTCGGCCGGGTCATCCCAGACTTTCCCGGGCGTGAATATCCATTCCCAGTCCGGATGATTACCAGCAATCGGCGTCCGAACCAGCGGTACCAGTTCATCGCCAAATTGCAGCAGGTCGATTTCGAACGGCGGCAATATCCTGATGCTCTGGCTGGTTGTAGCAAAGTCAAAGTCATCTTTTAGCAGCAGGAAGTGCGCCATCGCGCCGCCGGTGGACTGCAACCGTCCGGCGAAATGATTTTTCGGCGGCATGGCATTACCGGGGCGATCGAAGGCGGCTGTGGAAAATGGTTGGTCCGGTGTGCTGCCAAGATCAAAGGATTCCTCCGCAATAGCTTTCGAAAGACGGCCGGGGGATGGCCTTGCCAGCACCCTGATATTGTCGACCCAGCAAATGTCATTGTCCGCGTTGCCGGCAACCCGAACACCGATATAGCCCCGGTCGGTTGCCGTCTGGATATCGACCGAGCCGCTGACCGGGTGCAGCGAAAACCCGTCATCCTGACCGTCTCCGACGCGGCCGATCTCATACCAGCTTTGCCCGTCCGGCGAAAATTCAACCAGGCAATGGTCGTCGTCTTCAAGGCCACTTGCGGCAAAAGAAGCGGCGATATCTATCCGGCTCACACCGGAAAGATCGACGCTGCACACCGCCGCAGCATTGCGCGTAAGCTGCAGTGAAGAATTATCTGCATATGTTGTGATTTGCGCAGAACCGCGTCCAGGCGTGATCGCCCAGTCACCCACGCTCTGTTCAAAATTTTCGGTGAGCAATTCCTGTGAATGGGCCGGCGCAAACGGCAATAGTCCCATCACTGCAACCAACCAGGCGAGGATAGTTATGCGCGAGGCCGTCATGCGTTCAACATCTTCGCCAAGGGAGCGAGTTGGCTTTCATAAGCTTTCCACTTGCCGACCGAAGACGAGTAAATTGGCCGACGGACCTGCGCCGCGCTCGCGGTGGCAGACGGGCTTTTGTTCTCGTGAAAGGACAAACAATCCGGGTGCCAATCCAGATCAAGAGCAGCCACAAGCTTGCGGCTTTCATGCTCCTGTCGGGTGACCAGCTGTTGATAATGCACGTTGATGATTTTTCCGGGCAAAACCGATTCCCAATGCGCCATCAGCTGGTCCTTGGCGCAGATATAGCGGCCAATATCCTCCAGATCATAAGAAAAGGGATAGCCCATGCGGAAGAGTGTCTTGTACATGGCATAGCCGACATCCATCGGGTCGCGGACAAGATTGATGATCTTGGCCGCGGGCATGGTCTTGGCAATCAGGCCGATATAGAGAAAATTCAGTGGCGTCTTGTCGATGATATACGGGCTGTCGGGCAATCGCTGGGTCGTCGAATTCCGGTAGGCCGCTGACAATGCATTCGGGTCAATCGCCGCGGAACGCCGGACAAGCTCTCCCTTGCTATTGGCCCCTGCGCACAGGCGCGTGATGGCCAATGCCAGATCGTTCACTTCCCCGATGCTGTTAACCTCTGGATGACTGCTCAATATGCGGTCGACCAGCGTCGTACCTGACCTCGGCAGGCCAAGAATGAAAATCGCGCCTTCGCCGTTTGAACCATCACCGGATCCGGCAAAATAACCCTCATCGAATACGGCGGCGATATCTTCCATTGTCGAGATATCGTCCTCGACGCGATAGGCCATCTGGCGACGACGCGCACCTGCTCCGCGGGACAAATAGGCAAACCCCCGGTCATGTTCGCCGATATCCTCCAGCTCCTTGGCCAAAGCATAGCAAAGCTGAATTTCACCCGCGACATTTCCCGAGACTTTGGACAAGCGCGCCATCAGATCGTCAATATGGTTGTCGTCAACCGTCTGCCGTCGGACGGTCGCGCGATTGTAACAGGCATCATGGTCGCCCGGTGCAATTTCGATCAACTGGTCGAGCAACTTTTCAGCGTTCTCCATTTCTCCAACCGCAATTTCAGCCGATGCCAGATTATACAATATTGCGGGGTCATCAGGCGCAAGCGCATGCGCCCTGACCAGAGTTTCGCGGGCAGCAGCATGATCGCCCAACTGCGTTTCCATTTCGGCAATCCTGCCAAGCAGGCCCGCATTTTCTCTGGCGTGGCATTTGACCGTTTCGAGCTGCAACCGCGCTTCCCGAATTTCGCCCAGCGCGCTTAGCGCTTCTGCGCGCATAAGCTGCGCTGCGCTATCGCCGGACGAAGCTTCCAGCACCCTGTCGACATGAGCAAGCATGCCGTCCCAGTCATTCTGCATCTGGCGCGCGCGACTCAATATCAGCAAGGCCTGCCGATGCTCCGGCACCTCGGCCAGCAGCCTGCCGCAGACCGCTTCTGCGGCTTGCGGCTGGCGCTGACGAAGCAGCCGGTCGGCTTCCTGGAGAAGAGGCTGGAAATCGGGACTCATGCGCAACCCTGTGCTGAGGCGACCATTATGTAAATCATGCCGGCCGCCTCCTCTCAGAATTTATAAGTCGCCGAAACACCGATTGTCCGGGGCAGCGAGATCAGCTGCTTGTTGGCGTTGCCGAAATAACCAATCGCCGGCGCGGTCCCCATATAGGCCTCGGTGAATACACCGGTGATCCCCTCTTCGTTAAAGATATTCTTCACCCAGAGCGAGCCGGTCAGATTCTCATTGGAAAGGGAAACGACCGCATTCCAGATCGAGAAGCCTTCCAGCGGGACATTGAATGTTGGCGATACGCCCACGCCATTGCGGGAACTCGACTGATAATTGCCATCCAGCCGAGTATAAAGCGACCAGCTGTCCGAAACCGGTGCCGTATAGTCGAGCGCCCAGTTCAGCATATGCTTGGGCGCACCAGGCAGGCGAGTACCATCAAGCGCTATCGGGGTTACAATGTTGTCGGGAGCGAAGAAATCCGACGTCAGCTCGGCATCTGTATAGGTGTAACCGACCGTATAATGGAAACGATCACCAATATAGCCATCAACCTGTGCCTCAAGCCCCATGGTTCTGGCTGAATCGCCGTTCTGGACCGCAAAGAAACCCCAATTGGTTGTTGCCGTGTTGAGCTGCGGGTTTTTCCAGTCGACATAATAGAGGCTGAGATCATAAACGATGCCTGCCCTTTGTCCCTTCACGCCGATTTCATAATTGACGACATTGTCGGCGTCATAGGTCTGCCAGTTCGGATTTTCGGCAAAGGTACCTGTCAACGGAACCGCGTTGGTGCCGCCACGTCGATACCCTTCGGAAATCGTGGCATATAGCCGGTCACGCTGACCAAATTGCCAGGACACATTACCCTTGAACAGCACGTCATTTTCGCTCGTTTCGAAAAATGCGGTCGTCGGCGTGAACACACCGGTAAAAAGCGGCAGATCGATGAATGTCGTGTTCTCCGACTTATTGTCGAAATAGCGTACACCACCGGTCAGATCCAGGGTTTCGGTGGCATGCCAGGTCAATTCACCATATACCGCCAATTCCTCGAATTTTTCGTCTCTGCGATAATCGAAATCCTGATCGCCGGTGACGAACGCTGCAAATGCCGGGAAAGCGGCATCATACCAGCGCTTGAATCCGCGCAGATAGCTTTGCTGTGTCGACTGGGTCATTTGATCACGATAAAAACCGCCGACGATGAAATCGAGCGGACCTTCTGTATCCGACACCAGCCGCAGTTCCTGAACAAAGGCTTCGTCGGCATAGCTGCGCACCGCGGACGCCATCGGCCGCGGGTAATTATAATAGAAACCGAGAAATCCTGCCTGCGCGTAGAATCCTGTATTCTCGCTGATACTGTCACCCTCGCGGTCATAATAAGAGGAAGAGGAGGTCAGGGTCGCAAAGCCCAAATCCACATTGATTTCCAGCGCGCCCATATCGTCGTTGCTTTGCGCCGGTTCCAGCTGGATCGAACCCTGCTCGTAGCGCTGGTAGGGGCGCCCGAAACCGTCGCTGTTGACCGTCTGCGCACGGCGCCCACCGACGTCATCGTCCTGATGCGTGTAAAGCGCCTTGACGCTGACCGTGTCGCTCGGCTCCCACAACAAAGTCGCGCGCACCATCCATTGCTCGACCGTATCGGCATCCTTGGCCACGCGATATTGGGCGTCGGGCGCGAGAATGCCGTTCGGCGCAACGGGTATGCCGTCCGCATCGAGTTCATAGACGTTCACATAGTCGGTGATGCCCGGATAATCACCCCAGCTGCCGACCACGCGGAGCGCGAGCGTATCACCCAAGGGCACATTGAGCACGCCATCGAGCGAATAACCAAATTTGCTGGTTCCATCGACGTTCGACAATGACCCGTTTATCGAGCCACCAAATTCGCCGAGCACCGGATCGCGGGTGATATAGCGCACCGTGCCCCCGAGTGCTCCTGAACCGTAAAGCGTACCTTGTGGACCACGCAGCACCTCGACCCGTTCGAGGTCGCGAAGCAGGAAATTGGCAAAGATCGGCGTGTCGTTGAGATAGGTCGATACCGACGCGACCGACGATACAGAATAATCGCCCAGACCGTTGCCGTCGACGTTGAGGCCGCGAATCCGCACTTGATTGATCGTTCCGGCGTTGCGTGCACCCCGGTCAACGACACCGACGCCCGGAACGGAGCGAAGCAGTTCCGCACTGTCGAACGTCTTGGCAGATTCGATCGTATCGCCGCTGACCGCAGAGATATTATAGGGGACGTCGACGATGCTTTCTTCGCGCCGGGTCGCAGTCACGACGATGATATTGCGCTCCTGCGTTGCGCCATCCTTCGTGCTCTCTTGCCCTTCTGCCTGCGCCAAAGCTGCATCAGACAGGCCCAGAGTCATGGCGGTGCCGCTCAATAACGACATTATCACCCATTTGCGTTTTGCGTTCCCGGTCATTTTTATTTTCTCCCTCGTTCGAATTTTTTCACCAAGTCATTCTTGGCGATGTTCTGTGCGTTGATTTATTTTCCTGAATTCTCGTCGGCTTGATCAGACTGGCTGGCGGTCTGCCGGTCTGGCATGCGCAATTCCCCAAGCCCGCTCATCGCCCGCTGCCGAGCTTCACTGCTTTCATGCAAAGGGAAGCGCGCCGGCGCGTCGCGGAAGCTCTTGAGCACCTGCCCCAGACCATGCCACCCGCGCTCGCGCGCACGCCGGACCTGCTCGAAATCGATCTCGAAGGCCGAAACCTCCCTCTCCGTGCCACATTCATGGAGCAGTTCACCGCCAGGGCCATAGAATACCGAACGGCCGTTACCCTGTTCGCCGGCGACATTCACATCGATAAAATAGCATTGGTTGACCGCCGCATTGGCCCGTGCGATCGCCAGTTCAACATCGCGGTCAATAGTATTGGTCATGGTCGGCAATATGATGACTTCCGCGCCCATTCCGGCCAATGTCCGCATCGCCTCCGGGAACCACATGTCATAGCATATCGCGATCCCGATCCGTCCGGCCCCCGGTATGTCGAACACCACCGGATCAACACCCGATGCGATACCCTTTTCATAGGGCAGGAACGGAAACATCTTGTCATAGCGCGCAACGATCTCGCCCTGCGGATCAATCACCAGCGAAGTATTGAAAATCCTGTCCCCGCGCGCCTCAAACTGAGAGCCCGGTATCAGCCACTTGCCGGTTTCGCGTGCAATGTTCCGAAATCTCTGCTCGGTGGGCCCGCCAGCCGGCTCGGCGTTTTTCGGGCTTGCCCCGTGGACCGCCAGCTCGCCGCAAACCATCATGTCTACCCACGGGAATCGTTTGGCAATCGACCGAAACTCGGTTTCGAGCAGATCGATATTATTGTCCTTGCCGCCGGCAAGTTGAATGGATGCTATTCCCAATGTCGACATAAGGGCTTTCTGCGATCACACGAACCTCTCGAGACGGACGGTTCGCTTGTCCATCACTGTTGATTACAGAATTTTGACAAATGCCTTAGGTCCAGTTGGAATCCTTTTGTGGTGCCAGTTTTTGGCGTAAACTGCTCGAAATCATAATTTTGGTGGAACGATAACGGCGGTATCGACTGTGCGGCCATCTTCATCCAGCCAGAATAGAATATCGCCTTCAATCCTGATTTGAAAACTCGCTGTTTCCCCATAAGCCCAGCGATTCCACTTACGGAACCAGCGGTTGCCCTCGATCCACCACTGGCCCGCATCACGGTCTTCATTGGCATATCCCGCTCGACCGACCAGCTTGCCATTGTCGCGGACCTCGATCGTGCAGGGTTCACCGTAAACGGTTTTATACAATAATGTCAGGCCGGGAATCAGTCTGGTCAGATCGTCATTTTCCAATTGGGCCTGGTGGGCTTCGGCATCAGCCTTCTGACCATTGTTCAAGTCCCGCATGATTTTTGCCAGCAATTCCACTCCGGGGCGGATGCTGTTTCTGGGCAGGCTGGTAATCCCCAGCCGGAACATATTCTTATGCCCGGCCGGGTGAGCAAAATAGTCGCTGACCGGCTCAATCAGCATGCCCTGGGACTGCGCTGCCTGGACCAGCCGATCGGCATCCAGGTCTTCCGGCCCGCTCACCCAATAAGCAGTACCGCCATCGACAGGGGGAATAGCGACAGAATCCGGTCGATAATGATTCAGGGCATCGCGCAGCTCGATCAGTCTTTCCTCACATATCCGGTTCAACCGGCCAAGCATGGCGTCATAATGACCCAGAGACAGGAAAAAGGCCGCCGTTCGCTGATTGTTCGGAGATGGCCGTTTTGTTGTCAGGCTGCGGAGACGCCGAGCCGCTGCAATAACGTCGGCAGGGCCGACCAGATAACCGATCCGGATTCCGGGTGACAGCAATTTGGAGAGAGCGGAAACATAGAGCACGCGCTCGCCTCCGGCCATCGCCCGCAAAGCGGGCAAAGCATCGCGAAGATAATTCATTTCGCATTCAAAATCGTCTTCGATGATCAGCAGGTCATGTTTCTGCGCAGCGGCAAGCAACGCCTCACGGCGCGGCATTGACAGGGTAACCCCGGTCGGTCGCTGGCGGCTAGGCGTAACATGGACCAGATCACATTCCTTGATGGTGTCACCGACAACCAGCCCTTCTTCATCAACTTTCAGATAGTGGGTATCGGCACCACGAAGACCGATAAGTTCGCGCATCGAAGGCAGTCCCGGCTCTTCCATTCCGATGGAGACGCCGGGCCTGGCAAAAAGCTCGGTCAGCAAATGCAGCGCTTGCTGTTCACCGGCAGTGATCAGAATTTCATCAGGCTGCGCGCTTATACCGCGACGAGGAAGCAATTTGGTGCGGATCTCCTCGACCAGCATTTCATCATCGGAATCGCCATTGTCGATCGACCATTTGTCGATTTCCTGGACGCCCAGTGCAAACCGGCTGGCTTCGCGCCATTCGGCCACCGGGAAGAGCGAGTGGTCATAACGTCCGTCAATGAACGGATAGCGATATTTTTGCCAGTCAGGGGGACAGCGAAATCCACCCGCAACGCCAACCCGCGCGCGAATCCTGCTCTTGGCAAAGGAAACCGTTCCATCATCACTTCCCGCATTGGCGACCACTGTCGCGACCCTGGTGACTGGCGCGGGATTATCTGCCACGAAAAACCCGCTACGCTCTCTCGCAACCAGATGGCCCTCGGCCACGAGCTGCTGATAGGCCAGCGAAGTCGTGTTGCGGGAAACGCCGATCTCGTCGGCGAGCTTTCTCGAAGAGGGAAGCTTTCTGCCCGGCGTCAGTACCGATGCATTGATCGCCTCAATGATGCGGGTACGAAGTTGCGCCTGTAGGGACAAGCTACTCCCCGGATCAAGCCGCAGCAACAACGCGATTGATTTTGAGTTAGACGATTTTTTGATCATACAACTAAGTACTCGGCCAAATTTGGGGTGCATTTGCTCCCCTATGAGAGAATCTCTTTTGGCTTTCTCCCCAGCTTTTATCCAGTTGGTAATTTAGTCCGCCGGTTTTCGTTGCGCAAATGCAAATGTGGAGCAAGATGCAGCGGAGCCTTCAGCGATGCAAGAACACGCTTTTGAGCTTCGCAGTGAACGCTGCGAGATCGACCAGCCCTGCGATATTCGCCAGATCAGTCAGGCATTTAACATGCTTGTTTTGCCCAACAATTAATGGCGGAGCCGGAGGGATTCGAACCCTCGATAGGTTGCCCTATACACGCTTTCCAAGCGTGCGCGATCGACCACTCTGCCACGGCTCCGCATATACCGTCTGACCCGTGAATCCGGTCGAATGTCAGACAGCGCCGCTTCCCTAATGCGGGATTGGCGCTTTCGCAAGCGATAGTGTCGGGTTAGGGTGATCACGCACAGAATGTCAGAAATTAAACCCGTTAGGGGAGAGCCTGTCGAACCCCGTCTCAAGACGCGAGGCGTCCTTCGACAGGCTCAGGACTAACGGCATGAGGCGGGACAACATATTATGATCAGATTACTCTCCATCGTATCTTTCGCGGCGCTTGCGATAGCGGCTCCGGTCACCGCTCAAGAGACCGAGAAACCGGAATTTCCCAGCCCCAATGCGATTGTCGATGCAGCCCCGGCTAGTGCCTGGGTGAAAATCGCCCCCAGCGACCTTCTGATCATGGACCTCGCCCCCGATGCCGAGGGCAATCCCCGCCGCGTGGTGATCCAGCTGATGCCCGCTCCTTTCTCGCAAGGCTGGATCCGCAATATCCGCAAGCTCGCTACTGCCCACTGGTGGGATGGCACGAGCATCAACCGGGTGCAGGACAATTATGTCGTGCAATGGGGCGAT
>TARA_R110002124_G_scaffold154156_1_pt1 | contig 11982 bp, 14 predicted proteins | sample TARA_R110002124 | Tara Oceans TARA_R110002124 (sample SAMEA4397445) | marine metagenome | biome: Polar Biome; feature: [SRF] surface water layer (ENVO:00010504); material: water (ENVO:00002006), including particulate matter (ENVO:01000060) such as... | depth 5 m | reverse complement strand
CTACATTCTTAGGGGCAGATGAAGTCATAATTTAAAACCCATACTGCCTAGCTTTAATAAGTTTGTCGTTGTCAAATTGCTGAACCTGAAACGGTCCTTGAGAGCCAAGAGCATTGTTGCCGTAGAAACTGCTTGCCGCCGACCCGCCTTGGTCATACGGACTTTGAGAACCCCCACCGCCAGAGCTTCCGCTAAAGGGGTTGTAGCCAGCCGCCTCTGAAGCTGAAGGGCCGACGATATTTATAGTATCAGGGAGTGGAACATTTCCGCCCATGAAGTTCTCGATCGGCGTCCCGCTAAAACCACCACCTGTTGAACCACCACCTGTTGAGCCACCACCTGTGTCAACGGCAGGAGTTTTCTGCGCATTGATCTCGTCAATAATTGACTTTCTTAGAGCCTCAACATCAATATCTTGCTGCGTCCCGACACTGCCCTTCAACGCATCGATCTGAGCCTGAATAGGATTAATCGCGCCAGTGATCGCCTCTTGCCGCTGAGCGCCAATTGGGTTCATTGCTGCAGCTATAGCCTCTTGACGTTGAGCTGCAAGCGGGTCCATTGCAGCAGCAATAGCATCGGCACGTTGTTTGGCGATGTCATCAGGGTTAAGCATTTGCTTTTGAAGCTCTGAGAACCGAGTGTCGAAACTACCTGTAGCTCCGGTCAATGACTCTTGGATGGCTGCAAGCTCTTCTTTCGTTGCAGTGCCATCTAAAGCTTTCTGAAGAGTTTCTACCTCTAAACCAAGGTCTACAGAGCTGGCAATAGTACCTTCGAGAGCGCTACCTATGCCTTCAATGTCAAATTGAAGTTGGTTCAAACTTTCTGTTGACGCAAGACCGCCGATCTTTCCTTCCACATCGACTTTTAAAGCATCAATCGCTGTGTTGACTTGATCCGGCGATAAGGTTCCAGCTTCCAGAGCTTGCGCAATAGAAGTGTTAACTTGATCGTTGGTTAAAGCACCGTCACGAAGAGCTTCCATTTGTGAAAACAAATCTTTTCTTTCTTCACTCGAAGTGCTTTTAAGGTTTTCGGACTCACCGCGCAATTTTTCAATCTGAAGCTGCAAATCATCGATTGGAAGGCCAGCGATATTGTCTTTAAGGGTCTCTACATTGGCCTCAATATTACCGATCAAGGTTTCTCGTTCGCCGCGCAAAGCCTGCAATTGAGCAGAGTTTTCCGTCTGAATATCGTTTTGAATTGTAACTAAATCGCCTTTTACCGCATCAATTTGCTGCTGAGCAGCTTCTGCTGCACTTTTTTGAGAACCAGTAAGCGCGGCATCACGAGCGTCAAGCTCAGTGTTAATTTGAGCTGTAGTGTCATTTAAAGAAGCGCCAAGCTCTCCGATTCTGGTGTTTATGTCTCCGATTAAAGAGCCTTGCTTGTCTTCTAAGCTGCCAATGGCGGCTGCTTGCTCGGTTCTGACCCTATCCTCTTGAGCCGCCAAGTCAGTAGTGGTCTGATCCATGTTCGCTTGAACCATGTCAGAGATGCGCTGCTGCTCTGTTGATATGGTAGATCTTTCGTCAACACCTTGTTGCCTTAAAGCTTCAGTCTCGGTATCAACTCCTGCTTGAAGCTCCTTGATCCGCTCCTCAAGAGCGGTAGTCATATCTGATCGTTGCGAAGAGGCAGCGTCCGAAGAAGTCGAGATCTCTTCCCTTAAAAGGTTTTGAAGGTTGTCAATTTCTGTCTGTCGAGCGGCAGAAGAAGCTTCGTCTGCAGTCTTTTGCTCGGCCATGATCTTGCTATATTGACCAGAAAGAAGCTCGTCTGTCGTAGGGCCTTCAAGCTGTCGCATCGTTGGAGTAGCAGGGGCTTCTCTTGGGCCACGGTCATAAACCGGCTGCTGCATCAGGTAATCACTCAACGAGCCGTAAGGGGAAGCCGAGCTTCCGTATTCGTCTTGAGCGCGGCTTAAATCAGTTGGTTCTGCCATTAGATCACCATTTTTTGCATGACCAGTACCGAGGGGTCAGCTTATCTTTCGCGGTGTCGCATTTGTGTCGAGCGCGGAAGCTTTTCCGTCGTGCTGGTATGCTTTTCTTTATTGTCATGTTTGGATCGCCAAAACGAACCAGCTTGATTTGATCGCCCTGCCTTGCAAGCACAGCAAACTTTTTGTTACCGCCAGAGGTTCTTTTCGGCTTGTTAAAACCCGAAAACGACTCGCCACTATATGTGACCCTGCCGCTTTCGGTTCTTTTAGCGTCTCTGGTCGTAGCCATACTAGGCGTACTCTTTTACAAGTTCCAAGATAACCGTGTAAGTGTCAGTACTGCTCGCCCCGATAGTGGTGAACAAGACATCGCCCGTTACACCATCACCAGCATTGTTTGGAATGCCGGTGAAATCAGAATAATCATGGAAACCATTGCTGTCGGGCGATAGGCCGATAATCAACGTGTTTGCGGTGGCATCGCACAAAAGTTCAACGCCCATGCCTACACACTGCCACCAGATCTTGGCGACAGTGACCTTGGAGCAAGATTTACCGGCGCTATTTGCAGTCAGGGCAGATACATCAACCTTGACCACATTAGCTTCTCCGGTGCCGTCTGAAATATTTGTAAACTTCAGGACAGCTTTGCGTTCGCCGTCCTGAATGGTTTGAGATGTGACTGCATCAGCCATTATGACTCTCCTGAGTTATGGCAATTAAGCGTCAGCGAAAGGAGTAACAATGGTTCCGCTTCCGATCAGCAAAGAGTCATGAACCAAGTACGTTGCATCGTCAATAGCAGTAATCCTGACAACACTGCCGACGATTCCGCCCTTCGTTGATCCATTTAAAGTGATGACATCGTTAGACGCTGCAGGCACGAATGCTTTTTTAGCGCCATCATCTACAGCAACCATTACTGCGCCAACGAACTTATCGGTGCCATCAGTTAAAATATCAAGATCAGTCGCGGCGGTTACTACATAAAAGTAGAAAGAAGCGCCAGTGTTGTTTTCTTGGCTTGGGGCCGTTGGGTCAGTTGGGGTGTTGACGTTGATAGAAGGCAATGTGAACTTGCCGTCTGCGTCATCGAGAAAAATGATTTTACCAGCATGAGCAGCTACGGTAAGGGTAGTGTCTGCAGCAAGGTTGATTGTGCTGTTCACGCCTGCAGTGATAAAACCAGCTAAAGATCTAACGGGACCAGAAAAAGTAGTTTGTGCCATGGTATTCACCTCTTACGAAAGGATTCGCCCTAATGTCTTCGTAACGTCCGCTGAGCCGGTCGTTAGGGCTGTTTTTCTCAGTTGACTAACATTCTAGGGCAATATTGAGACAAAAAAAAGGGCCTTTCGGCCCCTTTCTCTTTAGGCTCCTTGTGAGCCGTAAATGCCTCGCCAATCGGACCAGCCAAAACTATAACGCTCACGCGCCTTGTATCGGATGTTTCCGGTTGAGAAGTCAGGTTCCATAGAAGTTTCCATCGCGGAGCGTTGGAACATCTTGAGACCTTCGCCTTGGTCTGTAACCGAAGTCAACAGGAAGAAGGCATCTGGGTCGTTCAGATAATGGTTAACAGTGTAACCACCCGGCAGAACGCCAGTGCTCTTGATCGCATTGAGATCGTTGTCAGCAGTACCAGATCGCTTGTCCGAATTCAAAATCCGGTCAGCAACAAAGACCAACTGAGGAGGTACGACTAACTTAGTCGCCTGAACCGAAATGGTCAGTCCTCGGTCATCGGTGTAAGTGCTGATGTCGATCAAAGCATCTTCCAATGAAGTTTCGTTCAAGTCAGCCATAGTCGCTGCTCGGTTAGCGGCAGTACCGCCACCAGACAGAGGGTGAGCTGTGTTGATCAAAGAAACGCCATCGCCGCCAGTATAGGTGCCACTGAACGCATTGTTCAGTATATCAGCGCCTTTTACTTCTTTGGTGTTACCCATAGAGCGAGCAAGTGCCTTGACATAACGCTTACCTAAACTATCATAAAGATTATCTTCGACAGCTTCCTCGGTAAGTGCAAATGCCAACGCAATTGTCTGATGCGTATAACGTGCCGAGTAAGACTCGCCAGCATTATCAAAGACAACACCTTGACCTTCAGTTTTAGTTGGTGCTGAACCAAAGCCGGTGATGAGGACTTCTTCCTCGAAGGCACGCTGAGAATCTTCAATTGCGAAGATGTCTTCGTACTCTCGATCGTAGGAGTCATAGCTCATACCGAACAAAGAGTTCAAGCCGGGTTCTAGCTCTTTAGCTAGTTGTGCTCGTGAAATAGCCATTTGTTACTCTCCTTATGCTAACCCAGCGCCTTTAATGCCGAATACATGGTTTTCGATTACGACAAGCACATTGGTATGTGCTGACGCTACATCTGAATTTGTCGGATCTTCAGAAATATCAATCGCCTTTACTGGCAGCGTCAAAGCTGTTCCGCCGTCAGTTACTTGCAGTTCAGCCCCAGAAACACCAGATAGGGTAGAGCCTGCCGTCGTGTAAACGATATCAAAGTTACCAAACAAATCAGCAATCGGGAAGGCTATAGCCGCCTGAATTTCAAAGACCACCATTGGGTCATCGATAATAAAAGCGATAAGGTCCGAAGCGTTAGTGCTTGCCGGATAGTAATTGCTATACACTTGCTCACCAGAGGTGGGGTCTGTGTACTGACAACCATTAAATACACCAACAACGGGCACTACGCCCCCGTCAGCATGAAGGGCAATGTGCCCACCGGTTACCTGAGTAACCATGTCACCTTGAAAAATGCTCGTATCATAATTCGCAGCAATGCGATAGCGACTTTGACCACCAGTATAAGGTGCTCCGCCGATCATCCGAACAGGTTTCATTCCAAAAGCGGCATCTTTATTAGCCATTTTTATCTCCTTGAGACTTAGCGTCTACCAAATGTTACTTGGGAGTCTCGCTGAGGGTCATACTTAACGTAACGCTGATCGCCGCGAGTCTCATTGAACATTGTGTTATCCAATGCGTCAGTGGCCGCTTGATTTTTCGCATTATAATATGCGTTGCGCTCTTCAATCGTTTCGTCAGGTATTTTCGCCAACAATAATCCTTCGTTGTATATGACGCCAGCGTGCTTTCCGGCATCCATCGTGGGAAGTTCCCACTCTGGAGGAAGATCAGATGCTTTTACAAGCTCCCAACCTTCCCTTATCCGTCTGCTTACGTTTGCTCGATCCTCTTGTCCTAGCATTGATTCCCTGATCCACCGATAGGTGTAACCGGGAGGTGCCGGGGGAGTTTCGAGCTTGCGAACTGGTCGCCACGGTCGTCGTCGAGCCTGTTTATCGTGCGTCTCGGAATCACGCGAAGCGCGGGTCTTATTAGCTGAATCTGTCATTATCTTGCCTCCCTTTGAGCAATTTTTTGCTTTTCTGACGCTACACGTTTAAGCCAAGCTTCCTCGGACATATTGTGCGGCTTCAAACCACGGAGGCGCTGAAGTTCAGATTGAGTGAACTTAACACCACGCTTGCTGCCCTGTGTTTGTTGCCGTCCAGCAGAACTGGCGGAAGCGACTCTTTGCACAGCGGGTCTATCTTCCTTTTTTTCGGCTATCGAGTCACCCTGTAAAGTCGGGTAGATCCGAAAAACTCTTGTGTCCAATTCATTGTAATACTCTTCGGAGTCTGGTTCAAACCCCTCGTTAATGAGATTGAAATGAGTGAAGTACGCAAACTGAGTCGCCTGAAGGTTTTCTTCGTTCTCAGAATCGCCATACCATTTGTTTTGATCATGCCAGCCTAAAGCTTCGCTCGTAGGTTTAACCTCTTCTTGCACCTGCTGCTGAGGCTGAGGCTGGTATGCCTGATAGTTTTCTTGCTGCGAATCTTGTTGAGTAACGTATTGCGACTGCCTAGATTGCGCAACTCGAAGCTTCTCTTTCTGGATGGCGATATCGGTCTTTAACGTATCCGCCTTTGAAATCAGATCAGCGTCACCCGATCGAATCGCTTTCCGATAGATGTCATCGATTTGGCTTTCTTTCGAGGAAAGAGCTTCTTGCTCTTTCTGCAACACAGTAGTCTGCTGAACAACAGAATGCTTTTTGTACGCATCAAGTTCCTGATCTTTTTGCAAAGCAACAGACTCAAGATACTGAGCACGATCCTCAGCCTGCTTGGTCTTTTGGTTAAGCTTATTGATCCGCTTGCTAACCGATTTGGTGTAACGCTCAAGCTCGTCATCGTTGCTTACAGCCTGACCTTCTGGCGGATCTTCAACGATCTGAACCTCGATTTCTTCTTCTACCGCATTTGAATTTTCTACTGTCATCGCCAGCTACTCACTATGTCATCGGGGTTTAGGATAGTTCCAATGACTTCATCGTCATTGATTATGCGCACCTCGTCTCCATCTTCAAGCTTAAAACGAGCGCCTGCATACCGGCCAATTAACACCCAATTGCCTTCTTCGCACCATGGGGTTTTGCCGTACTTTTCTTTATCTGAGTAACACAGAAGACCTTTTTTCACGACATAAGCAACAACCGTCGCAAGTGATTCTCGGTCCACAGTATCTTTGGTTAAGTGAATACCACCCTTGCTTGTTCGTTTCCCGATATAAGGGATAACAAGCATTCGCCAACCAGACGGCGTAGGCATCCTCTCCAGCACGCTTTTACTCAGCAATGACGGATCTAAAACCAGATCCTCCTTCTGAATAAAAGCCGATTCAATCGACGGTTTTGTCACTAGCGCTCTCCTTTTGCGTAAAAATCTTGGATGTGTTGTTCCACCAAGTTTAACGCAGTTAGCTCGCCTTGCAAACTTTTATAATGTTCCATATCTTTAAGCAAACCTTCGCACAATGTTTCAACGATCAAACTTCTTCGATCACCTACCATTCGCTTTAAAGATGAGGCTAGGTCAACATCGTCTCTCATACGCGCTCGTAATAATCTAGGCCCTTAGTTGCAGCGCCAGTGCCTCTGGTGCGCATCTTCTTAACCTTAACTTTCAACTGGCCATTTGAGACTGAACCGCCGTCCTTCATGCCTTTTGACGTTTTCATCGCAATAGCGACAGCTTGATCTTTTGGCTTACCTTCTTTCCTAAGCATACTGATATTCCTGCTAATGGTTTTTTGACCGCTACCCTTCTTCAGAGGCATCGCCCTTCTCCTCTCCTGCCAACTTCTTCTTAAAAGAAACTTTTGCTTTTGGCTTCGGTTCAACTGTCTTTGAAGCAACAGGACTCGGCGCTTCAATCGAGACAGAAACCGGCTCTGCGCCGCCCCGCTCAATCCTTGCTAACTTGGCTTCAAGCCTTGCCTCGTCCGCCGACTGCTGAAGATTTTTCTTTTCTGCAAGCATCTGAAACTCTGCTCTTTCTGCAGCTCGCATCATGGCTTTGTTCTTTTTAAGCTCTTCTTGCTGCTCAAGAATATAACTGGTTGTCATCGCATACCTCCAAATTTAGCTTGTAATTCAAGCATTTTCAACTCGGCCTGCTGCTCAAGCCTTTGAGACGCCATATCAAGCTTGTCGTCAGCCACTTCTTTTTGAATGCCGATCCGTTGCTTGTCTATCTGAGATTCAAGCAACTTTTCTTCGCCACGCTGAGATTGCTTATCTTCAAACTGGCTTTGGTCAGCAGTCAATTCTTGCTCTCTTAGATCCAACTCTTTTTGTCGGATCTGAACGAGAGGATCTTCTTCATTACCCTGCCCGATTGATACCAAAAAGTCTTGCGCCAACTTAGCCATAATTGGCGACGAAAAGCTCTCAGTAATCATTTGAATCTGGCTAACCACTTGGGGTTGTTGCTCTGGAGGCACTTGCGTCATTTGCTGCTCAAGCTGCTGAACCTGCTGCTGTATCTGTGGTGGCATTTGTTCCTTTGCCATCTGGGTAGACATGAATTGCAAGTGCTGCATACTGTGCGCAATGACCAAAGCCTGCAACTGCGGGTTGGTTTTCACAACTTCAGCCAAGAACAAAGACCTATGAGTATCAACGTGAGCCTGATGATTTTGCGGCTCAAAAGCCTGCTGAGGCTGCGCCATCATAAAACCACTGTTCTCAATCCCTGCATCAATCGGAGCAGGGGGTGGGGGCGGTGGCGGTGGCGGCTGCAGAAGACTGTCAACATTATCAATCCCTAGTGCAGAATACATCCTGCGGTAAGCTTCATAAATCCCTTTTGGCCCATGAATCTCCGGGTTCGACTGCACGAGCTGCATAAGCTCTTGAGCCATTGTGATTCTTTGAGACTGGCTGAAAATGTTAGGATCTGACACAGGAATAACGTCAACACGCCCGTCAAAATCAGTCTGCTTAACCTCTTGAGCGCCGCCAAGAGCCTGATAAGGATACATTGGCGGCAGGTATTCAGAAAAGACTTTAGCCAGAAGCTGAAACTCAATTCGTTGCGCGTAGTGTAAGCGCTTGTGAATCGCGCTCATCACCTTGGTGCCACGCTCAAGTAATGCAACCGTGGTTCCAACAGGCATTGCGGCGTTCACGTCACCAACATTGGTGTCTGCAATGCTGGCAAAGCGCTTACCCGAATCAATCAACATGCCTAAAAGTTGCATCAAGACGTTTGAAGGCTCTTTTACAGGTAACGGGATCAAGTTTTCCTTGAGGGAACCGCCGGTCGTGTCGATGTCCCGAAACTCTCCGGGCTGGAGCGGTTCGTCTTCGTCACGAATCCGCATTCCTCTGGCTTTGAATCCAGAAGGCAAGTTTGCAATCGTACCAGCGTCAATCAACTGCCTAAGAATAGACGTTGAAGCCTTTGCAAGACCGCCGATCATGTGGCTCAAGCCCAGACCGTAGAAGCCAAGGCCGGGCAGAAACTTGTACTGCACAAAGTAGTTTACTTTTTGCTTGGTTACGTCTTGTTCTGTGTAGTTTCTTCGGATGGACAAGACTTGCTGAGATTGCTCGTCAATTGTCACGATATAAGGCAGTTTTAAGCCCGTTTCTTTGCCCTCAGCATCAACATCTTCGTAACCGGGGAGATCCAGTATGGTATGAACCTCGTAAACAGTTCTATCTCGGTTCTCAGAATAACTTGGGGACTGACCTTCAATCTCGTCAATCTCTTCCTCGATGTCGCTACGATTAACAGTGTAAGCATCGCCTTTTAGCTCGATATCTGCGTAAAAACCGCTTAGCTGTTGCTTGCGAATCTCATTTTTGCTCATCCTAATGACGTGCGTAACCCGCTCAGCAGAAAGAATGTCAGAAGCCTCGTAAGGTACAATCAAATCTTCTGGGGCGATAAACTTTGAAACCGCTCGGCTCATAGACTGGTCGTAATAAACCTTCTTGAACGCAGACCCTGCAATCGGCAGGTAAAACAAAAGCATGTCCAGCTCTGGATCATATTCCTGCATCACGTTCATGATGTAAAAATTCATGAAGTTGGCGACCCTTTGAGACTGCATTTCAATCTCTGGCGTGCGAGCGCCAACGATCTCAGTCTTAACCGGGCCTTGTGCTGGCAAAAGCTCTTTATAAGCCTGCGCCTGAAACTGAGTCACGCTTTCGGCAAGAATTGGATGAATTACGCCAGAAGATCCTTGGAACGGTTGAGATCTAGTTTCGTCAAACTTCATGCCAAGGTACTTCAGCCCTTCAACATAAGTTTTTTCCCACTCTGAACGGCTTTCTTTGTCTGAATCAATAGACTCCAAGACATCGCTCGCAAGCTTTCCAAGGTCTGATTTGTCGAGAAAATCGACCAAGTTTGAGTCAAACGGGGTCTGAATTGCCTCTGGAACCGAGTCGATCTCATCGTCAATTAGAATGTCTTCTTCAGCTACCAAAATCTGTGCAGCATCTCTGATCATATCTTCTCGGCTAGGTTCTGGCGTTACCGACATCTCCCGAGACAATGGAATGACATCTGGATCTTCTTCTGTGCCAAGTAATTTATCAATAGCCATCAGTAGTATACCTGTCTATTTCGAGGCAAGAATTTAGCCTCGTCTTGGTAATCATTTTCAAGGGCGATAAAGCCGCCCTGCCTAAATCTCATAAGCGCCATTGTAGCACTATCGCAGAAATCGTCATGGTCTCCGTATGGGAACGAAGCCATCTCCTCGATAACTTCTTCGGCAAAGTTGTCATCTGGTGCCCAAACCATTGAGGACTCAAAAAGAGGCGCGACACTGTTCATTCGTGCAATCTTATCCTGACCTCGGCTTGGTGTATAGGCTGTGACCGGGATGCCCATACGCCTTAATTCTTGCGTTAACGGTGTGCCAGAAGCCTTTGCTTCAACCAGAACACAATCTGGCTCCCAGTATTTGTATTCGTCCATAGCAATCTTTTTAAGCTCTGGGAAATCGACACGGAACCGCTTGGCGTCGAGCAGGATTATACAGTCAGGCCCGTCAAGCTCTGGTGTAAATACCCCCCACGTCGTAATGGCGGAATAGTCAGCAGTTTCCTTTTTACTAAAGGCGGTGTCATAAGACTGAATGACGTAAGAATAAGCCGGTACATAGTCCTTGTCCCAAACTTCCCACCATTCACGCTTGACGATTGATCCTGATTCGGCGGTCGGATTCTGCATCCACTGGCTGTTCCACTTCGCAACAGGAAGAGAAGCTTTTACGCTTAAAAGCTCCTCCTTCTTCCAATATTCTGGCCAGAGAGGTTCTTCCGTCTCCGGCATGATTGCTGGAAATTCGATCATTTCCCATTGATCGGCGTGATCCTGATTTTGGTGCTTGATAACCTTGCCAACCAAGTCCTTAGTGGACCATCGTGTCATTACGATGACAATAATACCTCCGGGCTGCAAACGCTGCCGGGGGCCGGACGTATACCATTCGTAAACCGAATCCATCGCGGTTGACGAAAGTGCGTCTTGCTCAGAAACGGGATCATCAATGATTAATAGATCAGCGCCACGGCCTGTGATCGCGCCGCCAACGCCTGAGTAAAAAGATTCTCCGCCCTCGTTCGTCGTCCATCGGCCAGCAGACTTGTTGTCGGCCTGAAGCTTTAGCTTAGGGAAAACTTCTTGGTAATCTTCAGAGTCAATAATGTTTCTGACACGGCGACCAAACCGGACAGCAAGCTCGGCGGTGTGAGTTGTCTGGATTATTTTTAAATTGCCGCGCAAACCCATCATCCAAGCTGGGAAATAGGTGCTGGCAAATTCAGATTTGGTATGGCGAGGCGGCAAGCACACAATCAATCGCTTCAATTTGCCTTGAGCAATTCGGTTGAACTTTTCGCCAATTATCTTGTGGTGCCGACCTTCGACAAACTCTGGCCACATGTGCTTCACAAAATTTATGAAGTCACCTTGGCATTCGTCTTGTTTTTCGAGCTGGCCGTATTTTTTAAGCAGAGCAAGAGCTTCTGCTTTTTCCGCATCAGATAAAATGTCGAAGTCTTTTAGCGCAAGCTCAGACATGACCCCAATCTTCGTTTTTAAATAACAGCGCCTCAGCCTCTCTTCTGCGGACTAGACCGTTGACAACTTTGCCACCAGCTTTGTTCCATCGGCGCATTTCAGATGGTACTTCGTCAAACTTGCTGTCGTTTAACCGCTTCAGCATTGTTGACGACCTAAGATTACTTGGACCCAAGTTATAAGTCCATGATACCAGTGAATCAAATTCACTTTGTTTCAAAGGAACGCTTACCGCTTCTTGGACGTATCCCTCAAACTCTTCCAGATCTTCCGCAAGAATCCTGTCAGCATCTTCTTGGCTGCAAGTGTCGCCTTCTTTAACTTTGTAAGTATGCCCATAACCAATCGTCCACACGTTTGCAGAACACTGGTAAGCCTCAAGCTCACAGCCTTCAAATTCTTTAATTAAGGATATGCCTTCTTCGCTAGTTTTCATTCGTCGTGCTTATGGGAAGCCCCGTAGTAAAAAGATATGATACTGCTGATGATCCCACCCAGATAACCAAGCACAAGATTAACAATGCCGTTGTCTGTAGTAGCAGGGTCTTGTAGCGTGACCAGCGCGATGTAACCTCCGAAGAACAAAACGCAAGCAACCGCAATAAATTTTGGCGTCCA
>TARA_R110002124_G_scaffold11905_4_pt1 | contig 11996 bp, 1 predicted proteins | sample TARA_R110002124 | Tara Oceans TARA_R110002124 (sample SAMEA4397445) | marine metagenome | biome: Polar Biome; feature: [SRF] surface water layer (ENVO:00010504); material: water (ENVO:00002006), including particulate matter (ENVO:01000060) such as... | depth 5 m | reverse complement strand
CAACGAGACTTCAACCCAAAAAGAAAAAAGCGATAAATTCGTGGCGGATGCACTTTATCGGATGCAAGCCCTCGCGATGCAATCCGGTGCAACCCAAGAAAGCTTAACAGCTCTTACTGATAAGTTGAGAAAGGAAGGGACCGCTGATGGTCATACTCTCCCAACAGACTTTGGTGCAAAATCCCAAGCAATCTTTATCGCCGCCGACGCCTTGCGTTCAACGGAGGAGCTTGCAACCTTCTCGACTACAGCCAATGGTAATTTAGACGCGCTTGCACTGTCCGCCGATACCACACAGGCATTGTTTGACGCGGCCTTGCGCTCAGTGAAACAACAAGCGCTGGATAAGGGGCTGGAATTAGACCTTGATTTTGGCGAGAGCCAGCAAGTCACTCTTGATGTGGAGCTAAAAAAACGCGAGGACTTAATTAACGAAACTCAAGGCGACCTGATTGAAAATGCGGTTACACAATCGGCTGATGAAGTGGCACAAGCCGTCAGGGACAACAAAGGTTTTGAAGATATATTAGCGAACATAGAGAGCGCGATCAGCACAAGCAGTGGTGTTGTTGGAGACATTAAGCTTGACGATGAACTGACTGAAAAGCTGAAAGAAATGTTTGATGCTTCAACTGAGCAGTTAAAGATAGATATTGATGCATATGCGCGATCCACTTTAACAAGTGGTTCAACAGTAGAAGGTCAGTCTCAGGTATTGAATAGAACCAAGGAGCAATTTGTTGAAGGCTTTGTTCTAAGTTTAGAGGCAAGTGCCCAAGGAAGTATCAAGGGAGCAAAGGAGCGGTTCAGTGATATTGCGGAGGATACTTTTGATGGCATTATCAGCGCTGTACGCACTAATAATAATCAGCAGGAGGTAGCAGATATCAATATGGCTATCTTCACCATGAATGAGAGCCGCCAGCTTCCACCGGCAGAAGGTCAATTAGAAATATTAAAATCGCTTCTCATGACGCCAAGTATCGTGGGCGTCGGTGACGACGCGGTAGGGCAGAATACTGCTGAGATTGTTAGTTCGGCATATATTGCGGCAAGAAAATTTGCTCAGGATAGTGGTATATTTCTTACAGACGAAATGATGCAAGATATCGGTGCCTTTCTTGGCGATCCGAATGCTGACGCAACAAACGAGACAGCTCACGTTGCTGGATCAACTTTCGATGTTGGTTATGTGCAGCAAGCCGTGCAAGAAGCCTTTATTAAGCAGATTTTGTCTGATGAGGGCAATATGCCGTTAGAGCGTGAGGCTTATCTTTTCGCGCTGGAAGAAGTGCAAGCGGACAATACCGCCGGTATTGTGGCATTGGATAGAGAACAGTTATTCAAGTTCAAAACAGCCTTCGAAAAATATCGCAGGGAGGCAGCGGAAGACAAATTCGATATCTTTGGTTCATCTTTCGAAAATGATGTAGGTCGTTCTGACGATGTGCAGTCTAACATCGTTGTAACTGGTGAGGAGACAGCAGCTCTTGCCGCCACCGTTGAAGAGAAGTTTGCTACAATAGCTTCTCTTGTTGGCGAGGATTTCATCACCGCCACAGATTTAGTGGCTAGTATGACGGGATATGTGAAGTCGCAGGAAGACCAGCTACCACGGATTATAGCCCAAAAATCTGTAGCAAAGAAAGAACTATCAAAACTTCAAACTTTACTAAGAACACAAGTGTACAAGAAAAGCGATAATAGAGCAGTGGTACAGCAGCGAATAGATGAGCTAAGTGCTTCGGTAACTATCCTACTTGATGCTGAAGCCAGAATAACAAAATCTAGGGATGAGCTCAATTTATTAGCTGAGCGCGTACCAATCGAAATAGCCGCGCAAGATGTTCGTGTATCAGATGCAGCAGACACACTGGAAGCAGAAACTAATGACGCAGCCATCATTGCTGCTAGAGCCTTAGCGGAGCAAGTGAGCACAAACCGCACCGACGTAGACAACAATCGAATTACAATGACTAGAGCGGAAAAACTTCTTTCTAAGAGACTGACTTCTGGTGAAACAACGCAGTTGGAAGAGCTCATAGTCATGGACGAACCACCCGAAGGTAGCGGCATAAGACAAGTACGGTGGAAAAATGGTGGAGATTACTACCGACGCGGTGCCACTACTGAATGGTTATTGGACCAGTACGATTAAGGACGATATACGCCGACACTCCATTTAGCTTGATCTACAAAATCAGGTTAAATGGAGTACCCGATGGACAAAGATATTTTAAAACTGAGTACGTCTGGTCTCAGCGGAACCCAGTCGGCATCAGGATCAGATTACTCATCCCTTTCGGGTAGTTCTCTTGTCAAAAATAGAAGCTTTCTTCAAGACGTACGTACTTATTATGAGAGCAAGGGTAAGACCTTTGCCAACTCGTCAGATATGCTTGACGAGTGGTACACAGACCGCCGCTGGAAAGACAGCAACTTTGGATCAGCCGGTAAAGACCTATTAGAGTACGAAAACGCGGGTACTGACCAAGCGCTTATGACTAAGCTTTCGAAGGCTTGGAAGAATGCACCTGAGCGTGGGTCGTTCGCAAGCCAAGTTTGGGACTACGGTTCAGCAACTATCTTCGACCCGATCAACCTTGTTCCTTATGCGGGTGCTGCTTCCAAAGCCGCTCGTGTTGCCAATTTAGCTCGCGCAGCCGGAATGACCAAAAAAGCTGCCGCGAAGTCTGCCATTGTAAAAGGTGGTCTGCGAGGCGCTGGTATCGAAGCTGTGGCCGGTGGCGCAATGGGCACTGGCATGGAAGCCCTCCAACAAAAACGGGAAATCCAGCAGGGACTTAGTACAGAATATGATTATGGTCGCGTTGCAACATCCGGCGCGATTGAGGGTGTATTCGGTGGCGTTCTCGGTGGAGGCATAGGTGCGTTCGCATCCCGAAATCCAGCACGAGAAGGTCTAAGCTGGAGCAAATCTCGCTTGGCGGTTGAAATTGAGATCCAAACATCTGACGCCAACAGTATAATTAGAGATGCAGATAAAGTTCTAAATGATCCCCTAAGGGAACCTGATTTTATTGCAGCATCAGAAGCTAAGTCTAATGCCAAAATCGAGCTTTCAAAGATGCAAGCTCGCGTCATCGAAGTTGAAAAGCTTGACGCCGATGCGGAAGGGTTAGCCGCACGCATGGCTGAAGAGGGTGGAAACACACCTGAGAATAAAGCCAAGTTTGACGAAACTCTCAAAAAATTCAACGATGCTGTAGCGTCCGATGAAATACCTGACATTCCAATCGTCGCGCCAAAACCAGAAGTATCAGAACCGAAAGCTGCCCCTAAAGCAAATGCGAAAGCTACCCCTAAAGCAAAGGCGAAAGCTGCCCCTAAAGCAAAGGCGAAAACAAGCGACACGACAGGCGACACGACAGGCGACACAGGCGACACGACAGAGGCAGACGGCGCTGAAGCCCCAGTAAACACTGAGGCAACAGGCGACACGACAGGCGACACAGGCGACACAGGCGACAACGCAGAGGCGGCTGCTACTGTAGAACCTCCTGTAGAAGCTGCTGTAGAAGCTCCTGTAGAAGCCCCCGCCGTGGTAGCGGTTCTTGAAGTCCCTAAGATCAAAGGCCGGAAGTTCAAGCTCGACGCGAAGAAAGACGGAAGCCTAATAAAAGCTATGGGTAAAGGCATGGCTACGCACAAGAGCAAGGTAGAAAAGGCCAACGAAAAGAACGCAACTGCACTTGAGCCGCTTACGCAAAGTGATCTTGAGAAGATTGTCGCCAGCACCCCGAACGGTACGAAGGACGGCGCTCTTGCGCCAGCCGGACGTTACGCAATTCGCCGTTATCTCGCCGCTCGTGAAGGGCGTGTCGCAAGTTTCAGAACTGCCAAGAAAAACGCAAGCGCTGACGCTAAGGTTGATGATGACAGCTTTGCAAACCCCGCGGTAGCCGAAGTCACCACTGCAAAAGAGGATTTTGCAAAAGCTGAAGCAGTAGCCGTTGAGGCCGAAGTCGAAGGCTTGGCCCAAAAGGCCAACGAAGCATTGGCACTCGTATTGAAGTTGGCGGGCAGTAACCCAACCCGCATTAATGCCACATTCAGAGGCATGGCTGGAAAATTTGACGAAGCTACCGCCGCCGCTGTTCGTCGGCGAATTGATGACCACATCAACATCGTTCTTCCGGTGGTAAATAAACTAGATAGTGACGCCAAGGTCAAAGAGATGCGGATACAAGAGATGGCTCAGGCCGCTCGTATGTACCCCGACGATCTGAAGTACACCACCAACCGTAGTGCCGACAGCACTGCCAAGTCCGTACGAGCATTAGAGAATGACCCGCAAGCTGGTCTCACAACAACAGTTTCCACTGACAAGAAGACTGGAGAGAAAATAACCAGAAGCAAGGTTAGCTCAATCCTAAAGCCTGGTGTGGACGTGGGAGATGGTCGTACTGTCACGGAGGGTGCGGGCATCTTCCGTCGTGAGAACGAGACCCTCGCGGTTGCTGAAGCACAAGCCAAGATGGACGTTTCGCAAGGCAAGAACAAAGCAGTTTATACCTTCCCCGCGCGTGCGGGTATGCAGCTCCTCGGAGTAAAGGGTGTAGGCCGTGGAAAACGTGGTGTCGCCACAGAAGGTCAAGTTGTTTACGCAGCCATGACGCAGCTCGGCAAATCAGACAGTATCTTTAAAGTGTACGCATCTGAGAAGATGGCTCTCGAAAGTCTTGGATTATCCAAGGGTGAGATTGGTATTGATACATCCAAGATTACGCCAATCAAAACATTAGATGAGCTCGATGCCGCAAAAGACAAAGCGTACGATAAGTTTTCCAAATCGGACGGTGACGTTCCTGAGCTTGAAGAAGACCTTGCCGTAATCCGCGCTCAAGGCCGCGAGGGCGGGCTAGATGTAGACCCAGCTCCCGAAGTCGTGGTTAAAGATGGTCGAGGAAATGTCGTTGATAACAAAGTTCCAGATGCACCTTTAACTCGCGATGATAAGGTTATGGTTCTCTTGCCTCGCACCACCGAGGTTGCACCTCGCGTAGTATCTAAGTCGCAAATCGCGGACGGTGCTACCGTTGGCACTCTGCTAGGCGGTAAGCCCGCCTCCCTATTCCGCATCGGGTATGTCCCTGCCATCATCAACGGCAAAACGGCTCAGAGCTTGGCGACAAAGCGGAACCTGTTGAGAGATAATTTCGAGCCTCTTGATGAAAGCCAGTCTTTTGACGGCACGTCCGGTGTTACACTTGAAAAAGAGGCAGAAGTAATGCCCGCTCGGCCTCTTACTATTGAAGAAACTGAAAGCATCGTTATCGACATATCAAGCCTTGCGTCGGATGCTGATGGTCAAGAGCTCGCGCAGATGTTGTTCGTTGGTGATCGTTTGGTAAACAACGGTCAGACCGACAACATGATTGCAGCAGACATAGATCAGTTTTTGAAATCAAAACCAACTGTGGCAAAACTTTCAGCCAACTTGGCAGCACTCGAACGCGCAGACTTTAAGATGACAAACGCTGTGGGCGGAACAGAAACAGAAATTCCTGTAGGGATGCGTATCAGGGCACTTAAAGCACACTACGATGTTCTAACCCGCGAAACTCCCCACGGGGTCGCGAAGCCAGCCGCCGATATTGATGCGTCAATCGCCTCGCTGAACGCTGTCATGTCGGGTGTGGGTACGAAGATATCAGGACAGATCGAGCGCTTGATGCGTATTGCTTTGCCCGAAGATAAAGCACCTCTGTTTACGTCTCCTTCAGATGGCGGATCGGCTGGCAATTTTTATATGTATGGCCCTGCTTCCCCATCCTACAACATGATTTCTCTGGATATGAACTCCTTCGACAAAGACGGTACGCGCACAGGTATTTCTGGGTCATATACAGTTATGCACGAAATCGCCCATTGGGCTTACGAGAACCTAATGGGGTCAGAGCTCAAGGGCGAGTTCTGGGAAAACGTCAGTAAATTCTATGACACAAAGGGTAAATTCGATGAGGGTGATATGATCGGCGGGACCGATATAACTCTTCTCGATAGGTTCACACCGTCCGTGGAGCTCGACGGCGTACGCGCGGGTGTAAATAACGGCAAAACCAACCCCCAGGAATTTTTTGCTAACCAGTTCTCTCTGTACATGCACCACAAATTCGATAGCCCGCTTGCGACAAAAAATGAAAATGTGTTGAAGAAGGCCGCGAAGGTCATTCAAAAGCTTTGGATGCACATGACGGGTCGGCACATCGTTGATCCTAACATGGAATTGTTGTTCGATAAGTTGATTAAGAACAAGGACGAGGCTCGCCGCGTACAATTCACTTTCCCTGTTGAGCCATCAACTTCCATTGGCCGTACGCTCCGCGTACGCTTCGACCAAGTACAGCGATCCTTACGCGAGTTCGAGGCCGCGATGGACGGATACCCAGAAACTCACGATACGGACAAGATGGCATCCACCGCTCGCATGTTATCGGAAGCCTTCAACGGTATGTCTATGACCAAAAAGACCCAAGGATACTTGGCGACAAAGGCAGGGAATAACGCTGAGAGCAGAGTTGCACTAGAAAAGTCAACGGGCGTGCTCAAGTTAATGTCTGGCAAGCAGCTAAGAAACATGCGTGCCATCGCAAAATCTATTAACGAATTTACCGTCAGATCAGACAGCCGCATCTCCCAAACGGGCGATGACATGGAAGTGTTCGGTGGGGCATACCATTCTGACATGGATGCGTCACTTGTTGACCTCTATAAATCAGGGATGAAGGATTTCACCGAAGAGCTAAAGACCTCTATGAACGACAGCTACATGGACGTTGAATATGGCGACATACCAGAGGCCCGTATCTCAGAAGGTCAACTTTCGGTTCGTGCAAAGTACAACATCACTGGTTCTCGTTTAGCAAAAAAACAAAACTTTGAGCAGAATATTAAGCGTGAAACCAACCGGCAGCGTCGGACCTTTGCCCAAGCACTCACAAAAGCAATGGTTGCGACAGGTAAAAACAACGCGAAGCTTTTCAAGGGCGAGATCGTTGCTGGGACTAAAGGCAGTGACGCGAATAGTTATGGCTTTGAGGAGAGCGTACGTGAGTTCCAGCGCCAAATTGGCGAGGACGGTGTACCTACTGCATTTGGAAAGAAGCTGGCTAACCGCGTCAAGCACCTCGTGAACACTAAAGTAGATGACGTAAATCTGACTGAAGAAGAGCTAGGTATTTACCACACTTGGCAGTCCAAAACTGTTGGCAAGGGCGCTAAAGGTCTTGCCAACGCGGCTAACATCTATGACCTGACAATGGCTCTTTCCATAACCATTGACGGTGGAGACATTAAAGGTGTGGCGGGTACACCAGAGCAAATCCAAAACATTACGCGCCATATTATTAAAGAGCGCTTCCAAGCAAAAAAGAATAAAGCTGCTATAAAAAACAAGAAGGTATCAGATGCTATTGAAGTAGAGCAGCAGCAGGAGGTAGGGGTGTCTTTCGAAAATGGCATACCTCAGAACTCAAACTATACAATGAGGAACTTCCTGCGTGGCATCACGCACCGTGCCCAAGACATAGAATACAACGCCCGTACCCTGACTGCGCGTTTAGCAAGGCTTGACGGTATTTTACCAAACAGCGTAGACGACGTTACTTTCAGAGGGTTCAGAAAGGCTGTTCGCGCAGCGGGTGTAAGCTTGAGCCGAGATGGTGACATTACTCCAGCAATCAGACTGGTAAGCGAAAGCCTGTACGGGTCTAACTTAGTAAGTCAGTCGGCCCAAAACACGATAAGCCGATATGCCGTACTGCTTGGCCGTGAGCCAGCCGATGTATTCTCTGAGATTGTAACGGAGAGTGTAGACACCTTATCGCCGAAAACTCAGATGAAAGCGATGCACAAAACTATGTTTGGAGAAGACGCCGAGGGCGTGGAAAACCTCTTCTTAGACATTGAGAGTGACGTTATCGAAGGTTTAACTTACGTCATGAACGGATTGGTATCTTCGAAACCAGCCCGCAATCGCTTTTACAGTATTTCCTTTACTGAAGATGTGTTCTCATCCGGCAGCTCCGTGAACGGCAGCTCGCGCTCAAAGTACCAAGGCAATGTACCGTCTGAGTACGCAAGTGATTACGCTTACGAGGTTCTGGATACGTACACACCTACAGCTCGCGCTTCAATCGAAGAGTTTACAGGCGGGAATACCCGTGTGTACTTCCAGAATGGAGCCTCGAATGGCGTTTTGGGCAGGGGTTCGTACGTAACCGCCCGCCCTGATAACACCTTGGCTAAAATTACAGATGACGTAATATCGTCTGCGCCAGAGGCAAACCAAGCTGATGTTGCAGATATGGTCGAAGCACTTGCAGACCTCAGAGCACAAGTAAATTCTGCTAGGTTAGACCCGATGGCTTCGGCGGAATACTTTGACCGGATGTATGCATTAGACGATGCGCTTGTAAACGAGATCGGCGACTTAGGTGCCAATCTGGATACCGATGTACGTCCAGTGTTTATTAAAGATACCTCGCCAGCGATCCTTCGGGGTAGTATGAACGGCCTTTCACCCATCGTCCAAGCGATGAATGGGCACTATGTTAAGAAAGTTTCAGAAGGCTTGGGCGGCAGAGATCAGGCGAACAAACTAAAAAGTATTAGAGGTACATTCTCGCCAGAGCAGATGCTTGAAACCCTAACAGAAGTGGCTGGCAGCGAGCGTGCGCTTCGTGAAGTATTGACGGAGATGGGCTATACAAGCTTAAATCTTGGACCAAACAAGATGATGCTACAGAAGGCATCCGTACGTGATCTTCGGGCTCCCTCGTTTGAAAACGCGACCCCGCTTCTGGGTGAAGGTGACGCTATACCCGCGCTAAACGGTGCTGTTGTAAGTAGCATTCTGAACGGCCAAGACCCGATAAAAGTATTCTCACAAGCAGCACAAACCTTGGAAAATGCAGGGGTACAGGCCACGACACTAGACGGAATGATCGCCGTCGCCCGTGGCAAAGGTCTGCCGGATGTCGCCGCAGAGGAGATACGTAAATCGAGTATCTACAACCCGCTACGTACGAACGCCAAGATCATGAAGCGCTCCGGCTTAAATAGCTTGGCTGACTTCATCGAGCCAGAAGCGGGTGGTGGTGGGCACTTCGAGCGTACGAACGCTAAGATGGGCAAGTTCTTAATGCCTATGACACGTATGCTCAAAGCTCTGCCGGATGCGGGGAATAAAGTTTCACGTTACTGGCAGACGGGGCCAGTCCTTATGGCCGAAAGTGCTATGGGCGCTATGGGTATGTCTCCCAAACGGCGGACCAGCCAACCGGCCAGCCACATGCGTATAGTAACCGCGCTTCGTGACCAAAATAAAGCGGGCCAATTAAATGGAGTAGAGCTGGAAACCTATACGCACATACGTACGTACTTAGATAACGCTATTGCCAGGTTGCGTGCGTCGGGCAACTATCCCGTAGGGAATATCCAACAAAACTACTTCCCACAGGTATGGCGGAAAGATTTGATCGAGGCTGATCCAGAGATATTTAAGAAGCGTGTTGCAAAGTATTTCATGAAAGAAGACCAGTCCGCCGGTGGTAGCAAACCAATGTTGGAGGACGAAGCGTATGCTTCGGCTACTCGCATGGTCAACAAGCTGCTCGATAATGATGGCGTACTCTCCAGCCCATCTAGCAGTCTCAAAGGAACTTCGGGTAAAGGAAATGAGGACAGCTTAGACTTTAGCCGAATGATGCGGCTTGACGAGTTCCCTGACTTTACGGATTTTGACAATGTTGATAGCTTGGCACCGTTCTTAGAAAACGACTTGCTTGTTTCTATGACCAAATATTCTGACAGCTTAGAGCACCGGATTGATCTGTCCGATCAATATGGCGCTGGTATCCACGGCTACCACGACTATATCGCGATACTTTCTGACCCGCTTCACGCGCGTCAAACGATTACTACGCTGCTTACCTCGAACAAAATCCTAAAAACAAATTACTCTCGGATGGGTCATTCGGGTGAGGGGATGTTAAATAAGGTATTTGATGATAGCTACTTCATGGCTCCAGTCAAAGATGCTTTTATTGGCGGCAAGGTCGCTGATGATCTGACACTGCGAGCACAAAACGGAGCGTCTGCCGCTGAGCTAGAGGGCGTTATCATGGCTCTGTTGGATAAGCCTTTAGCTAATTCGCCAGAAGCCGCACAAATGCGGAAGAACTTTTCTAAGCGTGCAAGTGCTATCGCAAACGCGCTGGTAGATACGAAAGGTCTAACTAAGCTGACAAGCAAAGCGAACGTAGACCACGCGCAGGGCTTTATGAACGCTGCGATGCGTAAGCCAGTGGACGGCGCACACGGGTTGTACTCGATGAAGAACGCATCAAAGTGGCTTCGTGGTGTAAATGCTGTAACATTACTTAGTTTTACAACGCTTACCTCTCTTGCTGACGTGGTTCTGCCACTTATTCGTACGGGTGATTTAAAGTCTTACACGAAGGCGCTTTACAAATATGCTCGCGAACCAGCCTACCGTGATATGATACGTAACGTGGGCGCAGCTACAGAGAATGCAGTACACCAACGTCTAACGGTTGCGCACGGTGTAGACAGCACCCAGTTCATGACTGGGTTCTTCAACTCTACTTTGCTTACGCCGTGGACTGACACGATGAGAGACGTGGCTGCCGCCGTAAGCTACGAGCATGTTAAGGCTCAGCATAGATTATTTCGAGAAGCAAAAGGTACACGCCAAGGACGGATTGCAAGACAGATATTAGTGGAGGAAGGTCTTCAAGAGCTTATAGACGATCCAAATCTTGATCTCGATCTAATCATGGAAAGCCGTGGCGCTGCTAACGAGCACCCGCTTAACGACAAGCTGGCGGCATCATTGATTAAGCTGACAAACCAGATGATATTCACACCGAACCCGAACGATTTGCCATTGTGGGGCGCGACACCTTTAGGCGCGATTGCGATGCAGTTAAAGTCTTACCCGCTGATGATGACGCGATTGAGCAACAAAGTGGTTCAAGATGCGTTCGCTGGCGATACCTCTGGCGAAAAGTTAGCCAACTTTTCAAAAGCATTTGTCGGTCAGTCTGATAATAGACTTGGCCCGCTCGCTGCTTTGCTAGTCGCAGGGCCAGCGGTGGGTAGCCTTACTGTCGCGACTAAGGACGTTGTACAAGGTCGAGGCGGTGAAGATAACCGTGAGTTTGCCTTGCGCGAACGTAAGCTATCAAAGACACTTACCACTGCATTTGAAGAAAACCCAGAGTTAGACAAGATGCTTGGGCATTACTTTGATGGCATGGTAGCCCTCGGCGGCTTAGGTTTGGTCGGTGAGCTCATGTACGATGTTGTTTCAAATTCTGACAACGGAGTGTACGGAACTCAGCGGATGTTCGAAACCATTGGCGGCCCCACGGTAGGTCTATTCAACGATGCTATGACAGTGACCCAAGGCGCACGGTCTGCTATTGATGGCAAGGAAGCGAACGGCGAGCGTAGGGCCGCCTTCCGCGAAGTCGTGGGTCGCGTCCCAGTTCTGGGAGGGGTAAGCTGGGCCAAGGAAGCTCTCATTGATAATGTTGCTGGAGAGCGTAGTCTTGGTCGGCCTTCAACTTCTACCGGATTTGGCAGTAGCTTCGCGAGCAGCTACGGAAGTGGCTTCGGGTCATGATGGTTGGGAAGCTACGTAGTGGAAAATTTCTCTGTGGCTTCCCACCCCGCGCCAACATATCCGGCGATATCGACCCAAGTGTCAAACTTGTTCGGAGATGTAGTCATTCTTGACAGCTTCACGGCGATCATTGTCATTGCGACCTGAGACACGCAAACCTTTGCGCCATCTTTAAGTATCGGTTTGAGTAGGACTGTCATCATATCCGCGATATCTTGGAAGTTATCAGCGGGTTCTCCATATTCTTCGTTGCGATCAGCGTTAATAATCCGAATGGCCTCGGTCAACGGGAGGTCTCTAACCTTAGACATGAGTATTACGC
>TARA_R110002124_G_scaffold31867_2_pt1 | contig 11998 bp, 12 predicted proteins | sample TARA_R110002124 | Tara Oceans TARA_R110002124 (sample SAMEA4397445) | marine metagenome | biome: Polar Biome; feature: [SRF] surface water layer (ENVO:00010504); material: water (ENVO:00002006), including particulate matter (ENVO:01000060) such as... | depth 5 m | reverse complement strand
GATATATTGCGACAGCGCGATGGCTTTCAGGCCCTGAAGCGCGGCTTCCATCGCCGCGCCGACGGTGCCGGAATAGAGGGTATTCTCGGCCGCGTTGTTCCCCCGGTTGACCCCGGACAGAACCAGATCCGGCTTGGCGCCCTGCAACACGTCGAAATAACCGGCCAGAACGCAATCCGCCGGGCTGCCTTCGGCGGCGTAGCGGCGCGGGCCCATCCTGGCGACCATCATCGGGTGCGTATAGCTGATCTTGTGCGCCACGCCGGATTGCTCGAACGCCGGCGCCACGACCCAGACTTCGCCCTTGGGACCTGCAAGGTCTTCCGCGATCGCCTCCATCACCTTCAGGCCCGGTGCGTTGATGCCGTCGTCATTGGTGATGAGAATGCGCATGAGGCAAGCCTTTTCTAAGGGTATGGCTGCCTGCTTAGTCCAGCCGCTGGCGTCCGGCAAGGCACCGGCGCTCAAACAGGTGGCCCGTCGCAGATTTGCATCGGCATTTTCCAGCGATTGTGCAAGGCTGGCGTTTTCAGACCAGAGGATACCATGCGCCCCTTTTCAAGGAACACTTTGCAGGCGGTCACCGCCCTGACAGCCGCCACCCTGTTGTCCGCCGCTCCGGCCATGGCGGATGAGATGTGGGACAGCGCCCTGGGGCCGATCCTGTGGGACAGCGATCTGGGCGATGTCGCCATCTGGCGCCTGGACGACCTCACGAACGGCACCGTCGTGCGCCTGTATCTGCCCGGGCTGGCGGCTGACGTTTCGGGCGGCCGCGGCGCGTATCGCGGGTTCTGGCTGGCCGAAGGTGGCGACCCGGCAGAGGCTTGCCTGACCCAGATGATCGCCCCGGACGGCATGAAATCCCTGTTCTGGGGACAGGTTACACTTACCTTCGTGCGACCCGATTTCCCGTCCGATTGGGCCGGGGTTGTCGGCCAGTGTTTCGACACGCCGTCCATGCCGCTGGCGGGTGCGGCCCGATAGGTCCGTCTTTCGCCCCGCGCCCTGGCATTCGCTGTGGCTGCAATTTCTTCAGGGAATGCTTCGGGACGTCGTTTTTGGTGCATACAGGGCGCGCGACGCGTGGCAGCTTGACCGCGAAAAAGCAGGAGGATGCGCATGAACTACGCCTTTATCGGCCTTGGCAACCTGGGGGGGCATCTGGCGGCATCGCTGGTCAACGCCGGGTTCGGCCTGTCGGTCCATGACCGCGACACTGCGCAAAAGGACCGGCTGACGGCCCTGGGCGCGACCTGGGCGGACAGCGCGGTCGAGGCCGTCTCGGGGGCTGATGCGGTCATCACCTGCCTGCCGTCGCCCGCCGTGTCCGAAGCCGTTCTGGACGACATCCTGCCGCATCTGCGCAAGGGCGCCGACTGGATCGAGATGTCGACTTTGGGCCGGCCCGAAATCCTGCGCCTGGCCGACAGGATGCAGGCGGCGGGTATGGGCGTGCTGGAATGCCCGGTAACGGGCGGTGTGCATCTCGCCGCGCAGGGCAATATCACCGTGTTGGTCGGCGGCGGGGCTGACCTGTTCGCCCGTCACCGCCCGGCGATGGCCGCCATGGGCGACAAGATCTTTCACATGGGGCCATTGGGGTCGGCATCGCTGATAAAGGTCATCACCAACATGCTGGCCTTCATTCATCTGGTCGCCGATGGCGAGGCGCTGATGCTGGCCAAGCGCGGCGGGCTGGATCTGAAGACTGCGTGGCAGGCCATCGCGGCATCCAGCGGCAGCAGCTTCGTGCATGAAACCGAAGGGCAGCTGGTCCTGAACGGCAGCTACGACGTGGCCTTCACCATGGATCTGGCGCTCAAGGATCTGGGCTTCGCCATGGAGTTCGGGCGCGAATACGGAGTGCCGCTGGATCTGGCGGGGATGACCAACCAGACCTTCGTCAAGGGGCGCGCGGCCTATGGTGGCGACGCGCAATCGCCGCAGATCGTGAAGCTGCTCGAAGATGCGCTGGGCACCGATCTGCGCGCTAAAGGGTTCCCGGCCCGGCTGGAATAGTGAACAGGCGCAACCGCGCTACTGCGCGGCCTTGCGGCCCAGCCTGCCCTCGACCTCGGCGCGCATCGCGCGGCTGACCGGGACCCGCGTGCCGCCGGTCAGGATCAGTTCCAGCCGTCCGGCTACGATCTCGGACGCGGTGACATGGGTCATGTTCACCCACCAGGACCGGTGAACGCGCAAACCCGGCAGGTGCGACAGTTCCGCCTCGGCATCCGACAAGCGCATCAGCACCCGCGCCTGGCCGCGCCTGTTCGTCACCTCGACATGGTGATTGGCCGCGCGCAGGCAGATGATGTCGCGCCCCAGGTCGGCAGGCAGCCGGTCAAAGAAGGCCGACGGTTCGGAGGCAGGTGCGGAGAACTGGATAACCTCCGGTGGGGCGTCCTGATCGGGCAGGGGCGCACGGATCGGCCGCCGTCGCCGCATTCCCCATAGCGGCTGCAAGGTCGGCATGAAGGCGTTTATCAGCACGGTCATCGAAAGGACCATCGTCCCCGTGTAAAGCGCCATCATCTCGAAGCTGAAGGCCGCCTCAGGCGGCAAGATCAGAACATTGACGCCGCCGACCAGCGCCAGGATAGGCCCCGCGCCCAGCACTCCGGACGCCAATGCCGGATAGCCCCAGGCAATGCGCCTCTTTCGGGCGAATTCGCGCAGGGTCATCGACAGGTAGAACTGCAAGAACACAGCGGGGATCAGGATCAGGGCCCAGAACGACAGCCGCGTCACAAACCCCATGGCGGCATGGGTGTCAAAAGGACCGGCGAAACCGGCCACCAGAACCGTTGACCCCAGCGCCAGCCAGAACCGGGGCGAGCGCAGATAGTCCCCGAATCTGCGCACGGACCACGTGTGCGCCGCCTTCAGCGTGACCCACTGGTCACGGTGCCTGGAATGCCTGTCTGCGGAAGTCATGCCACATTGTTGCCGCCATGCGGGCCGGGATGCAAGGGATTGCGGCCTGCAACCTCAAGGCATTCCAGTTTTTTTCAACTCCTGCGGGTGGCGACGGCATCGCGCACGGCGGCGCGCTGGGCACGGGACACCGGCACGGCCTGCCCCGTTACCAGGCGCAGTTCCGGCCCGCTGGTGCCCTTTTCGATGCGCTGGACATGCGCCAGGCTGATCCACCACGAACGGTGCACGCGCATCCCGTCAAAATCCTGCAAATCCTGTTCGGCGTCGCTCAGGCGCATCAGGATCATCGCGCTGCCCTGCGTCGTCGTGACGTCGATGTAATGATCCCTGGCTTGCAGCGAAACCACGTCGCGCCCCAGGCTCTGCGGCAATTTGGAGAACAGAAGCGATGCCGAGGGCTCAGGGCTTTCGGCCGGCGCGGTTTCCAGGGGATTGTCCTGCGGGGCCCCTGGCGCGCCGGAATCGTCGATCAGCGCGTTGACCAGCACCGTTATCAGCACCACAGGCACCGAGACATAGGGGAAAAGGCTCCAGAATTCGAAGGGCCCGGGATCCAGCCCCGAAACCTGGTTGGCGACGAACACCATGCTCATGATCGGAAGCGTGCCGACAAACCCCGCGATGATCGACAAGACCACCCAGTGCAGGCCGTAGGCAGCACCGAGGCGGCGCGCGAACAAGGACAGGAATGTCATCAACAGCCCCGAAGTGACCGCCGTGGCGCCCCAGTAGATCAGCCGGGCAGGAAAGCTCAGACGTTCCAGCGTATAGAATGGTCCGGCCAGCGCGGCGATCACGAAAGCGATGCCCAGGATCAGCCAATAGCGCGGCCGCCCGACGAAGCTGCGCATTTCACGAAGCGCCAAGTGCAGTGCCGTGCCGCTTGCGCGCCCTGTTTGTTCACCTGCGAAAGGAGGCTTGGCGGAATCCATGCGGATTACATACGCAATTGGCAGCAAAACTCAAGAAGCGGAGCAGACATGCCCCTGGACTCCCACGCGCTCGCGCTCGAAGCGCGCCAACTTTTCAAATCCTTCGGCCCGGTCAAGGCCGTCGCTGGTGTTGACCTGACATTGGAGCCGGGCGCGGCGCTGGGCCTTCTGGGGCCGAACGGAGCAGGGAAATCAACCACCCTGAGCCTGCTGATGGGGCTGCGGCCTGCTGATTCCGGCACGGTTCAGGTCTTTGGCCATCCGGCTGGCTCTCCTGCCGCGCGCCAAATGATCGGTGCAACGCCGCAATCGGCGGGCTTTCCCGAACAGCTGACCCCGCGCGAGCTGCTGAGCTACGCCGCCGCCCATCACCGCTCTGCCCGGCAGATCGGGGCGCTGACCGAGGCCTTCGGGCTGGGCGCGCTGATTGACCGGCGCATGACCGGTTTTTCCGGCGGCGAGGTGCGGCGCGTGGCGCTGGCGCTGGCCTTTGTCGGCGCGCCACGGCTGGTCTTTCTGGATGAGCCCACGACCGGGCTGGACAGCGCCGCGCAGGATGGGTTTCACGCGGTCGCGCGGGGGTTTGTCGCGCAGGGCGGGGCGATGGTGCTGACGTCGCATCACTGGACCGAGATCGAGACCGTCTGCGACCGCATCATGATGATCGACAAGGGCGAGCGGGTGCTGGACGGCACGCTGGAGACGATCCGCGCGCGCACACGGATCAACCGTTTGCATTTCGATCTGCCCGATGGCGCCGCCCCGCCGGACTGGCTGGCGGCGACGGCGTCGGATCAAGGATGGACGGCTGAATCGGACCAGTCGGACCGCCTGCTGCGCCGCCTGATCGCTGAACAAGTGCCCTTTTCCAACCTGACCGTGCGCCCGATGGCGCTGAAGGACATCATCGCCCGCATCCGGGCAAAGGACCCGTCATGATCCGTCCCCTGACCGCCGAGCTTCGGCTGACCCTTCGCATTCTGTTCCGTCAACCGGGGTTCTGGGTCCCAACTGTGCTGTTTCCGGCCATGCTGTATTCGTTTTTCGGGGCCAACGGGGCGGGCTCGGGGCAAATGGGGGCCTTCGCGATGGCGTCCTTTGCCATCTACGCGGTCGTCGGTGTCGGGTTCTATCAGTTCGGAGTGACGGTCGCGCAGGACCGCGAAAACCCGTTCACGGTCTGGCAGCGCACCTTGCCCGGACATGCAGCAGCGCCGTGGATCGCGCGGATCGTTGCCTCGCTGATCTTCGTGCTGATCGCCGTGGCGCTGGTCTGGCTGGCGGCGTGGTGGGTCGCCGGGATCACGCTGTCGGCCCCCGCCTATGCCAGGCTGGCGGGGGCCTGCGCGCTGGCCGCGATCCCGGCCACGCTGATGGGCACCGCCCTGGGGTCCCTGGCGTCGGCGCGGGCCGCCGTGCCGCTGTCGAACCTGATCTTCCTGCCGATGGCCTATCTGGGCGGGCTATGGGTTCCGCCGGTCGCCCTGCCATCCGCCATCGAGGCGATTTCGGTCTGGACCCCAACCCGGGCGATGGGCGAGATCGCCTGGGCGGCGATGGAGGGCCGGGATCTGTCGCAGCGATTCCTGCTGGTTCTGGCGGGCTGGACGCTGATCGCCGGGGCGGTGACCTGGGTGGCACAGCTTCGCCACCGGCGGGCGCTGTTCGGGTAAGCGGTCAGCCCTGCGCGGCGCGCCACCGGGCCAGAATGACCCGCGCGGTCATCAGGTCCAGATGCGCGCCGCCGCCATTCTTGAACAGGGTGATCTGATCGTCCGAACGCCGCCCGGCGGTGCCGGCAACAAGCTGGTGGAAATCGCCCTGAATGTCGTCGGGCGTAATAACCCCGTTGGCCAAGGGGATCATCAACTCGCCGATATGGGGCAGGGTGGTTTCGCGGCTGTCGACAAAGATCGCGGCCCGGCGCAGCGCCTCGTCATCGGCCTCGCGCATGTCAGGTGTATAGGCGCCGATCAGATCGACATGCTGGCCCGGTTGCAACCACGCGCCCTTCAGCACCGGCTCCTGCGCCATGGTGCAGGTGGATATGATCTCGGCCTCGCCAACCGCCGTTTCCAGATCGGTCGCCACCGTGACCCCCGGATACTGCGCCGCCAGCGCCCGCGCCGCCTCTGGCCGCCGCGCCCAGATGGTCACCGCCAGATCCGGGATCAGCGCCGAATACGCTTCGATCAACGAGGCGGCCACGGCGCCCGCACCAATGATCAACAGCGTGCGCGCGTCCTTGCGGGCCAGAAGCCGCGCGCCCAGCAGCGAATCCCCGGCGGTTTTCCATTTGGTGATCAGAGCGTTGTCGATGACCGCCTCGATCGCGCCGGTTTCATCGTTGAAAACCAGCATGGCGCCCTGAATGCTGGGCAGTCCCCTGGCCGGGTTGCCGCCAAAGATGGTGACCGACTTCACGCCGATCCCCAGCCCTTCGATCCAGGCCGCGCGCGACAGCAGCTTGTCGCCCGCACGGCTGAGCAACGTGTCCGCGATCTGCGCGGGGGCGCGGCGGTGACCCTCGGCCAGCGCATCGGCCAGTTCCAGCCAGTCCAGCAAGGGTTCGACCTGGTCACGGGTCAAGACGGGGATCATCGGCGGGCCTCCTGAGTGCTTTGGCGCAGGGTGCGCCGGGGCCGGCTTCTGTGGCAAGGGCGAATTCGCGCTGGACGCCTGTTGCGGACACGGCATTGGCCGCAAGGGTATGCCCGCCGCGCCGCCAAACCCGCGCCGAACCAAATCGCCCGTGCCAAATCGCCCGTGCCAAATCCTCCGCGCCAAATCCTCCGCGCCGGGGCCATGGAGCTGGCGCGGACATTTCAGGAACCACAGGCCTGGCGCCCTATCCGATAGCCGCCCCAAATCCCGAAAAATGTGATCCATCCGCGCGGGCGGGGCGTATCCGGGGCACTATTACCCGAGCTAGCCGAGCTTCGGCGCACAAGGAGCGAAATCGATGCACAAATGGTCCATGTCGTCCTGCGTCAACATCGACTGCGTGCAGCGGCAATACGCGCCTTGGCTGTCGGTGGTGTCGCAATGACCGCAATCGCCGCAATTGCCGAAGGTCGGGCTGGCCCGCATCCGTGCCAGTGCCGCGCCGATCTGGGCAAGCGCCGTTCCGAACCCGTTGCGCAGCTCGTCGGGCAGGGTGTCGATGCAGCGGCACAGATCGCTCAGCGGGTCATTGGCCAGCTTGTCGCGTCCGGCCTGCGTCACCTCGATCAGCGTGCTGCGCGCATCGGCCGCGTTCACATGGCGCTCCAGCAGGCCCATGGCGATCAGCGATTTTACCGTCTGCGAGGCCGTGCCGCGGGTCGTCGCGTGGAACTGGGAAAACGCAGAGGGCGTGCGCGAGAACCGATTGGCGCTGGCGAAGTAGCGCAGCGCGGTCCATTGTGCCGGCGTCAGGCTTGCGTCAGGCGCCGCGCCATGCACCAGGCGCGCGATATGCACCAATTGGTCGGCGACGTGCTGCCCGCAGTCATCGGGCGCCTTGGCTTGCGGCGTTGGCATTGCGGAGTCGGTCATGCGGGGGAGGTAGTCCGCCCCCGTGGTCTTGACAAGGCGCAGGGCAACTAGTAGCGATTCAAAACAAGATAGCAGCGAAACGCTATCATAAGCGGGAAGAAAGGAAGGTCATCATGGGGTTCCACGATCAGCATATCCGCCGGTATGTCCGCGCGTCGATGGCCGAAGAACTTCTGGATGCCGAAACCGAAACGCAACTGGCCGTCGCTTGGCGTGACAACCGTGACGAGCGCGCGTTGCATCGCCTGATTTCGGCCTATGCGCGCCTTGCCGTGTCGTTCGCCGGACGCTTCCGGCGCTATGACGTGCCTTACGAGGACCTGATCCAGCAAGGCAATCTGGGTCTGATGCGCGCGGCGGAAAAATTCGACCCGAACAATGGCGCGCGGTTCTCGACCTATGCCGCCTGGTGGATCCGCGCGTCGATGCAGGATTACGTGATGCGCAACTGGTCGATGGTGCGCACCGGCACCAACGCGACCCAGAAAAAGCTGTTCTTTCACCTGCGCCGCGCGATTGCCAAGCATCAGGATGACATGACCAGCAACGAACCGCTGTCGGCGCGCGTGGCGCATGAATTGCAGGTGCCGGTCGAACAGGTCGAGGCGATGATGGGCCGCATGTCTGGGCCGGACCTGTCGCTGGATGCGCCGCGCTCCAGCGATGACGAAAGCCGTTCATGGGTCGAAACGATCGAGGATGACGGCGTTCACACCGAAGCCGATGTCGCCGATCGACTGGACGGCGAACGCCAGCGCGCCGCGCTTTACCAGGCGGTCGAACAACTGCCCGACCGCGAACGCAGGATTGTCGCCGCGCGGCATCTGTCCGAGGATCCGACGACCCTGAGCGATCTGGGCGCGGTGATGGGGATATCGAAAGAGCGCGTGCGCCAGTTGGAAGAGCGCGCCTTGTCGCGCCTCACGACCATCGTGCGCGATGGCGCGTTGATGCGCGCGGACCAGGCCTGATCGAAGCCCGCACCCAGCCAACCCTGTGTCCGGCGGCTCATGAATCCGGCGGACACAGGGTTGCCGCAATCTCTTGCAAAATGCCAATATCGGACTCGAGCGAGCACGGATCAGGCCAGCGATGAACGACACCGACCCGATCAACGAGCAGTTGCGCCCGCTGCGTGACCTGCAAACCTCCAGCCGCGTCATGGCGCTGGACAGGCTTTGGCTGTGGCAAAAGCTTGGCGTCGTTCTGGGCGTGCTGATCGCGGTTCTGGTGGCGTCCTTGACGCTGACGCCGATCCCGGACCGCGCGATCAGCATCAATGGCCTGGACAAGCTTTATCACTTCCTCGCCTTCGCGGCGTTGATCTTTCCCCTGATCCTGACGGATTCGCGCCGCTGGCGCTGGGCGGTGCCCCTGACAATCCTGTATGGCGGGGTGATCGAGCTGATTCAGCCCAGCGTCGGGCGATCGGCCGAGTGGTTGGATTTCGGCGCCGATATCTCGGGCGTGCTGGCCGGCGCCGCGCTGGCCGAGATCCTGCACGACCGCATACAGGCGGCGTTCTTCAAGGTGCCGGGCGCGCCGGTGGTCGATCACGAGGCCGAGGAACAGCGGCGCATCGATGAAATGCGCGCCGAATTGATGAATGACCTGCGCGTCGTTCTTCGCGAGGAACTGGCCGCCATCCCGAAGGGCGATGACGGCCAGCAAGACGGGCAGCAAGACGGGCAGCAAGACGGGCAGCAAGACGGGCAGCAAGACACAGGCAGGTCCGCAACCGGAACGCCCTCGCCGCTGCGATCCGTAAAGTAGCCCGCTCAGAACAACGCGGGGAACTGGCCCAGAACCAGCGGCCCGAGCCGCAGCGTTCCGTTTGCGACCGTCAGGTCCGCGCGCAGCGTTTCGGGGTCCGTGGGATCTTCCAGGGATTGCGCGGCGATGCTCAGCATCGTCATGCTGTCGGCGGGGATCCATCCGGCCGCGCGCGCGGTTTCCAGCAAGGCGCGATACCCGGTCACGCTGATCTGCACGTCGCCCGAAAGCAGCCCGTCCGCCCCCGGCTCCAGCCGTCCCGACGCGGTGATGTCCACACCGGCCCAGGCGATGCGCCCGCCGGTCAGCGCCGCGGACACGATCCGCGGCTGCGGCCCGCCGATCAGATAGCGGTCCAGCGGGCGGTCGGTCTCAACCTGACCGTCCAGACGCAGGACCTGAAATGCGCGCGGCCAAAGGCCCTGCGAATCCAGCCGGTCCATCAGGTCCGGATCCGGATAGACATTCTCCAGCAAGATCACCACTTCCTGGCGGGTGTCGGTAATGCGCCGGCTGGCCGCGCGCAGCGTGTCCGCAAGATGCGACTGGCCGGCCAACGACAGTGTCAACGCCTCGCCGACCAGGGTCAGGCGCTCCAGCGGCAGGTCCAGCCCGGCCTCCATCACCAGGCTGGCGCGCATGTCCTCGCTGATAAGCGTCGCGTCGAAGCCCGGCCCGGTCAGCCGCTGCGTATTCGCAAAAACCGCGAGCAGATGATTGAGCCGGTAGGACAGCGCGAAAACCTGCGCAAACGGCGCCGACCATTGCATCCCCTGGGCCTGCACCTGCGGCGCATCGAAGGTCACGTCGAACCGGTTGGGGAACCCGCGGATTGAAAACCCGTCGACCTGGACCTGCGGCAAGCGCGACAGGCCAGCGGTGATCGCCCGGTCCAGCCCGCGAGAGCCCACGAACCAGTATCCGCCCCAACCCAGCGCCGCCAGCACGGCAAGTATGGTCAGAATGCGCATGGTAGTCCCCGTTGTGTTTCCCTGCCCGGCTGTTTACATGCCGATGCAGGGCGCGGCCAGTCCCGGCGCGCGCAATTGGACTGTGACGTGATGCCACCGCTTTGGGTTTTCGGGTATGGGTCGCTGGTGTGGAATCCGGGCTTTGCCTGGAGCTCGCGCCAGATCGGGCGGCTGGAGGGGTTTCACCGCTCGTTCTGCATGCGTTCGATCCACCACCGCGGAACCGAGGATCACCCCGGGCTGGTGCTGGCACTGGATGCCGCGCAGGGGGGCGGATGCGATGGCGTGGCGTTTGAAATCGCCCCCGAAATCGCCGAGGAAACCCTGGAATACCTGCGCGCGCGTGAGTTGATCTCGGCGGCCTATCTGGAAACCCGGCAGCCCGTGGCGCTGCGCGACGGGCGCCGGGTCGAGGCCGTCACCTATGTCATCGACCGCGATCATGTTCAGTATTGCGGCGGGCTGTCGCTGGAAGAACAGGCGCGGATCATCGCCGGCGCGGTCGGCGGGCGCGGGCCCAATTGCGAATACCTGCTCCAGACCACCGCCCACCTGACCGAGCTGGGCCTGCGTGATCCGGAACTGGAATGGCTTTCGGATCGCGTGAAGGTGTTGAAACCGGCTTAGGTTTGTATTGGCAAATGGGCGCTTTGCTACTAGATTTTGTGGCATCAACACTGGGAAGGACATATGGCGAATTCATTGAGAGCGGGTGTGCTGGGGCCGATCGGGGCCGTTCAGTTCACGCGGCCATGGCGCCAGGTGTCGCTGATGCTGGTGTCGCTGACGCTGGTTCTTTCCGGGGTGACGCTGGCCTATCCGCGGATCTCGGGAATTTTCCTGGCCAATATCTGGCTGAACGGCTTCATCCTGCTGGTGTTCGTGATCGGTGTTCTGGCCACGCTGTGGCAGGTGATCCAGCTGTTCACGTCGGTGCGCTGGGTGGGCGGGTTCGTGGCGGAAACGCCGGGCCATCAGATCACCATCGCGCCGCGTCTGCTGGCGCCGCTGGCGTCACTGCTGCGGTCTCGCGGATCGACCCGCCATATCAGCGCAACCTCGGCAAGATCGATCCTGGAATCCGTCGCCACGCGGATCGACGAAGAGCGTGACATCACGCGATATCTTGTCAACCTGCTGATTTTCCTTGGCCTTCTTGGCACATTTTATGGTCTTGCCACCTCGGTCCCGGCGGTGGTTGAGACCATCCGCTCGCTTGCGCCGCAGGACGGCGAGAGCGCCATGGCCGGGTTTGGCCGGTTGATGAGCGGTCTGGAAGCACAGATGGGCGGCATGGGCACGGCCTTTTCGTCCTCGTTGCTGGGGTTGGCCGGCTCGCTGGTCGTCGGAATTCTGGAACTGTTCGCGAGCCAGGCACAAAACCAGTTTTACCGCGAACTCGAGGAATGGCTCTCGTCGATTACCCGGCTTGGCACCGCGACCGAAGGCGACGGCAATGCCGACGGGCTGGGCGCGGTTGCCGAAGTCCTGGACAGCCTGGCCGCGCAGATGGACGGGATGCGCGCGCTGCAAGCCGAAGGCGAGGCCGGGCGCGCGCAGCTGGATCAGGGGCTGGCCACCCTGGCGCAAGCGGTCGAACGGCTTTCGCAGCGTTCCGAGCTGGAAAACGCATCCGCGCAGGGGCTGTTGCGGGTCGCCGAAGGGCAGGAACGCCTGATCGCCTTGATAGAAGCGCAGATGGGTGCCGAGGAAGAGCCTCATATCGAGGCGGAAGCGCGCCTGCGCCTGCGTTCGATGGATGTGCAACTGGTGCGCATTCTGGAAGAAATTTCAGCCGGGCGGCAGGAATCCATGGCCGATCTGCGCAGTGATCTGACCGCG
>TARA_R110002124_G_scaffold63783_4_pt1 | contig 12002 bp, 13 predicted proteins | sample TARA_R110002124 | Tara Oceans TARA_R110002124 (sample SAMEA4397445) | marine metagenome | biome: Polar Biome; feature: [SRF] surface water layer (ENVO:00010504); material: water (ENVO:00002006), including particulate matter (ENVO:01000060) such as... | depth 5 m | reverse complement strand
GCCGGCCGGCCGGCCCGCTGCCGATGACGACAAGATCAAACTGTTCCAAACGCCTACCCCTGATTCGACGCCACCACGCCTAGCGGGGAAGTGTGACACTGCCGCTGCAATCGATGCAATGCACCGGCGGGCATTGGTGCGTTGCGTGATCAGTCGCCGCGCAGGACCTCGTCGATTTCGGGCAGATTGTAGAACTTGCGGACGATGTCCCACCCCTCTTCGGCGGTGTCGACCACGTTGAACAGCTCCAGGTCCCCCGGCGAGATGGTGCCGGCTTCGGCCAGTGCCTCCAGATGGATCACCTTGCCCCAGAAATTCTTGCCGAACAGCAGTAGCGGCACCCTGTCCATGCGCCCGGTCTGGATCAGGGTGATGGTTTCAAAGAACTCGTCGAGCGTCCCGAAGCCCCCCGGAAACACCGCCACGGCCTTGGCGCGTAGCAGGAAGTGGATCTTGCGGGTGGCAAAATAGTGGAAGTTGAAGCTCAGCTCGGGCGTCACATAGACATTGGGCGCCTGTTCGTGCGGCAGCACGATATTGAAGCCGATCGATGGGGCGCCCACATCGGTGGCGCCGCGGTTGCCCGCCTCCATCACGCCGGGACCGCCGCCGGTCACCACGACATATTCCTTGAAGTCGAGCGCCTTGGCAGTGGCCGAGGCAAGCTGGGCAAAGCGCCGTGCCTCGTCGTAATAGCGCGACGCCGCCAGCAGGTTCTGCCGCTGCACGTCGTTCTTGGCGGCCCAGGCGTCCTTGCCGGGCTCGGGAATACGCGCGCCACCGAACAGCACGACGGTGGACATGATGCCGCGCTCGCGCAGCGAAAACTCGGGCTTGAGGTATTCGAGCTGGAAGCGGATGCCTCGGGTATCTTCGGAGGTCAGGAATTCATCGTCGGCAAAGGCCAGGCGGAAGGCCGATGACTGGGTCTGAGGTGTCCTGGGCGCAAGCTTGGCGGAGACGATATCCTCCTTGGAGGTCCGCAGTGAGGTCTGGTGGCGCTTGGCCATTAATGTACTCTCCGATGATATCGCCCCGCCGGCAGCGCACCGCCACAATTCGGAGACATGGATCAGGGCATAACCAGCCCGGTGAATCGGGGCAAGGGCGGGGTTTGAAACAGTTCACGACTTTGGAGGCGCGCATCGACGCCGCCGCGCGTGCGGTTCTGGCGCGGTTGCCGCGTGGTCGAACCGCCGACGCTGCCGTGGAATTTCTGGTATTCGGGCTCAAGCAGGCCTGGGCCTGTCTGTTCGGTGGGCTGATGCTGGGGATGATCCTGCTGACGCGCCTGTGGTGGCCGGACATCGGGATTGCACGCTATGACGCCTGGTTCGTTGCGGCCCTGGCCATCCAGCTCGGCATGGTCATGTTCCGCCTGGAGACCTGGGAGGAAGCCCGCGTCATTCTGATCTTCCATCTGGTGGGCACCGGCATGGAGCTGTTCAAGACCGCGGCAGGATCATGGAGCTATCCGGAGGATGCATTTTTCCGAATTGCCGGCGTACCACTGTTTTCTGGCTTCATGTATGCCTGCGTCGGCTCCTACATGGCCCGCATCCAGCGCATCTTCGACATCCGTTTTTCCGCCTATCCGCCACGATGGATGACGCTGGTGCTGGCAGTGGCCATCTATGTCAATTTCTTCAGCCACCACTATGTCGTCGATTTGCGCTGGTTGCTGTTGACGGCCATCGCGGCCTTGTACTGGGGCAGCGCCATGCACTATCGGGTGTTCCGCTTCCAGCACCGCATGCCCATGCTGGTCGCCTTCCTGCTGGTGGCCCTGTTCATCTGGATTGCGGAAAACATTGCCACCTGGTCGAATGCCTGGGTTTATCCCGATCAGGTGCATGGCTGGACGCTGGTCAGTTGGAGCAAACTGGGCTCGTGGTACCTGCTGATGTTCATCTCGGTAGTGCTGGTGACACTGGTTCATCCACCCCGCCCTTATCAACAGGATAGCTGAGGGCCTTGCGCTCGCCACGATTTGTTCGCATATAGCGACCGGGAGGTTGGCGCGGACGTGTTCCTCGCCAACCGGGTCAGGTCCGGAAGGAAGCAGCCCCAACGAGACCTTCACGGGTCGTTGCCAGCCTCCTACTTGCCTCTATGATGGTCCCATGACCACAGGCAGATTCCCGAACCTTGACCTAGAGGGGCACGATGGCTGACGCTGCGACCTCGCCCTATCTCGTTCTCGCCCGCAAATACCGGCCGCGCGATTTTACAACGCTGGTTGGCCAGGATGCGATGGTGCAGACGCTGGGCAATGCGTTTTCGCAGAATCGTATCCACCACGCCTTCATCCTGACGGGCGTGCGCGGCGTGGGCAAAACCACGACAGCGCGCATTCTCGCCCGCGCCTTCAACTATCAGGACGCCAGCGGGCCGCACCCGACGCTTGATCTGAGTGTGGAAGGCGAGCACTGCCGGGCCATCATCGAAGGCCGCCATGTCGATGTCATCGAAATGGACGCTGCCTCCAATACCGGCATTGGCGACATTCGCGAGATCATTGATTCGGTCAAATACGCGCCTTCCTCGGCGCCCTACAAAGTCTATGTGATCGACGAGGTGCACATGCTCTCGACGGCAGCCTTCAACGGGCTGCTCAAGACGCTTGAAGAGCCACCGCCCTATGTGAAGTTCATTTTTGCCACCACCGAGATCCGCAAGGTGCCGGTGACGATCCTGAGCCGGTGCATGCGGTTCGATCTGCGCCGCATCACGCCCGAGATCATGTCGGCCTATCTCGAATCGATCCTGGGCCAGGAGGGCATCAGCTTCGAGCCCGAGGCGCTGGCGATGATCGTGCGGGCCGGCGAAGGCTCGGCGCGCGACAATCTCAGCCTGCTCGACCAGGCCATCGCCCATGGCAATGGCACGGTAACGGCGGCAACGGTCAAGACCATGCTGGGACTGGGCGACCGCGCCCGGATCATCGACCTGTTCGAAGAGCTGATGGGCGGACGGATTGGCGAGGCCATCGAGACGATGCGCAGCCTTTACGACATGGGGGCCGATCCGCAGACGCTGATCGCCGATCTGGCGGACTTCACCCATCTGGTGACCCGCATCAAGGTCGTGCCGGCGGCGGCTGACGACGTATCGCTCACGCCCGACGAGCAGCGGCGGGGCGCTGAACTGGCCAGCAAGCTGCCCATGCGGGCGCTGACGCGCGCCTGGCAGATCCTCTTCAAGGGCTATGACGAGGTGGCGCGGGCCAATAACGGCCTGCAGGCCGCCGAAATGGCCCTGATCCGCCTGGCCTATGCCGCCGATCTGCCAAGCCCGGATGACCTGATCGCCAAGCTGAGCAATCAGCCGGCGCCCGTGCCGAGCCAGCAATCGATGATGCCGCTGCCGCGCGGCTCCTCCGGGGGAAGCTCGGGCGGGCCATCGGCCATGCGGGCAGAGCAACCGCGCATGGTGGCGACCGAGGCCGTGGCCAGCCAGCCGGCGGTGCCGCAGGCGGTGGTCCAGCCCGCGCTGGCGACGGTGGCAAGCTACAAGGAACTGATCGCCTTGGCCGGTGCCAAGCGTGATGTTTTGGTCAAACTGGCGCTGGAAGGCTCGATGCGGCCGGTTTCGTTCGAACAGGGCCGCATCGAAGTGGCACTGCTCGATGGCACCGACCCGGGCATTATCGCCACCCTGTCGGCTCGGCTGCAGCTGTGGACCGGCGAACGCTGGCTGGTGACGGTGTCGAGCAAGCCCCCCGAGGGGCTGACGGTGCGCCAGGAGACCGAACAACGCATTCAGGCCCATCACGCCGCCGCGCATGAGGACCCTCTGGTCAAGGCCATACTTGAGACATTTCCCGGGGCCAAGGTGGTCAACGTCAAGGTGCGCGACGACGCCGCCGTGGTCGACGATGTTCCCCCGCCCCCAGTAGAAGAGGACGACGAATGAAAGACATCATGGGCATGATGAAGGCCGCCAGCGAAATGAAGGGCAAGATGGAGGCCATGCAGGCCGAGCTTGCCAATCTGGTGGTCGAGGGCCGTTCCGGTGGTGGCATGGTCACCGTGTCGCTCAGCGGCAAGGGCGAGATGAAGGGGCTCAAGATCGACCCCTCCCTGTTCAAGGAAGATGATGTCGAGGTGCTCGAAGACCTGATCCTGGCGGCTCATAACGACGCCAAGGCCAAGAGCGAAGCGGCAATGCAGGAGCGCATGAAAGAGGTCACCGCCGGGCTGCCGATTCCGCCTGGCATGAGCCTGCCGTTCTAGCCAGGCGACGCAAATTGGCCAATGGCGGACCCGAGATTGAACAGCTGATCCAGTTGCTGGCACGCCTGCCAGGGCTTGGCCCGCGCTCGGCCCGCCGCGCCGTGCTGCAGCTGATCAAGAAAAAAGAGCAGCTGATGATCCCGCTGTCGGCGGCGCTTGATCGCGCCGTGACTGCGGTGCGCAGCTGCGAGGTGTGCGGCAATGTCGATACCGTCAACCCCTGCACCATCTGCTCGGATCCGCGCCGCGCCGAAAGCGGCATGCTGATCGTGGTGGAGGATGTCGCCGATCTGTGGGCGCTGGAGCGGGCCGGGGTCGGCGCCGTGCGCTATCACGTGCTCGGTGGCGTGCTGTCGCCGCTCGACGGCATCGGGCCCGATGACATCACCGTCGATGCGCTGCTGGCCCGCGCGCCGGATTTCAGGGAAATCGTGCTGGCCGTCAATGCGACGGTGGAGGGCCAGACCACCGCCCACTATATCACTGACCGGCTGTCGGGATCAGGCATTGCCATCACCCGGCTGGCCCATGGCGTACCGGTGGGCGGCGAGCTTGACTATCTGGACGAGGGCACCCTGAGCCAGGCGCTGAAGGCACGCACCAGCATCTAGCCGGCCCGTTCGCTAGTCGGCATTGTCCTTGCTGTCGAGGTCCTCGGCAGCCTCGTCGATCTGCTCGGCCTCTTGCTGGGCTGCATCGTCGGCCGCCGAACCCTGCTCGATGGCCTCGCGGGCATCGACATCATCTGGCGAGAGGGTGTCGAGCCGATCGCCCTGCCCACCATCGGCAGCCGCGGCCAGACCGGCATAGTCGGCGCCGTCATCGGCATTGTCCATGCTGGTGCTGAGCTCCTCGATGGCCCGGTCCACTTCCTCGAGCAAAGATGCCGGGTCCTGGTCACCCCAGTCGCCGCTTTCGCGCGCAACGCTTTCCTCGCGCAGCTCACGCAGTCGCGCCAGCCTGTCGCTGGCCGGGCGATCTTCACCGTAAAGCAACTCTTCAACCTCGGTCTGGGTATAGGGCTGGGCAGTCCCAGGCTGATCGGTGCTGTCGAAATCTGTGTCCTGCCCCAGCAAGGTGCCGGGGTGATGGATGTGGTCAGCCATAGCGATCTCCTGCAGTCGATTGACACAGGGGTAACGCAGAGGCGCGGCGGTGGTTCGCCGCCGGCAAGAATAGTGATCGCAAACGTATTGCGCGCGACGCCCGGCATGGCCGAACCACCGCACCTTGAGTGTGGCGCTCAAGGTGCCAAGTGCAGCAGGGTCGGGGGGCCGCTAGGCGGCAAGAGACAGGGGCGCGACGCCTTCGGTCAGCGCGGCATAGCAGGCCCGCAACTGTTCGATGCCATAACCACAGGCAGCGATCTGGGTGACGAGGTAATCAAAACCCCCGCGCCCGTCCGGAGAGCGTATCCCGGCCTCGACAACGCGATCGGCGAATATTGCCGCATCATCGGCGCCCAGGCCCAGGCATTGCGCCACCAGCGTCGCAGCCGACCGATCGGTGTGGGCGCGGTCGAAGAAACGGCGCTCCTCAACCAGGAAGTATTTCCGCAGAGTTGCTTCTTGCGCCTTGAGCGAATTGGTCATCATTGTCCCCGAGCGCCTTGATGGCGCCTGAGGTCAAATTGAGCCGGCCGGCTTAAGCGGATCTCTCGGCAATCGATAGAATTGACGCGGTCTGGCTGTCGGTGCCAGGGGATCGACGTCCCCATCGCCTCTTTTGTTCCGCGGTGCAATTTAAAAGCAAGGCAGTCAGCATCTTAGTGCCGTTGACGGCTCGGTAACCACAAACACAAAGCGGCATCCGGCGAGGCGCCCGCGGGTCACATGCGGGCCACAGATCGGCATGCGCCGGCCCTTGCCGCCTGTCCTCGCCCAGGGGCGGCGACCTTCGAACCGGTCAGCGGCACCTGTCCGCCCGGGATGATCCAGGGGTAGCAGTACCCTCATCAGGCCAGATCGCCGGGATCGTCCACCACCAGCCGCAGCGTTGGCTCGGCGCTGTCGGGCCTGTCCTCATGCCCTTCCCAACTGGCCGGGATGATCTGGCTCGACTTGGCACCCAGTTCGCGCAGCATCTCGACCTGGCGGACGACATTGCCCTTGCCCGAAGACAGCTGGCCGCGCGCGGCGTCAAAACTGCTGCGGGCCTTGTCGAGATGGCCATCGAGCTTGTCCATGCTGGAGAGGAATCCGACGACCTTGTCATAGAGCGCGCCGGCCCGGCTGGCGATTTCCTCGGCATTGCGGTGGCGCTTTTCGATGTCCCAGACATTGCGCACCGTGCGCAGCACGGTCATCAGCGTGGTGGGCGTGGTCAGCATGACGCCCTGGCTCATGCCATATTCGACCAGCTTGGCGTCTGCCTGGATCGCGGTGGCGAGCGCGGACTCAATGGGCACGAACATCATCACGTAGTCGAGGCTGCTGCGGGCATGGCGCTGATAGGTCTTGTCGCCCAGCGTCTTGATATGATTGCGGACCGAGAGGATGTGGGCCTGCAGGAACTGGGCCTTGCCCTCGTCCGTGCAGTTCACATAGGCCTCGAACGCCGTCAGCGAGACCTTGGAATCGATGACCAGCCGGTCATTATTGGGCATGAGCACTTCGACGTCGGTGCGCACGCGGCTGCCATCTTCTGCGATGTGGCTGGTCTGGGTGACGAACTCTTCACCTTCGCGCAGGCCCGAGCCCTCCAGAATGGTGGAAAGGATCATCTCGCCCCAGGCGCCCTGGGTCTGGGAATTGCCCTTGAGGGCGCGCGTCAGATTGCTGGCTTCGGTGGTGATCTGCACATTGCTTTCCAGCAGGGCCCGAATCTGCTCGCCCATCGTGGCGCGGTCCTTGATCATGCCGGTCTGAAATTCGCCGATCTTGTCGTGCAGCGGCTTGAGCAGCACGTCGACCTGCTCGCGATTCTGCCTGGAAAAGGTCTCGCTGTGGGTCTTCAGGACCTCGCCGGCAATGGCCTTGAACTCGTCCGTCATATGCTGGCGCGCTTCGAGGAAGCGCTTGAGGTTTTCCTCATGCTGCCTGGTCTGCTCGGCCATGCTGGCACGCAGGCCGGCATTGTCGGCGCGCAGCGCTGCGGCTTTCTCGCGCTCGATGTCGAGCAGTTCCTCGCCGCGTTCGCGCTCCTGCGCCAGCTGGTGGTCAAGCTCATGAATGCGGCTGTCGCGCTCGCCGATCTGCGCGAGCAAACTGGCGCGCAGCTGTTCGGCGGCCTGCCGGGCTGCCTCGGCAGCCTGTGCGGCGCTGGCGCGCATCACGCCGATCATGATGCCGCCAAGCAGCAATACGAGCAGCAGGCCGCCCGTGCTCAGCGCCAATGCGCCCGTTATCGGCCAGTCGCCGATCGTGAATATCACCGTGTCCATTGCGGAATTCTAGCCGATTCGCTGCGTTCCCGTAATGTTCTGACTGAGGGGGGCCGCCATGACCTCAAGAGTTGACCTGATGCGCGGAAATACCATATCGAGGGGCACTTCCCTTATTGCCGGACCTCAATCATGGCCATCCGCCCCATTCTAGTCATTCCCGATGCGCGCCTGCGAGCGGTTACCGATCCGATCATCGAGGTGGATGACGAGATCAGGACGCTGGCCGCCGACATGCTGGAAACCATGTATGACGCGCCCGGCATTGGCCTGGCCGCGCCGCAGATCGGTGTCATGAAGCGCATCGTCGTGATGGATCTGGCCGGCGAGGGCGAGACGCCCGAGCCACTGGTGATGATCAACCCCGAAATCACCCATTTCGGCGAGCAGATGCAGGTGACCGAAGAGGGATGCCTGTCGATCCCCGAACTCTACTACGAGGTGGAGCGCCCCAATGATGTGATCGTCAAATACACCGATCTCGAGGGCAAGGAAGTGGTCAAGGAGGCTGAGGGCAAGCTGGCAGTCTGCATCCAGCACGAACTCGATCATCTCGATGGCGTGCTCTATATCGACTATCTCAGCCGCCTCAAGCGCGACCGGGTGATCAAGAAGTTCGAGAAGGCTGCCAAGCGCGCCGCCGGTTAGTTTATCTCCCTCTCCCCGCGCGGGTGAGGGCAGAAGGAAAGCACTCCTCATGCGCGTCGTCTTCATGGGTACGCCCGAGTTTTCCGTACCCACGCTGACCGAGATTGTCTCGAGCGGGCATGAGGTCGTGGCGGTCTATACGCGGGCGCCCAAGCCGGCTGGCCGCGGGCAGGAAGAGCGCAAGTCACCCGTCCATCTGGCCGCCGAGGCCTTCGGCATTCCCGTGTTTACCCCGCGTTCGCTCAAGGGCGAGGCCGAACAGATCGTGTTCGCCAGCCATGATGCCGACATTGGCGTTGTGGTCGCCTATGGCCTGCTGCTGCCCAAACCGGTGCTGGATGCGCCGCGCCTGGGGTGCCTGAACCTGCACGGCTCGCTCCTGCCGCGCTGGCGCGGCGCCGCGCCCATCCAGCGGGCGATCATGGCGGGCGACAGCCAGACGGGCGTTCAGGTGATGCAGATGGAAGAGGGCCTGGACACCGGCCCCATCGGCCTGGGCGAAGTGATCGCCATCGCCCCTGACATGACCGCCGGCGAGTTGCACGACACCATGATGCGCGTGGGCGCCGATCTGATGGGCCGCGCCTTTGCCGCGCTCGAACGCGGCAGCCTGCAGTTCACCCCGCAGCCCGAAGAGGGCGCGGTCTATGCCAGGAAAATCGAGAAGGCCGAAAGCCGGATCGACTGGTCGCGGCCCGCTGCCGAGGTTCACAATCACATCCGCGGCCTGTCGCCCTTCCCCGGCGCCTGGTTCGAGATCGCGCTGGGCGGCAAGCCCGTGCGGGTCAAGGCACTGCGCTCGACCCTGGCGAACGGAGCCGGCGCGGCGGGCATGCTAATGGATAACCTGACCATTGCCTGTGGTACGGGCGCCGTCCGCCTTACCCAGGTGCAGCGCGAGGGCAAGGGCGCCATGGACGCGGCCACCTTCCTGCGTGGCGCCGGACAATTGCCGCCAGCCGTTCAATAATCATGCCGCGCTACAAGCTGACAATCGAATATGATGGAACCCCGTTTGCCGGCTGGCAGCGGCAGAAGAACCATCCCAGCGTGCAGCAGGCCATCGAGGAAGCCATTGCGCGGATGTCGGGGGAGAGCGTGACGCTGCAGGCTGCGGGGCGTACTGATGCCGGCGTGCATGCGCTGGGCCAGGTGGCCCATGCCGATCTGGGCAAGGAATGGGACCCGCTGCGTATCCGCGAGGCGCTGAACTATCACCTGCGGCCCAATTCGGTTGGCATCATTGCCGTGGAGGCGGTTGACGAGAGCTTTGAGGCCCGGTTCTCGGCGACTGCCCGCCACTACGAATACCGCATTCTCAACCGCCGGGCGCCGGCGGTGCTGGAACGCAATCACGTCTGGCATGTGCCCAGGCCGCTCGATGCCGGGATCATGGATCGCGCGGCCGGACTGATCCTGGGCCTGCATGACTTCACCACCTTCCGCTCCTCGGAGTGTCAGGCCAACTCGCCGATGCGGACGCTCGACGTGTTCAGCGTGCGGCGCGAAGCCGACCATATCGTGGTCAATGCCAGCGCCCGCAGCTTCCTGCATCATCAGGTGCGCTCGATGGTGGGCTGTCTCAAGCTGGTCGGCGAAGGCAAGTGGTCGCCGGCCGATTTTCGCGCGGCGCTTGATGCCGCAGATCGCAGCCGCTGTCGCGCCATGGCGCCGCCTGACGGGCTCTATCTGACGCGGGTCGATTATTAGCTGACGGGCGGCATGAAGATTTCCGGCGCGATCATGGCGATGATCAGGCCCATGGCAATGGCCTGAATGATCAGCTTGGCGACAATGAAGACCACGATCTGCAGTGGCGCCAGCGTCACGATAAGGCGCGCGATGTTGACCTCGACCACCAGCGCCGCCACGCCGACGACGATGGTGGCGAACTGGCCCGCGCCGACCAGCAGCAGCAGCAGCGTAATCAGCGAGGCAAACAGATTAATCCAGTTGAAGGCCACAATATAGGGCACGAATCCGTCAAGACGGGCGAACTGGCGCAGGACCAGCCAACCGGCGCCGGCCTGCAGCACATAGAGCGCCGCGCTCATGAACAGGCCCGTGGAGGCCGCGCCCGATTCGATCGAAAATCCCAGCAGGCGCGGCCCATAGGCCGAAATGGCGCCTGCAATCAGGAAGGCGATGAAGCTGGTGACCAGACCACGCTGGCCAAAATCAAAATAGGTTGATGCCTTGCGGTCGCCGGTGAGCAGGGCAAAGCAGCCTTGTGCTGCGGCAAGGGTTTCATCGAGAAAGGTTGGGGTAGACTGGGCCAAGGCGCATCTCGATCGGTCAGAGGGTGGCGTTGGAAACCATGTAGAGCGCCGAGCGCATGGCGGCAAGCAGCACCAACGTCAAAACTGCAAAGCCGATCGACAGCACGAGCGGCCAGTCGACCGCAGCACGGGCCAGCTTGAACAGGCAATAGCCCAAGGCAATCCAGCTCAACAGCGCCAAGGGGCCACCAATGGCAGACAGGGTTCCCTCCAGGAGGATGAACACCGCCATCAGATAGATGCCGGGCACCAGCAGATCATAAACCGGCTTGCCGTCGCGCACGGCCTTGCGCGTCCCCTGAAAGGCAATCGCCATGGCAAGGGCGGGCAGCGCCAGCGCGAACATGGAGGCGATGACCGGCGCAATTCCGGGCACGTCAGCGCCGATCGAGACCAGGACGACCGCCAGAAAGGCCACGAAGGCCAGGACGAACAGCGCTGTCGCCAGTCCGGGCAGGCTGATGGTGAACTGGCTGCGCCAGCCGGGCAGGCCACGCACGATCATCTGCCAGCCCGTCATAGCGCGGTTGAGGACGTTCCAGAGCCTCACGGCCGCACCGCGAAAAAGGCCAGCATGAAGGTCCGATAGATTTCGGTCAGGCCCGCAAGGTCGCTGAGCGCGATATGCTCGTCGGCCTTGTGCATGGAGGGGCCGACCAGGCCGCACTCCACCACGGGCCCATACTGGGCGATAAAGCGGGCGTCGGAGGTACCCCCGCCGGTGGACAGGTCCGGGCGACGACCCGCTACGGCGGCAATGGCGGCCGAAAGCGTTTCGACATCCTCGCTCAGGGGCGACAGGAAGGATTGCGATGGCACGCCCGCCACGGTGAAGGCGATGCTCACGCCCGCCGCATCGACACTGTCGATCCGGCCGCGAACCCAGTCGGCAAGCGTCTGGGGCGTCCAGAGGTCATTATAGCGGATATTGAAGCGAATGGTGCCAGAAGCCGGGATGACATTGGAAACGGCATTGCCGACATCGATGGAGGTGACCTCGAGATTGGAGGACGGAAAATGATCGGTCCCGGTGTCGATGGCGGTGTCCAGGGCAGTCACCACGCGAGCCAGTACCGGCATGGGGTTGTTGGCCTTTTCCGGGTAGGCGACATGGCCCTGGGTGCCCGTGACGGTGATGGTACCCGAGAGCGATCCCCGGCGACCGATCTTGATGCTGTCGCCCAGGGCAGCGGCCGAGCTGGGCTCCCCAACGAGGGCGAAATCGAAACGATGCTGGTGCTCCTGCGCCCAGGCCATCAGCTTGGCCGTGCCGTTGACGGCGTCGGCTTCCTCGTCATTGGTGATGGCCAGCATCACCGTCCCGGCCTCGGCGGGAATGGCCGCAGCGGCCGCCACGAAGGCCGCGATGCCGGACTTCATGTCGGCGGCGCCACGCCCGTAGAGCCTACCATCGGCCTCGCGCGGAACGAAGGGATCGGCGGTCCAGTTGGCCAGATC
>TARA_R110002124_G_scaffold23065_9_pt1 | contig 12010 bp, 10 predicted proteins | sample TARA_R110002124 | Tara Oceans TARA_R110002124 (sample SAMEA4397445) | marine metagenome | biome: Polar Biome; feature: [SRF] surface water layer (ENVO:00010504); material: water (ENVO:00002006), including particulate matter (ENVO:01000060) such as... | depth 5 m | reverse complement strand
GCACTTGCGTACTCCGCCTCATTGTATTTTTCCTCCCAGAAACCGATGCTGAAGGTTTTTACCGGGCGATCCGACTGCTGTTGCATCAGGGCAACGATCATCGAGGAATCAATACCGCCGGAGAGCAGTGCACCCAGTTCCACATCGGCGACCATGCGATCGCTTACGGCCTGATTGAGCACGGTATCGAGTTGCTTGATCGCATCACCATAGCTGCCGCTAAAACGATTGCGCTCACCGGCTTCTGCCACCTCCGCCGCCGACCAGTACGGGGTGGGTGCGGCGCTCCAGGGCTCGCATTCCTGTGTTATTTTCAGCAGGTTGCCCGGCGGCAGTTTTCGCACATTGCTGTAGATGGAGCGCGGTTGTGACACCCAGCCGTACTGCAGGAATTGCCCGAGGGCATCGCGGTCCAGCGCCGGGTCAAAATCAGGGTGTTGGCGCAGGGCCTTCAACTCCGAACCGAACAGGAAGCTGTTGCCACACCAGCCGTAGTAGAGCGGTTTCTTGCCCACTCTGTCCCGCGCCAGCCACAGGCAGCGCTCCTGCCTGTCCCACAGCGCGAACGCGAACATTCCCTCCAGTTTGCTGACCGCTGCTGCCACCCCCAGGTGCTCCACTGCGGCCAGAATCACCTCGGTGTCACAGTGCCCCCGGTAAGGGTAGTCGGACACGCCGGGCTCCTGTCGCAGCCTGGGGAAGTTGTACACTTCGCCGTTGTAGGAGAGCACATAGCGGCCGGATGCCGATGCCATCGGTTGCGCGCCCGCGTCGGTCAGGTCAATGATGGAGAGGCGCCGGTGTCCCAGTGCCAGCGGGAAGGACGGATCAACCCAGACGCCGCCGGCATCGGGGCCGCGGTGTACAATGGTGTCGGCCATACTCTGGCAGCGGCGCGAGAGGTCCTGGGCAGCGCCTCCGCCGTACTGAATAAATCCGGTAATTCCACACATCGCCAATCCGCCCGTTAGTTTCGATTTGCAGCGTCAGTGACGACTGAATCCAGCAGCTTCAGATAGTTATCGACAGCGCCGTCGACCGAAAAGTCCTCTGCCCTTTGCAGCAGCGTGTGCCTGGCCGTGGGTTGGTCCAGTTGCGCCTCCATGGCGCTTGCCATGGCCTGTACATCGCCGATCGGGACCAGTGCACCGTAGGCGCCATCAGCGAGAATCTCCTTTGAGCCGCCTGGGCAATCGGTACTGACGACAGGACAGCCGCAGGCCAGCGCCTGGATCAGTACGCCCGGCAGGCCCTCGTACAGTGAGGACAGCACGAGTAGCGACGCGCGTGCCATGTACTGGTAGGGGTTTGCGACAAAACCGGGCAGGTCGACATCCTCCTGCACACCCAGTTCAGCGGATAATGCCAGCAGGTCCGGGCGCAGTCGTCCCTCACCGAGTATCACCAGTCGCACCGGTCGTTGCGCGCGCACTCGGGCAAACGCACGAATCAGGGTTGCAAAGTCTTTCTGTTCCGTCAGTCGTCCCGCCGCCAGGATCACAGGCAGTGCGCCCGGGGCAAACCATGTGTGCTCCAGCTGCTGCGCAGCGCCGCTGCGCAGGGTGTCATCGACGACGGGGTTGTAGATGGTTGTAACCCGCCGCTGGTCTACGCCGATACGCGTGACCAGTTCAGCAGCCGCATGGTGCGAGACAGCGATTACCGCGTCTGCGCCCGGATACGTGCGGTTCACGATTTGCGGTAGATAGCGCCACTTCCATTTGCGGGCGTTGGAGGGGTCCGCGCAATAGGTCGCCAGCGCAATGCGTTCGCTGACGACCACCGGAACAGTCGCGCCGGACATCTGTTTCGCCCATATCGCGGCGAGGTTGGCGTAGGTGATCGCGGACAGTACCACGTCCGGTTGACGGGTTTTCAGGTAGTCCTGCAAAGATGCAATTCGGGCGATTTCCGGGGCGACTTTTTTCGCCAGCAACAGGGGGCGCAGCAGTACCAGAAAGTGCCTGGGATTGCCGAGCACTGCGATCAGGCGCGCCCGCAGGCCGCTGCTCGCCCCCAGCTCTACCAGATTTGCTCCTGCGGGCACCTCGCCCAGATAAGCGCCTTTTGCCTGGCACAGCACCAGATCGACGGCTCGACCCCGCGCCAGGAAGCCCTTGATCAGGTTCAGCATGGAGCGCTCTGCACCACCGCCCTTCAGGGAGGGCAGTAGCACAGCTATCCTGGCGGCTTGTGTCCCTGCGGGCGACCTGTCGTTCATTCTTTTCGTCTCTCGTTCGCTGGCCATCCGCGACTGCGATGTTTTAACCCTGCTGTCTGGCGCGGTTTTGCGCGCGGTAGTTCCGGCTACAATGATCTATCGCGTCCCGAAAACAGCGGAAGCAAGCGAGTGTGGCGTCATTGGTTGGGGCGAGCAAGGGCGTAGTATACACCGAAGGTGCAGTGCTACCATTGCCCGTGTGTGTCAAAGGCGGGATGCGAGTGAGCCGATCCTCAGCGAATCTGCGCGTTGGTGTGGTGAGACGACTGGTCGCCTGATTTCTCAGGGGCTTCATTCAACGGTATACTTGCCGCCCTTCTTTGGATGCAGCGCACAGGCATGACAGCGAATAACGATACCAACGCGCCAGTTTCGGTGGAGGTCGTCACCGACAAAGGCCATATGCGTCAGTTTCTCGCACTGCCGCACCGGATTTACGCGTCGGACCCGGCCTGGATCGCCCCGCTGGATTTTATGAAGCGGGAGCAGATGTCCCCGAAGAATCACTTTTTTGAACACGCCCGCTTGCGGGCGTGGGTCGCTTATCGCAGCGGCCAGCCGGTGGGACGCATCACCGCCCAGATCGACACCATGCACCTGCAACAGCACGCGGATGACACCGGTTATTTCGGCATGCTGGAGGCCATTGAGGATGCGGCGGTATTTGCCGCACTGTTCGGTGCCGCCGAGAACTGGTTGCGCAGTGAGGGTATGACACGGGTGCGCGGTCCTTTCAACCTGCATGTGAACGAGGAGGTCGGCCTGCTGGTGGACGGCTTTTCGACACCACCGTATGTGCTGATGGGCCACGCGCGACCCTGGTACGGGCCCGCCGTTGAGGCCCAGGGGTATACCGGGGCGAAAGACTTGCTGGCCTATCAGGTGCGGCCGGACTTCGACGCGCCCCGAGTTATGGAACGCCTGGCGCAGCGGGTATCTGATCGGGTGACAGTGCGCCCGGTGCGGCGCAAACACCTGAAGGAAGACGCCGGCATTATGCGGGAGATCTTCAACGATGCGTGGCAGAGCAACTGGGGTTTTGTGCCGCTGGCGGAGGACGACTGGGCCGAGACCGTGTCCACGCTCACCAAGCTGATGCCTGATGATTACATCCAGATTGCAGAGTACGATGGCGAGCCGGTGGCCTTTATCGTGGCGCTGCCAAATCTGAATGAGGCGGCCCGCGATCTCAACGGTCGCCTGTTGCCGTTCGGCTGGGCCAAACTGTTGTGGCGGCTAAAAGTCCGCCATCCAAAATCTGCCCGCGTGCCGTTGATGGGTGTCCGGCAGAGCTTCCAGCACTCGCGGCTGGGGCCGACGCTGGCCTTTATGGTGATTGACGCGGTGCGCAAGGCCCTGCACGCGCGGGGCGTGCGGGATGTGGAAATGGGTTGGATACTGGAGGACAACGACGGCATGCGCAACATTATTGAAACCATAGGCGGCGTCGCGTATAAACGCTACCGCGTCTACCAGAAAGAACTATAGCAATGCACCTGGACCCGGAAACGCACAGAATCACAGCCATAGTGCTGGCGGGTGATCGCACCAAGGCGGATTCACTCATCAACCATACGAAAGCGGGCAGCAAGGCCATGATTGATCTTGATGGCACGCCCATGGTTCGCAGGGTGCTCAATTCCCTGCGCCTGGCCAAGGTGGTGAAAACGATCTGCCTGGCCGGGCCCGAGGCCAGTGAGGTGGCTACCGATGCCGCCCTGCAACAGTGGATCGACGATGGAGAGATCAGCTGGCGCGCGCCGGGCGCCAGTCCGAGTACCAGCGCCTACGAGGCGATGCAGGCGCTCGCACCCGAAGAGGCCGTGCTACTGACCACCGCTGATCACCCGCTGCTGACACCGGAGATCGTCGATGCGTTTGGCCGCCAGAGCCTGGCGGACGATGTCGACATCACCGTGGGCCTGGCGCCCTATGCGCTGGTGGCAGAGGCCTATCCAGGGATCAAAAAAACTGTGCTGCGATTTAGCGATGGAGATTTTTGTGGCTGCAACCTGTTTGCTTTCATCACTCCCGAGGGCCGCCGCGCCGCCAAGTTCTGGCGCAAGATCGAGCAGGAGCGCAAGAAACCGCTCGTGGTAATCGGTCTGTTGGGCTGGTGGGCGGTCATTCGTTATCGTCTCGGCCTGCTCTCACTGGAAGAGGCTCTCGCCAAGCTCAGCAAGCGTTTGGGACTGCGCATGCGCGCAGTGATCCTGCCCTACGCGAATGCCGCAATCGATGTGGATTCCATCGCCGACCTGATGCTCGTCAAAGGCGCACTGGAGAAGGCCGCAGCTGAGGACGCTTAGCGCTGGTGGTGGCCCGATCATTGCCCGATCAGGGGAAAGGCGGCTAAATCCGGCTTCTACCGCGTAAGAATTTCGGCGTCACCGCATGCCACCAGCGCTGAGGCGCAGGCGCTGGGGGGGGGGAGCGCCACAGGATCGGGACCTGGTCTTTGGGAAAGGTTGTCTCCCCGAAGAACCAGGTTTCAATGGCGTAGCGAACTCGAGTGAAATCGGTTCGCGATTGGGTGCGATGCAAGTACAGATGGTCAAAGAAAAAAGCATCTCCCGCATGGAATACCGGCGCCACCGATCGCGCCTCAAACGCTCCACCTTGAATATGCTCATCACTGACTGACCAGTCAAAGGCGGCACCTTCGGCGGTGGCAATGTCGTAAAGGCGTTTTGGTACGACATCCATGCCGGGCGCACCGGTTTCCCCGCCACACTCGGTAAGCGGAACCCACAGGTTCAAACTGTTGATATCGGTTCCCATAAAAGCGCCATCCTGATGCCATCCACCCGCATTGACAGGTAGCTTGGATCTGCGCAAAACCCATTTTTTTGCCGAGAGGCAGGGCGGTTCACCCAGGTACGCGCCAACCAGCTCTTTTATGCCGTGTTCTTCGTAAAACTGCAGCAGCGCCTCGGCCACGCTGGGTGCTTCCACCGCCATGATACCCCCGCAGGCATCATTGAATATACGCAGGCGAGTGAGTTCCTGCTGCTTGTTGGGCATGATTGTTTTGAGATTGTGCGGCGGACTGAAGAAAGGTGAAACGAGTTCGGCGCGCACTCTCATGGGCGCGCTGGCGGTTTCGAATACGCGGTCTATGACATGAGTCAGTGCGTCTGTTTCTGCCGTTGAAAACATACCGCGGACAATCAGGGCACCGTGTTCAGCCAGCGCTGTTCGCAGGATATCGACTGATAGTTGGTCATTGCCTACTTCGGGTATACAGTCGCTGTGTTTCTCAGCGCCCGCATCACCCGGGTTCACTAACAAGTGCGGGGCTGCCGCTGGCATGATATCCCGAAATGCTTCCATGCGCTGCGCCATGGTGGATTTATCCGACAGCACATCTCGCGCCTCAAGGCTTTCCGCAGTGATTTGCAGTGGTGACATGTTGAAATCCTTTAACGCAGCTAAAAACTTTACGGTATTTCGAGTAGGCTGTCTATTTCCTGCCTGGCCTCTAGCAAGAATTACATGAGAACATTAGAAAAATTGGACCTCATTCAGTTTGCCCGAGGTATTGCAGCAGTCGCTGTCGCAGTGTTTCACACCATTGGGGGGCAGCGCTACGTTGAGCCAGATTATATGATATTTGCCGGGTTTGATGGTTCCTGGGGGGTCGACCTGTTCTTTGTGATCTCCGGGTTCATCATGGTCTATATCAACCAGGAAGGCGCATCTGGCGTGAAAAATGCGAGATCATTTTTTTACCGAAGAGTTGCTCGTGTGGTGCCGTTGTATTGGTTCTACACGGCCATTACTGTGCTGGTCCTTTATTGCCTGGGACTGCAATTGCCGACAATCACCAGGTTACTGACTAGCCTGTTCTTTATTCCCGACGGGTTTCCCGTTCTGCTGCTTGGCTGGACGTTAAACTACGAGCTCTATTTTTACGTGGTTTTTTCTCTGGCACTGCTGTTTCCCCAGCGGCACCGCCTTTGGCTATTGACGGGTTGGTTTTTCATTACGTGTCTGCCTGGGGCTATCCAGCATCCACTGCAGAAATACTGGGACTTTACTGATATAACTTTCTATAGCAACCCGATCGTTCTCGAGTTTCTGATGGGCATATATATCGCTCATTTTTATTTGTCCGGGAAGATACTGGCCAAGTGGGCCAGTTATATTTTGATACTCGGTTCGTTTACCGCGATTTTTCTAGCATCTGCCTATTTCGGCGATATGGAGAAGTATCGCGCTTACTTTTGGGGGATACCGGCAGCAGCTATTATCTACGGCTTTTTGTCGATTCAATATCACGGGGTATCGTCACCGGTCTTCATGAAGCATCTGGGTGACGCTTCATATTCGATCTATCTCTGTCACCTCCCGATTTTTGTCGTGTTATCACAGGGATGGGGACTCCTCGGGATTGGCGGATATCTTGCCAATGCGTCTTACCTGGTTGTTACGCTGGTGGTCATCTACTACGTGGCAAATGCAAGTTATCGCTATATCGAACTGCCCGCGCAGCGTTGGCTGAATCGATTGGCCCCGCGCTGAATGCTTTGTACTGGTTTGAGGAACGGATCATTTGTCTGCGCCTTCGACTTGTCCGAATTGCTCCGGCAGCTAATAGCTGCGGTTCAGTAGCAGCGTTTTGGTGTCACCTTCAACGAACCGGCCCGAGTCGGGCTGGTAGCGACGTGAGTCAATGCGTAATTCCCAGCCCCCATCATATCGCTCCACCGCATAGCGGTTGTACTGCGCGATATCCGCACCGTGCAAGCCTAGCGCGGAGGCTGAGGGAACTGCGATTACTGGCACCGCGCCGACGCGACTGTGCAGTTCATTGAAATGGGCGCGGTGCCCGTGGCCATGCAGTACCAGTTCAGCACCGTATTCCTCCAGCAACGCCTGTATCTGCGGCGCATCGGTGAGGCGTTTGCGCCACTTCTCCTGCCCGGTCACCGGGCAGTGGTGCAGATAGACAACCCGAAATAGCCGCTCACGCGCCGCGTGTTGCAACAGGTCGGGTAGCTGGTTCAACTGGTCCTTGCCGAGGGTGCCTGTGGCCATCAGGGGCGGTTTGGGGCAGGCCGTGGACAGCCCGATGAAGGCGATGTTTCCACGCACCCTGAGGCTGGGAAAGACCGGTGTCCGAACCGGGGTGTCGCGGTCGCGATCCGAGGCCATGTAGTCCTGCCACAGCGCAAAGGTAGACTGCCACGGGGCCGCGACACAGGCATCGTGATTGCCGGGCACGAGGGCGATCTGGGCGGGGTCGCCCAACGCGTGCAGCCAGTCACTGGCCTGCCTGAACTCCTCGGGCAGCCCGATATGCGTGAGGTCGCCGGTGACCAGCAGTTGATCGAGTTCTATTCCGGCGAGGTCGCGTTGCAGGGCGTCGAGTACTTCCCTGCGGTGCTCGAAACGGCGTTTGCGATGCCAGGACAAGTAGCCCAGTGCCCGTTTGCTCCACAGATCACGCGCTCGCACATTGGCCAGTGAGCTGAGGTGGGGGTCGGATAGTTGGGCAAAACGCTGTGGCATGGTTTGGATGTCCCGGTCGGTGTCGATTGTAGCATCGCTCGGCGCTGCCACCGAACTGGGCAGTTACACGCGCCGGATGATCGCGCCCAGTTCTGCAAGTTTGACATCGATATTGGCGTAGCCGCGATCGAGGTGATACACACGGTCGATGGTGGTGTCGCCGTCGGCGCAGAGCGCGGCAATGATCAGCGAGGCCGAAGCGCGCAGGTCGGTGGCCATCACGGGGGCGCCTTGTAAGCGCTCACTACCGCGGACAATCGCGGTATGACCTTGCAGTTCAATATCTGCCCCCATACGCTGCAACTCCGCAACATGCATGAAGCGGTTCTCGAAAATGTTTTCCACCACGGTGGCAGAGCCCTCCGACACGGCGTTAAGCGCCATGAACTGGGCCTGCATATCGGTGGGGAATGCAGGGTAGGGTGCGGTGTGGATATTGACGGCCTTGCAGCGCTTGCCGTCGGTGTCGAGTTGAATCCAGTCCGGGCCCAACGCCAGTCGGCAACCCGCCTGTTCCAGCTTGCCCAGTACGTGGTGCAGGAAGTCGGGGTTGGTATCCAGCACTCGAACGCTGCCGCGTGTTGCGGCGGCGGCTGCCAGGAAAGTGCCGGTTTCAATCCGGTCCGGCGGGACATTGTGCCGCGCGCCATGCAAAGCAGGCACGCCTTCTACCACGATAGTGCCGGTGCCGGCGCCGGTGATCCTGGCGCCCATCGCGATCAGCAGTTGCGCGAGGTCGCCGATCTCCGGCTCCAGTGCGCAGTTTTCCATTGTGGTCACGCCGTCCGCGAGGGAGGCGGCCATCAACAGGTTCTCGGTGGCGGTGACCGAGGGGACATCAAACGCGAAATGCGCGCCGCGCAGGCGGCTCGCTTTGGCCTTGATGTAACCCGCCTCAATGTGAATGTCGGCGCCCAGCGCTTCCAGCCCCGCGATGTGCTCATTGACTGGTCTGGAGCCGATAGCACAGCCGCCCGGCAGCGACACATCGGCCTCACCGAAGCGTGCCAGTAGCGGTCCCAGTAGCAGGATCGAGGCGCGGATGGTTTTAACCAGTTCATACGGCGCATGCACGGAGTGCACCTTGCTGGTATCGATCACCAGATCGGTACCGCTGCGCTCGGATTGCGCGCCCAGCAAGTCCATCAGGTGCAGTACAGTACTGATATCGCGCACTGCCGGTATGTTGCCGATATGCAGCGGTTCGGCGCTCAGCAATGATGCTGCGACGATAGGCAGCGCGGCATTCTTGGCCCCCGCCACTCGAACCTCACCGTGCAATGGACCACTGCCGGTGATGATAATTTTTTCCATTAATGGCCTTTGTTGGTTGGGGTAATGAGGCCGGCTGAGATGAGCCCGGCATAGGCGGCGATAATTGTATCGATCTGCTCGCTGCTATGGGCGGCACTGACACTGTTGCGCAGCAGGAAATTGGTGGATGGTGAGGCCGGTGGAATGACCAGGTTGACGTAGACCCCCGACTGCATCAGCGCTTTCCAGCAATCGATGGTCGCAGAGCGATCCTCCATTTCAACGGCCACCACCGGGCTTGCAGTGGGGCCCACCGGCAAGCCCAGTGCTTTGAGCCCGTCGTACAGGCGATTGGCGTTGTCCCACAGCCGCTGTCGCAGTTGCGGCTCCTCTGAAATGATCCGCAGTGCTGCGCGGGTTGACGCAATGACGGAAGGCGCGGACGAGGCGGTGAAAATGTAGGCATTGATACAGTAGCGGATCGCTTCCAGCTCCGGGTGGCGGCTGACGCAGAAACCGCCGATAGCCCCGAGGCTTTTGCTGAATGTGCCGGCAAAGAAATCGACGTCGGCCTCGACGCCGGCGGCCTGGGCAGCGCCGCGGCCGGTGTCGCCGAGCGCGCCCATGGAGTGTGCCTCATCCAGGAACAGGTAGCCGCCGTACTCGCGTTTTACAGCGGCGATTTCCTGCAGCGGTGCGACGTCGCCCAGCATGGAGTAAATACCCTCCGCGATAATCAGGGCCTGGTTGGCGCGATCGCCGAGGCGACGCAGTCGCTTGGCGAGATCCTCCGGGTCGTTGTGCTTGAAGCGGATGATGTCCGCTCCGCTCAGTTTGACCCCGGAGTAAATACTGGCGTGGCTGTCGGCATCCAGCAGGATGGTGTCGCCGGGACCCGCCAGCGTGGAGCACATGCCCATGGTGGCCGCGTATCCGGTGGAGAATACGATGGCGTGATCGACGCCGTAGAACTGCGCAATTTCCGTTTCCAGTGCCTGGTGCTCGGTGAAAGAGCCATTGGCGAGCCGGGAGCCAGTAGTGCCGGTTCCCCACTGCGCCGCAGCGTCCTGGGAGGCCCTGATACAGCGCGGATCAAACGACAGGCCGAGGTAGTTGTTGGTGCCCGCCAGAATCACGTTGCGCCCCTCTACCACGCCTTCGGTAGCAGAGATAATCTTCTCGGTCACAGCGCCAAACGGCTTTACGTGGCGCTCGGCGAGTTCGGCCTGGAAATTGGCCATGGTCTGGAATTTGTCGAATAGCATGGGGTCGTCTACCTCTTGATGATCGGGGTGACTTTCAGAGGTTGAGTTCGCGGACCTTCCTTGCCAGATCGCCGATAGTATTCACGTCCGGAAGAATATTCAGGGGAATGGAAATATCGAAGTGGTCCTCGATTTTCTCAATGAACTCCATCACCTCCAGCGAACTGAGCCCGATATCGGCCACCAGTGCGGTGTCCTCTGACAACACCAATTGCTTTTTGTTCTGGAATTCCAGGGCGGTATAGAGGAAATTCAGGTATTCCTGATAGTCGGTCATTTTAAAGCCGCCCTTGCGTCGCTCAAGGTAAGTCGCTAGATTTCAAAGGTTTGAACTATACCCACGGAAGATAGCTAATGCCAGTAGTTTGGTTGATCGACGCCTACCGCGCAGGCGAGCGAGGGCAGGTGCGCGCACTGGTGGACGCGCTGGGCTGGCCCTGTGAAACCAAGGTGCTGAGCTATCGCAGCCACGTATTTTTACCCCATGTTCTGGGGCAGTCGACACTGCGTGGTATTACCGCGGAGTCGGCCGCGCTGCTGCAGCCGCCCTGGCCGGACCTGGTGATTAGCTGTGGCGTGCGCAATGAGCCGGTGTGCCGTTGGATTCGCGAGCAATCGGGCGGGCACACCCGCTACGTGCACGTCGGGCGCCCCTGGGCGCCGCTGGACACCTTCGACCTGGTGATCACCACGCCGCAGTACCGGGTGCCGCCGCATCCCAATGTGCTCAACAATATGTTGACGCTGCACAGCGTCACCGAGGAGCGCCTGGCGCAGGCGCGTAAAGAGTGGGAGTCCACGTTCGCCGAAATGCCCAGGCCGCGTTTTGCGGTGATGGTGGGTGGAGATAGCGGCCCTTTCACGCTGGGCGTGAAGGCCGCCGCGCGGCTCGGGCGTGATGCCTCACAACTGGCGCGGGCCACGGGCGGCTCGCTGCTGGTATCCACCAGTTCGCGCACGCGTCCCGCCGCGGTTGAGGCGCTGCAGGCTGCGATTACGGCACCGAATTATTTCTACCAGTGGGCGCCTGCACAGTCGGAAAACCCCTACATGGGCATCCTGGCATGGGCCGATCGCCTGATCGTCACCGGCGACAGCATTGCCATGCTGTCGGAGGCCTGCGCCACGGGCAAGCCGGTCACGATGTTTGATCTGGGCGGAATGCGTGCCATCTACGATGAATCCGTTCGCGATTTCCGTGTTGGGGGAATGCTGTACGCGCTGTTGCTGCGCTGGTTCTGGCAACCGCTGAGTCGGGATATCACACTGGTACACCGCCGCCTGCGCGAGACCGGTTACGCCTCCTGGATAGAGGAGGTATTGGTGACGGCGATGGTGCCGGCGGAAACGGATTTACACCGCGCGGTCGCTGCCGTGCGTAAGCTACTTGGCGAGACCTGAGCCGCTGTCGCTGCCCGTATCCAGTCGCACGGCGTTACCGCCGGTCATCCGGTACACAGTGTCGGCGCCGGACACCATGGCTTGATTGTGTGATATCGCCAGAATGGTCAGCTGGCCCTTGAGCGCATCCAGGGCCTGGCGCACCGCTTCTTCTGTATCCTTGTCCAGTGCGCTGGTGGCCTCATCGAGAATCAGCAGTCGGGGCTGGTTTATCAGAGCCCGGGCGATAACGATCCGCTGCCGCTGGCCACCCGAAAGCTTCCCGCCGCGCTCACCGACAATGGTATCCAGCCCCTGTGGCAGCCGGGTGACGAAATTCCACGCACCGGCTGCGCGCAGCGCGCGCTCGACATCA
>TARA_R110002124_G_scaffold148403_3_pt1 | contig 12042 bp, 10 predicted proteins | sample TARA_R110002124 | Tara Oceans TARA_R110002124 (sample SAMEA4397445) | marine metagenome | biome: Polar Biome; feature: [SRF] surface water layer (ENVO:00010504); material: water (ENVO:00002006), including particulate matter (ENVO:01000060) such as... | depth 5 m | reverse complement strand
ATTTCTATTGTGAAAACATTACTTTCTTACGTCGAATTCAGGTTAAAAAACTTAAAATAAGAAATAGATATCGGATGATGTAATTGGCAACATTAACCTTTTCTCAAAAAGTTTTTATTTCCGGGCTTAGGTAGTTTTAAATAAATTTGTTCGGGCTAGACATTGAAAACTCTTTGCCAAAACCTTGGTCTACCTATTGGCTCACATGGCTTTGGCAAGTTGTTTGCTTTCATAGCACTGTCAATACATAAATGTCATTCCTGCGCCAAATCCCATATCACTGTCATAATGTGTCCTAATCCCAATATTTTTGGCAACAATATAATTCAGTCCAAACATATACTCTTTGTCTGTATTTACCATAAATGCAGCTCTCATTCTTTTAGATACAGGGATGTCTTCACGCATCAAAGACAAGCGAACAATACCATCGTGGTACATTTCGGCTTGAAAGTTTACCAACATGGGAAGTGTGTACATAACCCCTAAACTCAAGGCCCCTCTCTGGTCTTTTTTGTTTGTTTGGCCAAAAAGGTTACGTTCCTGCTCATCCATTCCCATATTGCGATAACGCCAATCAAAACCAATAAAAGGCATCAACCACTGGTTCCTGCCAATATACCGCCCTATATGGGTTTCTGTTTCATATCCATGATGGTCATTGTAACCTAATCTCCATTCTGCGCCAAAACTCCACCGGGTATTTTGGAACATGGCTTCACCGTCATTACCATTTGTGGCAAAGTCATTTTGAAACATAAAGTGCAGCTCGTTACTTTCATTTTGAAGTTTTTTGTATGCCCATTGTTTATCTGGCAATAATGGATTGGGTGCTTGGTTTTCATAACTAAAAACCCGGTTCATTCCCGCCATCATGTGGTAGAGAATATGGCAATGAAAAAACCAGTCGCCCTCCAGATTGGCTTCAAATTCAATGATATTGGTCTCCATGGGCATAATATCTAGTACATTTTTGAGAGGGGCATAATCCCCTTGTCCATTGATAACCCTAAAATCGTGTCCGTGCAAGTGCATGGGGTGCCGCATCATAGAATTGTTGTACAAAGTTATTCTAACGATTTCGCCTTTTTTAATAAGAATTTTATCGGTCTCGGAAAGCACTTTATTGTCCATGCTCCAAACGTAGCGGTTCATATTCCCTGTTAGCTCAAACTTTAGTTCCCTAACAGGGGCATCTTTGGGCAATGTTGTAATGGTGGGTGATTTCAACATTGAATAATTAAGCGTTACAATGTCTGCATTTCCTAAACTGTGGTTGGAATGATCCATTTTATTCATATCCATTCCATCATCCATTTTTATTGCTTCTTTATCACCAGTAATTTCAGGGTACATCACGGTGTTCATATCCATTTGTTGTAAAGACATATCCATTCCCATATCGTTCATAGTACCATCCATGTTCATCATATCGTTCATCATTTTCATTCCTTCAAAGTACTTCAACTTTGGTAATGGGCTTACTAGTTGTTTGACCCCCTTACCAATATAAATGGACGCTGACTTTGTTCTGTCTTCAGGAGTCGCCAAAAATTCGTAGGATGTATTTTCTGCTGGAATAGTGACTATTACATCATATGTTTCTGAAACACCGATAATCAATCTATCCACTTCCACAGGCTCCACATCATTCCCATCGTTTGCTACGACAGTTATTTTTCCGCCTGCATAAGTGAGCCAAAAATAAGAAGACGCTCCTCCATTTGAAATTTGCAACCGCACCTTATCACCTGCCTTGAATTGTGAAAGTTGGTTTTCAGACGTGCCATTTATTAGAAATTTATCATAATATACATCACTTACATCCATTGCAAGCATCCGTTTCCATTCATTAGTGAGTTTGGTTTTAAAATGTCCTGCTTTTATGGCTTCTGCATAACTTTGTGTAGTCCCTTTTTTAATAGCGAACCAATCCGAAGCATTATGCAACATTCTATGTACATTTTCTGGTTTGTAATCTGTCCACTCGCTTAAAATGATTGGAACGGCAGGTAAATCGTCAATACCTTTTCTGAATGTTGGATCGTCTTCTCTTTTTTTCAAAATCATTGAACCGTACATTCCTATTTGTTCTTGCAGACCACTATGGCTGTGATACCAATGTGTGCCATGTTGGATTATTGGAAATGTGTATTTGTGTGTCGTCCCGGGTTCAATCGGCATTTGCGTTAAAAATGGAACGCCATCCTCCTGGTTGGGTAAAAACAACCCGTGCCAATGTAAGGATGTGCTTTCCTTAAGTTGGTTATGTACGTAGATTTCTGCCGTATCGCCCTCGGTAAACGTGAGGGTAGGCATCGGGATTTGCCCATTTACGGCAATTGCCCTTTTTTCTTTACCTGTAAAATTGACTAAGGTGTCTTTTACATAAAGGTCATATCGCACCACTTTTTGCGCAAACATATTTGTAGCAAACAATAGTAAAACAACTATTGGTAACCATTCTTTGAAAATATTTTTTTTAGTATACATTTTATGATTTTTGACTATTTAATTTTAACAGGCTTGCATTGATTGCAACTACGATAGTGCTAACGCTCATTAGCACCGCACCCATTGCTGGGCTTAAAACAAAGTTGGGATACAATACTCCGGCCGCAAGGGGAATTGCTATGATATTATATCCTACCGCCCAAACAAGGTTTTGTACCATTTTTTTGTACGTACGTTTTCCGAAATCAATCATTTTTGCCACGTCTCTTGGGTCACTATTTACTAGAATGATATCGGCTGTTTCAGCAGCCACATCGGTACCTGAGCCAACTGCAATTCCCACATCGGCCTGTGCCAATGCCGGGGCATCATTTACGCCATCACCGGTCATTGCCACCACCTTTCCTTTGTCTTGAAATTCTTTTATTTTCGCTTGCTTGTTGTGCGGAAGTACATTAGCAAAAAAACCGTCCATTCCCAACTCATTGCTAACTGCTGCTGCAATATGTTCATTATCACCAGTAAGCAAGAATGATTTTATATTCATTCCCTTTAAGTCATTAATTGCTTGTTGCGACCCTTCACGAATGGTATCCGCCAAGGTGATGATACCTATTACTTCATTGTCAATCAGCAAAAAATTCACGGTCTCTGCATCTTGATTTATGCTTTCAGGTATCTCTGGTATTAAGTGACCTTTGTCCTTAAAATAATTTGGCCCCGCGGCTACTACCATTTTGCCATTTACGGTTCCCGATACACCAATTCCTTGCATCAGTTGGAAGTTTTCTGACTTCCATAAATCGAGTTTTCTATCCTTTAAGCTTTGTAGTACCCCTTTTGCAATATGATGCTCTGAATTTTGCTGCACAGCTGCTGCATACATAATAATTTCATCGGCTGTGTGTTTTTCCGTTAAAGGAATTGTTTTTTGTACCCTATGTGAGCCTTGGGTAAGGGTGCCTGTTTTATCAAAAATAATGACCGACAATTTTCTGGTAGTTTCAAAAGCGGTTCGGTTCCTTATCAAAAGCCCGTTTGTGGCGGAAAGGGTGGTGGAAATGGCCACCACCAATGGGATGGCAACTCCCAAAGCGTGGGGACAAGCTGTTACCATTACGGTTACCATCCGTTCTAGTGCAAAAGCCAAATCGCCACTGACACTCATCCAATAGAGAAAAGTACCAATACCCACCGCAATGGCAATAAAGGTGAGCCATTTGGCCACCTTATCTGCAAGGTTTTGTGTGTTTGATTTTGCAGCCTGGGCATCCTGCACCAAATTGATTACTTTATTGAGATAGCTGTCTTTTCCTACTCCGGTCGCCTTAATCTTTAAAACTCCATCACCATTTATTGAGCCTGCAATAACTTTTCCATCAATCTGCTTTTTCACCGGTACGCTTTCACCTGTAAGCATACTTTCATTTACAGATGAAGCACCTTCGATAATCATTCCATCAGCGGCAATTTTCTCTCCCGGCTTAATAATAATGGTATCGTCATTTTTTAATTCATCCAACTTTATTTTGACAGCTATGCCATTGCGTTCAATAGTTACCTCATTGGGAAGTAACGCTACCAAGGACTGTAAAGCTTTGGAAGCCGCCATTTGAGAACGCATCTCCAACCAATGCCCTAAAAGCATAATGACAATCAAAGTTGCGAGTTCCCAAAAGAAATCCATTCCCGGGAAACCTAACGCCACAGCCATACTGTAAAAATAAGCCACTGAAATGGCCAGTGCCACCAAAGTCATCATTCCGATGGCTTTGGATTTAATCTCGGCAACCATCCCTTTCAAGAATGGTATACCACCATAAATGTAAATAGCAGTTCCCAATGCCATTAATACGAATCTGTCTCCAGCAAAACTAATTTGAAAACTTAACCACCCTTGAATCATATGAGACAATAATAATATAGGAACAGTGAGTGCAAGACTTATCCAAAAGCGTTTTATAAAGTCACTTGTATGATGACCTTCGTGTTTGTCAAAACCAGATTCTGAATGATTTTGGTGTTCCTTGGAGTTTTTATGATGTTGAGAACGCTCAGCTTTTGCCCCAAAAGGAACTAAATCCATTCCACAAATCGGACATTTTCCAGGTTCGTCTTTTAGCACTTGGAGGTGCATCGGGCAGGTATATTTTTTCATGTCCCTATATTTTGAAAATCAAATGATACACCCAAGTATTCCCATTTTATCTCAATTTTTCCTTTGTTGTTCTCCAATGGAAAAATCTTGTATTCTAATGCTTCCGTCAGATTTTTAGTCCTTTTCGGCTTCACTTTTATCCTAAGCACATCATTTTTGGGCGTGTAGTCATCCGCTAAATGCATGTCCCAGTCTTTGTTAAGAATAATCGTCCATTCCTTTTTGTTGGGAATGGTAAAGAAGCCGTATTTCCCTTTTGGTATAACTTGCGAATTGATTTTTACATCTTCCGAAAATTCTATCCAAGTGGCTTTGTGGGCACCTGTTGCCCATACTTGGTCATAGGCGACCAAACCGTTCCAAATATTCCGCCCCCTTACACTTGGAGAACCGTAATCAATATGTACGTGATTGTTGCCCACCATTGCCATAGCCGCAGTTCGTGAGCTTTTCGGTTTGGCGGTGCTGTCTGATTTTGAATTGTGGTGTTCGTGTTGAGCAAAACCTTGCAGCGACACAAACAAAATAGTTAAAAAGAGAATATTTTTCATATTTTAATTTTTTATAAATGATAGAATAACATTATAGCACTCATTGCTATCATCAGTGCATCTTCAATAATGGTAACGGTACTCATTGGCAAATTGAAAACTGCACCCAAACAGGCGCACTGAATTTTCTTTTTGTTTAATACCGATTGCAATACCCCTATAATACTGATAGCCATTACTAAAAAAGTCACGCCATTGGTAATGAGCGGATTAAAATTTACTAAAAAAGCAATACCTAAAACCAGTTCGGTAAACACATAAACATAAGCCCAAATGGGTAATCGTTTTGCTATTACATCATACATTACATAACTTTCAGCAAATCCTTTTAGATTGAGCATTTTAAAAAACGAAAACACTAAAAAGAAACCAGCCATAAAGTGTCGCATCCATTGCATTGCATCAAACTTTTCATTGGCAAACTGCACTAATAGTGTTACCAATGAGATATAAAAAAATATCAATATAATAGGCTTATAGGTTTCTAACCAACCTTTTTTTTCTTCTGCCATTTCGTTATGATGAAGGGCAGAAATCTGATATTTTTCCGGCAGGGCTTTTTGCAATTTGTCCAACCCAATGTGTTTGCCCATTGTGATAGTGGCTGAATGTTCCTGTTTTGAAACTTCAACGCTTACCACATTTTCTACCATCAATAAAGACGATTTTACTTTTGCTTCGCAACTTGAACAGGTCATTCCTGTTACTTGATAAGTATGTACCATAATCTTAAAATTTAAAGGTTAAAAACTATGGCACAAAGTTCAGAAGCTATCATTATACAATTGTTGTGGTATTTTGGGTTTGAGTTGTAACATTTATAAGTCTTCAATTTGTCTTCGTTTTTTTACTTTTAGTTGCTTGTAATGCGAAGGCGAAAAACCTGTTACCTTTTTGAACTGATTGCTCAAATATGCGACACTGCTATAATTCATCTGAAATGCAATTTCACTTAACGTCAATTCATCATATAGAAGAAACTCTTTGACTTTTTCAATCTTTTGATTGATAAAATATTTTTCAATAGTTGAATCTTCTACTTCTGAAAACAAATTGCTCAATGAAGAATAATCCTGTACCAATTGGCTCGACAAATAGTCTGAAAGATTGGTGCTGATTTGGGCGTTGTGATAGTGCACCAAGTCAATAATCAAAGTCTTGATTTTATCAATAACCCGGATTTTCTTATCATCAATCAACTCAAAACCAAAGTTTTTTAGGCGTTCGGCAACGACGCTTTTTTGTTGTTCAGTAATCGGTTCTACAGTTTCCACTTCGCCTAAATCTATCACAAGTAGTTGAAGCCCGAGTTTTTCCAACTCAGACTTCACCACCATTTTGCAGCGACTACACACCATATTTTTGATGTATAGTTTCATTTAATCAATTGTTTCAACTGTTTTACCACAAGTCAGCATTTGCGAACCATAGTAAGGGTTCTTAACAGCATTTTCCTTGCTCAACCAATTGGCTCCTTTGCCATTGTTCGCCATCGGGCAATGTTGGTAAAAAGTAGGTGTTTCTTGTTTGGAAACTTTTAAAAGCTGATACATATTGTCAGACAAGGTATTGAAATGGTCTCGTTGATGCCCAACAACTTTGGTTTCTTCGATATGCTCGGTATCAAACTTTAAATCTTTCATCACTTTCATCCAAACTACATGCTCTTCACTAGAAAGTTTATTCATCTGCACGGCATTAAGAGCATTTAGTAACTCTTTAGCTTCGGTAGAAGCCAATGTTCCGTCAGACTTTACAAAAGCATCTTTCAACGTAAAATAGTTGTCAAAAACAGCTTTCAATTGACTTACTTCTTGTACTGGTCCCGTTGGCTTGTCAGCTGTTACATCCATATTATGTTTAGAATGGTCTTCCATAGCTTGGTCTTTTGACATTTCCATTTTTGCAACAACTTTAGTTTTTCTTTCGTATTGGCAACATTCAGGAAGTTTAGAATAGGCATCATCTGGCGCAAGGAATTGATCACTGTCATAACCTGCCAATGCAATTCGTTTCAAGATTTCATCTTGACTGGTTTTACTTGGATCAAAAGTTAGGGCAGCCATTTTGGTATCTTTATTCCAATCAACTTGGGCTACTTTTTTTATATTTCCTGCTTTCTCGATAGTGCTTTCGCACATTGCGCAATTGCCGTAAATTTTTACGCTTTCAGTTCTAGCGTTTTTGACTTGGGCGTTACACGCTGTGAACGATAGCAATAGAATTATTGCCATCAATATTTTTATTGAGTTCATTTTTTTAATTTTTAAGTTCTTGAAAATAATTAACTCCAAAAACAAGGAATGCTTTCGGAAGGACAGACCTATGGCTGTCAAAGTAAGAGATTAGCCTATTTTTGGCGGTTGCCAAATAGATAGAAAACCAGAAGAGTAATAAGTATCTTGATAATAAAAATTGGGTTTACTCAATATCATTTTTCCTAATGAAAATTGAGCTAAAAATGGTGTTGAAAAGTTAGGGCAATGAGATGGGCATTGACAAGTTGGATTTCCACATTTCCCATCACACTGATTTTCGTGTTTCCCACATTGTCCTTTTTCTTCATTACAACAATCTTTTTTCTGTATTTCGGAATCTGACTGTTTGTTGCAAATAGTTTCGATTTTTTCAGATTTTGAATCACACGCATAGGATAGAGTAGGCGTCAAAAAGAAACCAAGTGCTGTCAAAAATACTATGTGAAAAATTCTTGCCATGGCATTAAAAACACAAAGATATGAATTATTAGTTTGTGTAGTGGCAAAAAATGGCTCTTTCGGTTTTTTGAAGTCGTCTGTTATCACTAATATGATTTACAAAGCTTTACTAATTTTGCTTTATCTTAAAGTATCTTTTTACTATTTGAACATTGATAGGGCCTCAGAGTGGATTTTCCTGTAATTGGCTTCCAGATCTGAGGGAGATACATCCATTGGAGATGGCAATGTCTTGGGAACAACTGGCCGTTTAAACCAAACCTTTCTGTCCTTCCCATCTGCAAAAGCGATAAACTCCCCTTGCCGTAATCTGAAGAACAAATCTGCTCTCCGCTTCGATACTTCCTTTTCCCCTTTTGTAATACGGCTCTCAAAACTGAGCCCACTGCTTTTACTGATGCTATGTGTAGGCTTTTTGATGATCTCAAAAAAGAGCTCATAATATTTGGCGGTATCGGGGTCATTGACCTTTCCAAAAAACTGATAGGACAAATTACTCAGTATGGCCTTACTGGCCTTGTCACCATATAGCAGGTCATTCTGTACCTTGTCCTGCATCACATACACGGTACATATATCATAGCTTCTTAGCGTTGCAGGGGCACGGTGCATGTTGGGCAATTTCAGGGTCGGTGCTTCTTCCATGAGCAAAAACGAAGATTTCCTGTCACGTACACTCATCTGTTTGATAATCGTGTGCATCACCATCGCAATCACCGGGGAATAAGCGGAATCATATTTCGGATGGTTGACAAGGGAAACCACAGAAGGGTGTTCGGGGTTATTGATATCCAAGGGGACTTCATCCTTTGATAGGACATAGAACAACTTTTGGGAACTAATCTTTTTAAACGCATTGGCCAGGGTGCTTTTGACCCCGGCTGTTTGCTTTTCCGATTCGATGCCATTGATAAAAGCACCGGCCATACTCCTAGAGGTCAAATCCGAATTCAGAAAGGCAACGAGCTTTTTGGTACTTACCGATTGGAACAAGGCAATGATATGGGGAAGCGTACAATATTCAGGATAGGTAGTTTTCATTTTCCATATCATACCGCTCAAAAGCCCCTCAACAGCATCGGAAAAAAATTTGTTGCTCCCTGTATTTTGTGATAGGTTCTGTTCCAACAGGTTTTCCATAAGTACCTTGGACACCTCATTGACACTTTCCTCATTGGCTAGATACATTGGAGCAATTGGATTTACCCGATAATGTATCACATCAAAGGCAATGGTATAGAATTTAACGTTCCTCTCCTTAAACAAGTGGTAGGCGATTTCGGTAAGTTCAAAATCCTTGTAATCATGGATGACCCCACAAAAGCCGTGCTTGCTGAAGTGTTGCAGAAAATTATAGACTACGCTTTCGGTCTTGCCACTGCCTGCCGAACCAATGACAGAAGCGCCCCGCCTTATATTGTCCGCCTTGAAACTACCGTTCCTTAACTTGAACCGTACCTTATATTTTTTATCGGTTCGTTCGCCCTTTTCACCATACAACAATCCATAGAGTACCGTGCCCACGAACAATGTTGGGACAATAATGTAAAGAATGATATGTTCAATTTGCCAGTTCATATGCCTATGGAGCCTGATTCAATAGCCTTGCCAATCCCCTTTTTCAGAGCATTGATAGCCTTCATCGTTAACTGGAGCTTATTGGTCGGAATGCTGAGCAAAGCCGTATTGACCCCTGATTTTTGAAGCAGTTTAAAAGCAACCGCCCTTTCGTTGGTCGGAAGCTTTGTTATCATGGAAAAATACATTTTGGGATCCTTTAAAAAGGTTTTACGTGCGGCATAGGTCTCTACATAGTTCCGTTTGTACCCGAACATCTTGTCAAAGGTCTTTTCTGCATTTTTGACAAAGGTGTCCCTGTCAAAACCCCGTTTGACGGTCTTGCCGTTCATTTCCACTTCAGAAGCCTTGTACTTGCTCCCAGGCGAAAGACTGTATCGGTTGGAGGCATCCTTACGGCTTACGATGATATGGATATGGCTTTGTGGTCCCGGTTTGGGCATGTCCCTTACGATACGTTTTCCATTCAGTTGATGTGGAGCTTCCCGTTCCAATCGCTGGGTGTCCTTTTGTAGTTTTTTGATATCACCCATACCTTCCCCACGCTCAATGCTTCGGATTTCCTTTTTGAGTTGCAGTATCTTGGTAGCATAGGGTTGGTTTTCGATAATCTGTTTATCGTTGCCCTTAAAAGTCCGTTGCCGTTCCACCTTGGCATAGTATTTAATATCCTCCACCCTTACAGGCCTGCCATCAATATCCCGATTGAAAGACTTGGCATATTCTTTCATGGCTTCTCGGGTATATTGCTTCAGAGCTTCGGGAGAGTCCTGTATGGCCTTCAGTTCCCGCGCACTTGGATTTAGTGTAATGGAATAAAACTTGGGCTCGGTCTTTTTGAGTTTGGCCGTGTTTCCGTCTATTTCCTCAATTACTTCCTTCGCGGATATTTCATCTCCGAACTGGTCAAAGAAATGTTCCATTTCGGGGGTAGTTTTTCCTTCGTTTTCCTTTTCGAGATAGTCCACAAAATCGGCGGCACTTTGGGCATAATTGCCCTCTAGCTTCTGTGCGGTGATGGTGATATACATTCTATAATTCTTTTTTTAGTTTTTCAAACTCGCTTTTGTCCATATCCAGTTTATAATGCCCCTTGCCAAAAGTTCCCTTAACATATGTCATTTGCTCCAACAGATCCTTCATGCAGTTTTTATAATTGCCCAGTTGTTTTTGCATTTCTTCGTAGCGGCTCCGGTAGTGTTCCAGTTCGGTATCCCGGGAAAAAGGTTCGGGCGTTCCAAAATCAAAATCATTTTCTTCCTTTTCTTCGCGACCTTCCTCTTGGGACATTTCCTGAAAGAGGGTATCCAGCATTGCTTTAGTGGGTAGAGTCTGGTGCTTCTCGATATTTTTCAGGATGGCAATGACTGCATTGATGCGTTTATTGGTCCGGTTGTTCTTGATACCAAGGTCATCGTTAGGGGAAAGATCGTTCCACTCAAAAAAGTTCATGACCGTTTCCAAGGTACTGGTATGGGAGTCCGACACCAAACGGGAAAATTCCCGAAAGCGTGCCGCCACTTCCTTTTTGATACTGATAGCGGAAAAACGATATTTTTGGTAAGCATCTTCCATTATTTACTGTAAAAAACTGCCTGTTTATAGGCGATTTGGCCGCATTTACTGTAAAAGCCCTTGATTGTCAATTATTTACTTATTATTAAATAGCTGATTATAAGCTTTTTACAGTCAAATCGATATCCGTAACACCGCTCTGCGTGTTACCCTCTTGCTCTTCGATTTCGTCTGCCAAAGGCAGACCAAAATTTTCAGACACCCAACCCATGTTGGATGCCCCATTTCTTGTTTATGGATTGGTCATTTAAGGAAAGTCAAATCACCAGATAATCTGGATTGGCAATGACCAAAAGATATTGCTGTGCAACCCTCTAAAGATACATTTTTCAACGTATTGGACATAGAAAAAGCCCATCATAATAAATGGGCTTGTTTGGTTCAATTTGGTGTTCAGATATTGAAAATATACTTGTAATTGTATAGATTTCGTATCGCTTCTTCTTCCAACAGGGTTTTGTAATTTACATAGTGTTCCCTGGCATAGTTCCTAAGTTGCTCCCCAAAGCGCTTTTCCACTTCCTTTTTGGACATGGAAAGCAAACGCTCTTGGGTCTCTGTGTCGAGGTTGTTATAATTAAGATAGACCATCATTTTAAATTTTGGGTTGCTTACAGGTCGTATAGGTCTGGGTCAAAACCATCGGGATAATCCCCGAGGTCTTGCCCATCTTCCAACCATTTTTCAAATTCAATATTTTTTATCTCAATATTCATTTGGCAACATCAACGTATCATTCACAAAGTACAACCGCAGTTCATCCAAAGGAAAATCGGTAACATTATATCTATGCTTTTCAAGTACATTGCCGTTTCCATCGCTATAAATTATTTCAGCTTCATAGCCTGCATTATCCTTTTCTTCTTCCGATAGCCTTTTAAAATCTATTGTGATAAAGCGGCTTCGGTTCAACAGACTTTTGGCGATTACGGAAACATCGGTTATTAGCCAAAAACATTCCGCTACATTGGCTAAATATTTCAACCCGCTCGTAAAGCGGGTGCGTATC
>TARA_R110002124_G_scaffold12197_23_pt1 | contig 12044 bp, 5 predicted proteins | sample TARA_R110002124 | Tara Oceans TARA_R110002124 (sample SAMEA4397445) | marine metagenome | biome: Polar Biome; feature: [SRF] surface water layer (ENVO:00010504); material: water (ENVO:00002006), including particulate matter (ENVO:01000060) such as... | depth 5 m | reverse complement strand
CAGACAGCATCACCCGAATAGCAGAGGACCATGATGGCAATCTTTGGCTGTCTACTCGCGGAGGGGGCTTGGTATTGTACAACTCTATGTCGGATAGCTTCGAATCTATAAATTCTGACCCGAACAATCCGAACACTCCATACTCAAATGAGATCAGCACTATTTTTACTGCTGACGACGGTATGCTGTGGCTTGGCTACTCAAATGCGTTCAGCAAATTCGACCCGGTGGAACGCAGTTTTCATCACTATGTTTCTGGTTCGGCCCATATACCATTCACAGGGAGAGTGAGTAGCTTCACTCAAACCCCTGATGGGAGTATTTGGGCAGCTACTCAAGAAACTGGACTGATTGAAATCGAGCCTTCTACAGGGCAAGTGAACGTTCACCGCCACATTCCCGGCGATCCAACTACTATATCTTCAAACTGGCTTTGGAGCATCACAACAGACCAAACTGGCAAAATTTGGATTGCCTCTGCGGACACTGGCGTCATTCGTTTCGATCCAACAACTCACGAATCTACCAACTACTTTCATTCAAATACAGATACCAGCTCACTATCATCAAACCAGACATCTGACATCTATGAGGATTCAATCGGTCAAATATGGATAGCAACATCCGAGGGCTTGAACTTATTTGTACCGAAAAATGGAAGTTTCATTCGATATACGAGTTTCAACTCAGGCTTGCCGGAGGATCTGGTTATTAGCGTCTATCAGAGCCGAGAAGGAAAATACTGGGTGGGCACTTTGTCCGGCTTGGCATCAGGGATGAAAACCAACTTCCGCAAGTTTGACCATACTCAAGGAAATTTGTCTAACGACTCGGTAAATGCTTTTACGGAAACGCAAGATGGAAGCTTGTGGGTCGGTACCGATGACGGTCTAAACAGGCTTCGCCCGGGCGCAACCGAATTTGAATGGATAAATGAATCATCCCAGCCCCCCATATCGAATCCTAAGGTAATGAGTCTATTAAGCGACGGCGACTGGCTTTGGGTTGGGACATTTGAGGGTGGTGTCAATAGAATAGCGCTGGAGACCGGTGAGATAACACACTACCAACGCAATCCAATGCAAAGATCAAGTATAGCAGCGAACGGAATTACCTCATTGCTTCGTCTATCTTCTGGTGAATTGCTTATTGGCACCTATGGAGGAGGTCTGAGCATCTACCAGGAAACGAGCGACGACTTTCTAAATCTGAGTTACGTACCCAACGACCCCTCGACGATCAGTAATAATATGGTTTTGTCCCTCTATGAAGACTCATTGGGGTTTGTTTGGGTTGGAACAGAAAAGGGCTTGAATCGCTTTTTTCCAGATTCCCTGAAGTTTGAGCGTTACTTTGTCGAACGAGATAAACAAAATAGTTTTTCAAGCGACATGTCAATGAGCTTTTATGAAGATGGCAATGGGACACTGTGGATTGGTACAGCTGGAGGGGGACTCAACCTTTGGCCTGTCGAAGATAGAGCAAACTCCATCGTTAACATCAAACATTTCTCCAATAATATATCTCTGCCGAGCTCAAATATTTACGGAATTCAAGGTGATGACAGTGGCTGGGTATGGGTGTCACACAATCTAGGCTTAACAAGAATCAATCCAAAAACACTCGATTCCAGACAATATGGAGTTCGTGATGGACTACAGGCAAAGGAGTTCACACTGGGGGCGTCATTCAAATCGCAGGATGGGACAATATACTTCGGAGGCATAAATGGGTTCAATGCTATAAAAACAAATTTTCTTACGACTGATACAGTGCCTCCAAAGGTTGCAATATCACAAATAAAAGTAATGAACGAAAGGCGCAAATTTGATTCGCCTTACTATGACTTGCAAGCAATAGAGCTGGGTTATCAGGACAGGATGCTTTCGGTCGAATTTTTCGCTGCAGATTACTCCAACCCTGAACTAGTGAACTATGCTTATAAGCTTGAAGGAATAAACCCGGACTGGGTAGTCTCTCCAGACGCAAGAATTGCATCTTTCACCACCCTGCCACCCGGTACTTATAATCTCAAGATGGCGGCAGCTACCCCGGACGGAACCTGGAACTGGGATGCGCTAAGCATACCCGTAGTCGTTGCTCCACCCCCATGGCTCAGCCCTCTTGCCTACGCTGCATATCTAGTTTTGGCTGGCGCTATGATTGCATTCTATTTTTACCGCCAGGCTGAGCAAAAAAGAATTTCGCAACTAAGACAAAGAGAGTTGGAAGACCGTGTGGAAGAGCGGACTCGCGACCTGGAGGAAGCGAGGCAAGTTGCAGTCGAAGCGACAAAAGCCAAGTCGGAATTTCTAGCTACCATGAGCCATGAAATCCGAACTCCGATGCATGGCATCATAGGCATGACTGAACTATTGCTACACACCACACTCAATGGTCAACAACAGCAATTCGCCCTTGCTGCGCGCAATAGCGGAGAGTCGCTACTAAATTTAATTAACGAAATTCTGGATTTTTCCAAGGTCGAAGCCTCCAAGGTGGAATTGGAAAGAATCGGCTTTGACATGACTGAATTGATCGATGACATCTGTTATTTACAAGCAGAACCCGCGAACAGGAAAGGGCTGCAATTGAACAATATTTGCCATCCAAATACGCCTAGCGTTTTAGTGGGGGATCCAACCAAGATTCGCCAGGTAGTAATGAACCTGATAAGCAATTCTATAAAATTCACACATAGTGGAAACGTAAATGTTTATGTGGAAACGAAGTTGGATGAGACTAAACCTGACACTGCAATGATTCAGATCTGCGTTGAGGATAGCGGCATAGGAATGGATGAGGAGACACAAAACCGCGTATTTGAACCCTTTACCCAGGCCGATACTAGCACTACCAGAGAATATGGAGGAACTGGTCTTGGCTTGACAATTTCCCGCCACTATATCGACATCATGGGCGGGAACATTACTATTCAGTCAGCGCTTGGGGAAGGCACGAGCATAACGCTATCTATTCCCATGGAGTTCCACCCCGGCAATGAAAATAGGGAAAAATCGTTTGAAGGTTTGAAAGCGCAGATCGTCACTTCGAATATATATACTTATCGGATGGTCTCAAGCCATTTGTCACGCTTCGGCGTCGATTCAGCCCACATTTCGGAAGAAGATCTCTTTCAGGACAAGAATGGTTCCAACGATATCCTGATAATTGACTTGGATAAGCACTTCCCGTCTCACGAAATGAATACTAAACTGGGAAAAAGCAACGCAGAAATACGCATCTTTTTGACCCCCCTAATTGACAGCGCACCGTCAGAGAAACTACCCGGGTGGCGCGTAATATCAAAACCCATCACCTCAAAATCCCTGAAGGAAGTGTTGAACACCAGTTTCAATACAGGAGAAGCTAACAATCCAAAGGGTAAAGAAACGACCGGAGGAAAGCCCCCAAACAAGAAAAAAATCCTGGTTGCCGAGGACGTCCACACCAACCAACAGATTATTGTTGAAATGATAGGTCTTCTTGGCCATGACGTAGAAATCGCCAGCAATGGCCAAGCGGCAGTGGAGAAGTACCTCTCTGGAAAATATTCACTGATCTTCATGGACTGTCAGATGCCAGTGATGGATGGATACACTGCCACCCAAAAATTGCGACGCATAGAGATGGACCAAAACATTGAGCGTGTTCCAATAGTTGCGCTGACTGCCGGTTCAGACAAGGAAGACAAGGAAAGGTGCCGCCGAGCCGGTATGGATGGTTATCTCACCAAACCGTTTTCCATATCTGACATACAGAAGCACCTCAACAAGTATCTACAACCAACATCGTTCAAACACGAACGGCGCGAGAACACGGGTACAAATATTGACGAACCAGATGTAAACGGTGTTGCCGAATCAAAAGTGTTGGATCAGTCAGCGATTGAAAATATCAGGGAGATCGAACGACAGACTGGCAAACAGCTTCTACCCTCAATCTTCGAAGGATATGTTAAGCAAATGGAGGAAAAGCTTAGGGACATCGAACACGAGGTTCGATCTGATAATAGTGTATCGATATACCGCACCGCTCATGCGATAAAGTCGATGAGTGCTAATATAGGTGCCGAAAAAGTACGTTCCCTAAGCGCAGCTATAGAGAGCAAGGGGAGAGACAATGACATAGCAGACCTTTCCGAGTCAGTTGTGGGACTTACTCAAGCTTATCAAGAGTTTTTAGTGGAATTCAGCACAACATATACTCGCTAACCAATATAGAAAAATGAAATCGCACACAGCATCAAAATCGCTGTGAACGTTAGTATGCAGATTGTCGTTTTTGGGTAAAACAAAAATACTGTACTACACTAAGATAAAAGGTAGCTTCTGTAAGATCCGAAAATAAGAGTTTGACAAGGCAGATCTGAATGAAACGGCAATCACTAGCTATTAGTTTCATCTTTTTTGTAGGTCTATCAAGCGCGATACACGCGGCAAACCCACGATTATCAAAATCTCCTCTATCCACCTCCATTGAGCAACCTGTGATAGCAGCAATCTATCGCGATAGCTCTGGATTTCTCTGGATAGGCACCCAAGAGGGGCTATATAAGTTTGATGGAGCAAACTTGGTGATTTTCAATTCTGATGGGAACAACGAAAATTGGATTCCGTCATCAGATATAAGAGGTATATCGGCTGACATAGATGGCAACATCCTCGTAGCCACTCATGGCGGAGGTTTATTGATATGGGATGAATTCCTAAAAGCCTTTGTATCTCAAAGAGATATCACAAAGGTCGATCACTCTAGACTCACTTCATTACACGTAGCAAAAAAAGGCAACATATGGGTGAGTACTATAGACAATATTTTTCTCTACAACCAACTCATTAACGCCAATGAAAACTGGATGTCGACGCCAAAATTCGCACGCGTAATTGGGAAACCCTATGTAATGCTTGAATATAGATCCGGCCAACTCCTAGTAGGAAGCAGCTTAGGTTTATCAAGAATTTCACTAAAAGAAAAAACTATTGAGAAGTACGACCTTTCTTCATGGCATCAGGAAGAAAATTTTGGGATATCTGCTCTCGTACTGGATCCAATCGGAAACCTCGTAATCGGTACTGATACGGGTAGTTTGGCGGTCTTGGACTTGGAAGATGGGGCAATACTTGCAAAAGCCCGTCTGGACGAAGAAGCGGCGATCTTAGTCTCAGATCTCTTACTTTATGAAAATATGCTTCTGATTGCTACCGATAACGGACTGTATCTATCAGAGGCAAGCCTTTCAGGTATCCAAGACATAAGCCTACAAGGCACGGGATTGTCCAGCAGGGATGTTATTAGTTTATATCAGGATAGCGGTCACGTTTGGGTAGGAACTTATAATGGACTCGACATCCTATCCACCGCTCATTTTGAGCTGTTCAATAAGAAAAACAGTGGGGTGGATAATGACATTCTTGCTTTTGCGCAAGACTCCGAAACGCGCATGTGGATTGGAACCTATGGCGGCTTGTACCTCTATGATACTCAACAGAGATCCCACAAAAAATTTGAAGTACTGTTTGACAAAATCAGGCTTTCTGACCAGAGAATCACCTCGCTAGCTACATCTAATGACAAGCTATGGGTTGGATTTTATAGAGGCGGCGTTCAAGTCATTGACTTGGCAGCCGGCACATCCGAATTTCCAGAAATAGATTCTTCTAAGGAAATTTTTGTAATGGATATATCTGTAGATCCAACCAGTCAAAATGTCTGGATTGCGACACGTTCACATGGATTGATACGAGTCTCCCCGACGGGGGCTTACAATTACTATGATGTTGGTACTTTTCCAGAAGAGGGTATATCCATAATATATGAGAGAGCAGACAGCCTCATTTTGATCACCACAAACAATAGAATTTATGAATACGATATCAACACAGAAAAATTTTCGTTACTCAAGTTCGATTTTGGATTCGGGCCTCAGAAAGCCATCGTTTTTAGCGTGAATGAATCTGGGAATGGCGACCTGTGGTTTGGCACCAAAGATCACGGATTGTTTCTGTGGCCAAAAACAGAGCAAGATTCGGGAAACTTGCAATTACGTCGTTCGGGAAATGGTACCCAATTAGAATACTCTACTATTTATGGTATATTTTCAGATCAAATAGGTAACCTGTGGTGCTCAACGCAAAACGGTATCTTCAAGTTAAGCTCCGAAGGAGAACCGATAAAGAGATTTACAATAGCCGACGGACTACAGGGTAACGATTTCTCTTTTGGAGCCTCATTCACCAGCCAATCCGGACTTATCTACTTCGGAGGAATGAACGGGTACAACAGATTTGATCCTACTAAGATTGAGACCGAAGGTTCTGAGTCCCCAATGATGTTGACCGACGTTAGTTTGCCAAGCGCGGATAGTCGAAATTTGGGTAAGTTTAATGATCTCCAATCATTGCAACTCACTCACAATGACTATTTCGTTACTTTCCAGTTCAGTGTGCTTGACTTTATCGATGCTGAAAAAAATCTGTTTCGTTACAAGCTGGATAACTTCGACAGGGAGTGGATAGAGAACGGGACAAGAAACACTGCGACTTACACCAACCTGCCTCCGGGCGATTATGTTTTCAGGGCTCAAGGCGCGAATTCTGCTGGCATATGGAATCGCAACGGTATCTCTCTTAATATCGATGTGCTGCCGCCTCCCTGGTACTCATGGTGGGCATACCTGATCTATAGCGCAGGACTGATGGTTTTAGTCTGGGGTTTGCTTCGTATTTATCGCAGTTATGTTATCGATAGGCAAAGAGATGAGTTGGCGCAGGAAATGTTCGAAGCCGAGAATAGAGCTGATGATGAGATGCAGGAGCAACTCGAACTTCAGGACGAGATAGTCCTCACCTCGTACCAGCACAACCTGACGACACTATCCCTGGTTAGCGACTTCATCTCTCACCGCAGCATCGGTGTGCCCGCTGATGTGAAACGCAAAGTGACAGACAGTAGTATTCGACGCATATCCGCGTTATCAAGTCTGGAGGATTGCCTCAGCTACCACGCCGGCGGTGCAGTCGCGGATCTTAAAGAGTATACCGACGGCCTGTTTCCGGTATTGCTGCAAGTCGCACCAGTAAAACCAGAAACCATAGTTACCATCAACGAAGTGACGTCCATGCCAGTACCCGCTGAACTGGCATCACCTCTTTCGATCATACTCTACGAACTATTGGAAAACTGTATTCTGCACGCCTTCGAACAGGACTCACTGGCGAACTACATCCAGGTGATACTGTCAGTGGAAACGACCTATGAGCCTTATGAAAATTGTCTGTGTTTGTCTGTCAGCGACAATGGCGTCGGGATTCCTGAAGAAGTTGGGGAAGCCCCTAGACCGAACTCTGGTATCGCTATCGTAAAATACCTTGTGGATAAGCTTGGGGGAAGCCTGGAATTTTCTCGTAAGTCAGGCAGTCTCGTTGTGATAGAGATTCCATACAATTTTTAGATTTCTCTAGATATTCAATAGGCGTCTAGTCAGCCTGGCTTTTGCAATGGTACATTATCTCCCTTCGGCGTGGGCCCAATCAGCTGATTGACTACACGTCATTGCAAGAGAAAGTCTCTGATTGAGATCTATTACTGGCAGGCCATAGTGGAAAAAAGCGAAATTCGGCTACATGCTTTTGGAAGAGCTTGTCATCTGGTAATCGACAACAGCGATAGCCAGGGGGCTGAACTGATCGCCCTGTGCCAGGATGAGTTACTACGTCTGGAACATAAATTCAGCTCTTACCAACCCGACAGCATTACCAGTCAGATAAACCAGGCAGCGGGAACAGGCTATTTCGTGCCAGTCGATGCCGAGGCCCGGAGCCTGTTTGTCTTTATCAATGCACTGTGGGATGAGAGTAAGCACATCTTCGACCCCACGACCAGAATACTGCAAGAATGCTATAGCAGCACAGGCACACTACATGCCTCTCACGAGCAACTTCAGAAAATGCTCAAGCTGGTCGGGTGGCGCAATTTCGAAATAACCGAACAGGGTGCGCGACTAACGAATAGGGGAATGTTGTTCGACCTCAATAGTTGTGTGCGCCCTTATGCGTTAGATTCATTGCGCAAACTATTGCTGAAACGCGATGTACGCAACGCGTACATCGAGATGGGCGAGGATGTAGCTACAATTGGCAAGCAACCAGACGGTGCCAACTGGTTGACAGGTGTTCGAATTCCGAAAGGCACGCGCGCTGCGATTGTGCGAGTGAAGGTGAATCATCAGGGGTTTGCTTTGCGCGGCGACTTTGAGCATACATTTATCCAGGATGGGGAACGCTATGGACGCGCGCTGAGTCCGATAGACGGGCAACCGATCCCCGGGCTACTCAGTGTTGCAGTCATCGCGGAAAACTGCCTTACGGCCTGCAGTGCCGCCAGTATCGCGCGATTGAAAACAGAAGCTACTGGCATCAAATGGCTGGAAAAACTGGGGCTGCCATGGATGGCCATCGATCGGCAACTTGTTTGTCATGGGCCCCTGGCGTCCAACCACTAGTCGATTATCGTCCTTCAAAACGAGGTTTGCGTTTCTCTCGCTTGGCTGAAAAGCCTTCCTGAAGATCATTTGACTGCTGGCACAAGGTTGTCAACTCCTGAGCCAATTCTGGATCCATGGATCCTGCGGCTGTTTGCCTAAGGATGCGTTTCATAGACTGCACGGACAGCGGCGCGAGACTTGCAATATGCTGCGCATAATCCTGTACGAAACTATGCAGCTCCTGGCGCGGTACCAGATGATCCAGAAACCCGATGTCCAATAAAGTGCTTGAGTGGAACTCTTCCGAAGCCACCAGAATACGCCTGGTCACGTTCATACCGAGACATTCAACAAAACGGGCAATCCCTGAAAGGGGATAGCACAAACCGATGGCGGCAGCCGGTACTCGCATGCGACATCCCTCGATACCGATACGGAAATCACAACTGACGGCCAATTCAGCCCCTCCGCCAAAGACATCGCCGTTCAAAGCGCAGATGGTTGGGATCGACAACTCCGCAAGCTGGCTGGTCATATTCTGAAACGCATCGTCGCCAATTTGGCCGCCACTGAGCTCCTGCAAAGCGGCACCAGCGCAAAACGTTTTCTCACCGGTACCGGTTACAATGAGTACGCGAACCTCTGGGTCAGCGGCAATTTGATCGAGCCGTGCGTGAATCGCTTCCAGTTGCTCGCGACCCAGGGCGTTGTGTTTTTGAGGGTTATTCAGCACCAGGTGACCTACGTGCTCGATGCGGCTGTAAAGGATTGTTTCTGTCATAGGGCCTTCACCAGTATTTTCGGCGGCAGTGTCGCATAGCTTGTAGTAGACCGCTACCGGAGCGCCAAAAATATGGACACAGCTCCCGATGAAAATCATACTTCAACAATCACGAGGCTAAGAAAATGACAAAACGATGTGCCTGGTGCGGGGATGACCCGCTCTACATTGCCTATCATGATAATGAGTGGGGCGTACCGGTGCGGGACGACCAGACCCTGTTCGAGTTCCTGGTTCTGGAAGGTGCCCAGGCGGGATTGTCGTGGATCACCATCCTGCGCAAGCGGGAAAACTACCGACAACTGTTTGACAATTTCGACGCCCGAAAGATAGCTCGTTACAGCGATAAAAAGTTGGAAAAACTGCTGCTGAATCCCGGAATCATCCGCAGTAGGCTGAAAGTGTATGGCGCACGTAAAAATGCCCGTGCCTTTCTGGAGGTGCAGCAGGCGTGCGGCAGCTTTTCGGAGTATATCTGGGGATTTGTAGACAACCAGCCAATACAGAACCATTGGCAATCCGTGCGGCAAGTGCCGGCCACCAGCCCGGTCTCGGACGCATTGAGCAAGGATATGAAAAAGCGCGGCTTCACTTTCGTCGGCTCTACCATCCTGTATGCGCATATGCAGGCCACTGGTATGATTAATGATCACACTACCGACTGTTTTCGGCACAAGCACTGCGCCGACTTGAGCTAGCGCAGCCATTGGGGACATGAGCTGGTAATATAGCCTGCCAATCAGCGAGAACTTCACGTGCCCACCGCTATCTCCGATAATCCAATGTCTGCCAGCCGCAGTGTCTGGCGCTTGGCGTGGCCGACGATTCTCTCCAACCTGCTGTTCACAACGGTGGGGTTCATGCAGATCAAAATCGTCGCACAACTGGGAACCAGTTCAGTCGCGGCAGTCACGACCGGGCAGCGCATATTCTTCCTGGTACAAGCGCTGTTGATGGGCATATCCGTAGCTGCCACGGCGTTAATTGCAAGGAATTGGGGCGCGCGGGACTTCAGGCAGGCGGAGGTCGTCTCATGGACGTCGCTGGTAATGTCCATGACACTGGCTGTACTGGTGAGCCTTCCGGTCATCTTCGCGCCAAGGGCGGTGGCTGGTGTCTTCGGGCTGGATGAGGAGACGACGTCGCTGGCCGCCACCTATATTTTCTGGATGGCGCTATTCAACGTTTTCGCCGCCATCAATATGATGCTGGGCACGGCGCTAAGGGCCACGGGCGATGTCATCACGCCATTGTGGTTCCTGCTGTTCAGCTCCCTGTTGAATGTACTCTTTTCCTACCTGATGGCCTTCGGTGTGGGCCCTATCCCGCAGTTTGGGGTCGCCGGGGTCGCACTGGGTGGCAGCCTGGGCGCAGCGCTGATTACCATCGTATTCGTGATCGTTTGGTGGCGCGGCCACTTCAATCTGAAACCCGCCCGGTCTCTGCGTATGGATTGGGGAATATGCCGCCAGATTGTCACCATCGGAGGCCCAGCCGTACTCGAGCAGGGCATCGTTCAAATCGCGTTCCTGGCTTTTTTCGCGATCGTAGCCCATTTCGGAACAGTCGCCTACGCCGCCTATGGGATCGGGATTACGCTAGTGGCCTTCCCTATCGTGATCGGGTTTGGGTTCGGGATTGCGACAGCAACGCTTGTCGGACAGCAACTGGGCGCTGGGCGTGTCGAATTGGCGATACTGGCAGTATCGCGTTCACTGCGCATGGCACTGGCCGCAATGATCTCCCTCTCCATTATACTCGCGTGGTTTGCGGAGGACTTGGCGCGGTTCATGATTGATGACCCGGAGGTCATTCATCTCACGGTGATTTTTATGTACATGATCGCAGTAGCACAGCCCATCATGGCATTTGAATTTACGCTGGGGGGCGCTTTGCGTGGCGCTGGTGACACCCGCTTCCCATTGGTCGCAACGTTCTGCGGGATCATCGGAGGGCGCCTTGTTCCCGCGCTGGTGTTCCTCTGGCTGGGCCTGTCCGTGTACTGGATATTTTCAGTGATGCTGCTGGACTACAGTATCAAAGCGATACTGCTCACGTATCGATTCCGCTCCCGCAAGTGGCTCAACATTCAACTCGGCACTGCTGAAAGTGCGACTTCCCGACGCGTACTGTAGACAGCGACAAAATAAATACTTAAAGTTGGAATTGTAGAATTACCAGTAGGTCTGTAGCTCCCCTCACAGGAGCCTCCCCCCATGACGACAAACAGCACGCCCAACTCCAGCCGCGACCCTTCGCCCTTCAACCGGACGGTTCAGCACGATGCCAAGCGGGCCGCAATCCTGTCGCAGGCGGCCAAACTGTTTAACTACAAGGGCTCGCGGGCAACCACGCTGAAGGATATCGCCGAAAGCCTCGGCCTGACGAAGACCAGCCTGTACTACTACGTCAAAACCAAGGAAGACCTGATATACCAGTGCTATATGGTCGCGCTGGCACACCATCACAGTAATCTGGATGCAATAGAGGCCGCTCACCCCAGTGCGATGGCGCGTGCGTCGGCCTTTTTCCAGCAACATTTTGAGAACTGGCTCGCCGCGCAGGAAGGGAGAGGACCGCATATCGCTGCCCTGCTGGAGATCGCCGCACTGAAAGGGCCGCACCGGACGGAAGTCGAGGCGCGCTACATCGCCATGTTCAAGCGGCTACGGGGCTACATCCGCCAGGGCATTGCAGACGGTTCGCTGCGACAGTGTGAGCCGACCGCCACCACGCGCGCCATGCTGGGCTCAGTGGACTGGGCCTTCTCCTGGCTGC
>TARA_R110002124_G_scaffold18517_3_pt1 | contig 12046 bp, 20 predicted proteins | sample TARA_R110002124 | Tara Oceans TARA_R110002124 (sample SAMEA4397445) | marine metagenome | biome: Polar Biome; feature: [SRF] surface water layer (ENVO:00010504); material: water (ENVO:00002006), including particulate matter (ENVO:01000060) such as... | depth 5 m | reverse complement strand
AGAGTATATGATCTAATGGCAGATGATTTTGATAAGTACGCACCTGTTAAACCAGATGTGTATGATACGCCACCAACATCGATCAGCAAGACTAACAAACTAAAGGTAGGTATTGTTGGTCATGGTTTCGTTGGTAAGGCAGTAGAGTATGCATTCTACCATGACTTGATAGAGTTTGTTATTGTAGATCCAAACTATGGCACGACTATTGATGACTTGGTTAAGGCACAACCTACCATCTCATTCATCACCGCACCAACACCACAGAACTCCGACACTGGATTCGTGGATGCGTCTATCGTAGAAGATGCGGTACTGAAGTTGATGAACCATACTGACTCACTTGTTATTGTGAAATCAACAGTAACACCTGATATCATTGATCGGTTGTACAACTCTATACCCGAAGGATCCTTTGATAGGTTCGCATACAATCCTGAGTTCCTGACTGAGAAGTCTGCCAACGAAGACTTTGTTAATGCCGAACATCATGTGGTTGGTGGAACACCTGCCGCGTGTAAGGATGTCATGGATTTCTATGAGTTCTTCAGTGGATGTAAGTCTACGAAGTTCTACCAGATGTCAGGGCCAGAGGCATCGTTCGTGAAGTATGCGTCCAATGCATACCTCGCAACCAAGTTGACCTTCTTCAATCAGTTGAAGGATCTGGTCAGTTCATTTGATTGTAGTTACAATGTGGTGTCTCGTGCATTAGGTGCGGATGATCGTATCGGTATCAAGCACACCAGAGTACCGGGCCCTGATAAGAAGAAGGGGTTTGGTGGTGCGTGTCTACCCAAAGACACAATGGCGTTATATAAGTTTAGTCAGGCAAGAGGGGCAGAGTTCAGTTTGTTAAATAATGTCTTGACAATCAACAACAAATACCGTATAATGTATGACTTAGATGATAGAGAATTAGTAAATAATATAACGTTCGGAGAGAATGATAATGAGTATAATGGACAAAATGAAGAAGAACAGCAAGATCAAGACAACGGAAGTACTGTCGAAGTCGGTGTTCTATAACGAGAAGGATCATGTAAAGACTGATACCCACATGGTAAATGTGGCACTCAGTGGATCTATGGACGGAGGTATTACTCCGGGAATGACGGTTCTAGCAGGCCCTAGTAAACACTTTAAAACATCGTTCGCATTGCTTATGGCAGGTGCGTACCTAAAGGAGTACAAAGATGCGATTGTTCTATTCTACGATAGTGAGTTCGGTTCACCCCAGTCTTATTTCGAGCAGTTTGGAATTGACCCTGATAGGGTTCTTCACACTCCTATTGCTAATATAGAAGAGTTGAAGTTTGACCTTGTGTCTCAGTTAGAGAACATCGAACGTAAAGACAACGTGATCATTGTAATCGATTCTATCGGTAACCTTGCATCTAAGAAAGAACTAGATGATACTCTCGCAGAGAAGGGTGTGGCAGATATGTCTCGTGCCAAGTCTCTCAAGAGTCTGTTCCGTATGACTACACCATACTTGACCATGAAGAACATTCCTCTTCTTGCAGTCAACCATACCTACAAAGAGATCGGTCTGTTCCCTAAAGACATCGTGGGTGGTGGTACTGGTATTACATACAGTGCGGATAACATTTGGATCATTGGTCGTAGACAGACTAAGACTGGTACCGAGGTTACAGGGTATGACTTTATCATCAACGTAGAGAAGTCTCGTTATGTTAAAGAGAAGTCCAAGATCCCAATCTCTGTCTCATGGGATGGTGGTGTTGAGAAGAACTCTGGTCTACTAGAGGTTGCACTTGCAGGTGGATATGTTATCAAACCAAGTAATGGTTGGTATAGTCGATGTCATGGTACCGAAGCAGAAGATCAGAAGTTCCGTACCAAGGCAACTCTGACCGATGAGTTCTGGGCACCTATCTTCGAAGAGAGCGACTTCAAAGAATTTGTTCGAAAACAATATCAAATAGGGTTGCCAACCCAGTTAGATTGTGATATAATAGTGGATAGTAACAATGATTAATGTAGACAAGGTATCAGAAGATATACATTATGAATTGATACCAGTTGAGTATGTTGATAACGATGCCGCGTGGGATGTAAGAATCCTGCGTGGTGAGTTCACCGAGACTGTGATACGGTTTGGAACTATCTCGTTTGATGGTGAGAGTGAGAACTTGAGGTTTGACTTCAGGGTTGTTGAATCACCGAGTGATGCCACCTCCGAGGTTGTAGAGTTACAGGAGTTCGCGGCAGACATACTGGAAGATATAATTGAGAATGGCATTCGTGATGGCAAGGTAGTCACACGAGACAGAGATAATGGAGAACAAATTGCAAGAGATACATCTGGAACAAACGATACTGAGGAACTTACTGACTAATGATGAGTACGCGAGGAAGGTTGCCGCTTTCCTCGATACTGATTACTTTGAAGGTGTCTACAAAGGACTCTTCTCTGAGTTCACTAAGTTCATTGCTAAGTACAACAAACTTCCTACTATGGAAGCATTTAAGATTGAGGTCGATGAAGGTGATCGACTCAACGATGAACAATACCGCCATGCCATTGAGATCCTTCCTAACATCTTTGAGAAGAAGGAAGAGAATCTTGAGTGGTTGCTCGAACGTACCGAGAAGTGGTGTCAAGACCGTGCGGTCTATAACTCTATCATGGAATCTATTCAGATCATTGATGGTAAGCACCAGACTCTATCCAAGAATGCCATACCTGAGATCCTAAGTAAAGCACTAGGTGTTACCTTTGATACTAACATTGGTCACGACTACCTAGAGAACATTGACGAACGATGGGATTACTACACACGAGACGAAGAACACATACCGTTCGATCTGGATATGTTCAATCAGATCACCAAGGGTGGTTTGGTCAAGAAGTCTCTGAACATTGCACTGGCAGGTACAGGTGTTGGTAAGTCTCTGTTCATGTGTCACTGTGCCGCAGGTAACCTATCTATGGGTAAGAACGTACTCTATATCACTATGGAGATGTCCGAAGAGAAGGTCGCAGAACGTATTGATGCTAACTTACTTAATGTTGCAATCGATCAGTTAGAGAATCTATCCAAGAATGTGTTTACCTCTAAGGTTCAGGCAGTTGCCAAGAAGACCCAAGGTAAGTTGATCATTAAAGAATACCCGACTGGTCAGGCAAACGCGTCTCACTTCCGTGCGCTATTGAATGAGATGAAGTTGAAGAAGAACTTTATACCAGACGTGATATATATTGATTACCTGAACATATGTTCGTCTGCAAGGATGAAAGCAATGGGTGGTGCTATCAACTCTTATACATACATTAAGAGTATTGCCGAAGAGATCCGTGGTCTGGCAGTAGAGTTTAATCTACCGATCATGTCTGCGACTCAGACCACTCGTGGTGGTTATGGTAATGATGATGTTGGTCTAGAGGATACTTCCGAATCGTTTGGTCTACCTGCAACGGCAGATCTAATGTTCGCATTGATATCCAATGAAGAACTGGCAAACAACAATCAGATCCTTATTAAGCAGTTGAAGAATCGTTACAATGATGCGACTGGTATTAATCAGAGATTTGTTGTGGGTGTTGATCGTAACAAGATGCGTCTATATGATGTTGACCAGAACGACAACCCTATGAACAGAGAAGAGGATACTGGCCCAGTGTTCGATAATAGTAACTCAGGACAACGTATGAACGCAGAGAATAGATTTGGGGACTTTAAGTTATGAGTCCAGAATACCAGACATTACTAACCCTTGCTTGCATGGGTGGCACATACTTCTGGGCACACCACCACGGTAGACTTGCAGGGATTAGAGATACATTATTATTCCTTGAGAAGAATGGTGACCTAACAATTGAAGAAGAAATTATTGAAATAGAGGATGACGAAGATGAGTGAAGTAAACCTAGTAGCACTGAGTAAACCCAACGTTGGCGCAAGTGGTTGTTGGGATGCAAACGAATTGATTGCATATACAGCACGAGTAAGTAACCCTGCCAATCAGAACAATCCTGATACAGCACCTAAGTTGTTACGTTACCTAATCAAACATGGGCATTGGTCACCGTTTGAGATGGTTCATATGACTCTTGAAATCAAAACAACTCGTGACATTAGTAGACAGATCCTACGTCACCGTTCGTTTTCATATCAAGAGTTCAGTCAACGATATGCCGAGTCCGAAGACTTTGTATCAAGGGAAGCACGAATGCAAGACGCGAAGAATCGCCAAGCATCTATTGAGACCGATGATCCTACTTTAGCAGAGAACTGGTCTATTGCCCAAGCACGAGTTATCCGTACTGCCAAAGAGGTATATAACTGGGCACTAGATAATGGTATTGCAAAGGAACAGGCAAGAGCAGTATTACCCGAAGGAAACACAGAGACAACATTATACATGGCAGGGTCACTCCGATCATGGATACATTATTGTCAGTTGCGTATGGGTATAGAAACGCAGAAGGAACACCGCGAGGTGGCATTACAAGCATGGGAACATATTAAGATACACTTCCCAGACATTGCGGAGGCGTGTGATGAAGCACATAACTAAAGTTGTCTTAGACGATGAAGGTAATCAATGCATAGAATTCTCAGATGAATTGATGTTAGTGCTTGACTTACAGGTGGGTAATGTGTTACAATGGGACTTGTCTGAAGATAATCGATGGACATTAACTAAAATTAAGGATACAGAAGAAAATGAGTGAAATGAAGAAAGGTGATGTTGTCACCGTTATGACTAGTGTAGGTGAATACATTGCCCGACTAGAACGTTTGGATGCAGGTTTGGTTCATGTAAGCGATCCGCGATTAATCGTGCGTGGCGAAGAAGGTACAATTGGTTTTGGTCGTGGTGTATGTATGTCTGCCATTGAGAAACCTAGATCATTAACTTTCAATGATGTATTGTTTGTAGTACCTACGAACGAGTCATTCGAGAAAGCATGGATTGAAGCAACTTCAGGTATCATCATCTAATGTCGGAAATTACTATACGCAATGTAAAACTCCTTGAGACTCTTAACAGTTTCAGTGATGAGTTCTTCTCGAAGGAAGAGTACAACCATCCTCCGAGTCAGATGTATAGTTCCGTAAGAGATATGAGCATGGGTGAGTACTACTGCGACAGAGAATATCTGGAAGAGTGTCTTGCCCTACCTGAGACTGTAGGTGTGCCAGTACGTCACTTTGCCCAACCGATCTCTAGGATGGTAAGAGAACATCCCAACAAAGAAGATTGGAAGGGTTTCATGCAGAAGGTCAAGTATGACTTCGCGGCAGAGATAGGTGCGCACACTAGTGCGTTACTATCTTACTACCCTCCCGGTGGGTTCGTGGGTTGGCACACTAATGCAGATGCTACAGCATATCAAGTACTATTTACTTGGTCAACTGGTAATGGTTACTTCCGTTACTACGACAAAGCAAATGATAAGATTGTAACTATACAGGACGTAGCAGGGTGGCAAGCACGTCACTACTACTTTGGCCCTGAGAATGAACCTGAGAATCATTGTTGGCATAGTGCCTATGCAGGAGATAACCGCATAACACTGGCATACAAGTTTCCCGGACATGGAAAACATGATCCTCGTGACCAACAGGCACGAGACTTACGCGATTTATTAATTGAGGAAATTGAAAGTGTTGATTAACAAACTATTACCAGAAGACCAGAAACGAGTTGTAAATGCAATCAAAGAGATGTCAGACAGTATGACACGCATTGACGCAGAGAAGGACTTGATCAAAGATATTGTTCAGGTGACCTTCGAGAACCATGAGATCGACAAGAAGCATATTCGCAAACTTGCCGCTATATATCATAAAGCAAACATGGATGAAGTCCGTACCGAGTTTGATGACCTAGAGTCGTTGTACGAGACGTTATTCAGTAAGGAGAAGTAAGATGGGACATTATGATGAACAAAGAGATGAACCAATCTTAGCGGCAGGGATGGGGTCAGTTGATAAAGGTATGATCTATGCGCATACTAACTTTGCCACTAGCAATGTAGATATGCATACTAACTTTGCCAGTGCATCTGAACCAGTGACCCTTGCAGTCGATGCCAATAAGATTAATGTTAGATTCAAAGAAAGTATTAAGTACAAGTTCAACGAAGGTCGGTTGATCGCAGAGTTCGCAGACTATATCGACTCCACTTATGATGCTCATTACTGTACCTCTGGTATTCAGTCTAGTGAAGTAATCATTGACCGTGGTCGTGGTATGGGTTTCTTCCTTGGTAATGTGGATAAGTATTCTTCTCGTTATGGTAACAAGGGTGAGGTGTCAGACCATCGTAAGGATCTTATGAAGGTGTTGCATTATGCATTACTTGCATTACACACTCACGACATTGAAAATGCTTAATGGCATATACCGACAACATCATGGTCTTCAACGGAGATTCGTTTACCTATGGTGATGAACTAAAAGGATATGAGGACAATCAGCAAGATCCACATACCTTTGCATATAAGTTAGCGCAGGATCACTTTGATAAGAAGTATGTGAATCTCGCAACAAATGGTTCATCGAACTCTAAGATCTTTCGAACGACCCTAGACTTCATACATAACACTAACAAAGATATTGGTTTGTTGTGTATCATGTGGACGAACTGGGGTCGGTTTGAACTATGCGAAAACTTTGCATTACCGTCTGATCAAGAGATCCTTATCCCCCAAGAATGTAACATGAACCAGATCATTCCTTCTCAGAGGTCAGGTGGTTTCCAATGGGACAACAAGGCAGAGGATGGTGGTCTGGAACGTGCTGAGATTCTAAAGGCATATACCGAGAATGTATTAACCATGCATACCCAGATAATGCAGGGGTTGACCTACATGGAACACATACAATGGTTGTGTGACTATATGGGTATCAAATTACTAATGGGTGTTGTGCATGGTGATATGTATCTGAACTACCTACATACTCTGAAGGGTGATGGGTACGAAGACTACAAGGTTGCAGTATCGACTAAGATGCGTAGACTGAGACATGAAAATCGTATCGGGTTAGGTCATTATCACGCATTGTGGAATATCTCAAAGGATAAATATACACTGAGACCTAATGGTCACGCAGACGAAGATGCCCATACAGACTTTGCAGAAATGCTTTTTTCAATAACAGAAGAGAAGAACTTTATTAATGCTATTAACTAATGGTTGCAGTTTCGTCTGGGGAGATGAACTAGAAGGTTACGATGAGAGTCCTCCCTCGCACGGACATCTAACCTTCACTGCTATTCTGGCAGGTCATTTAGGTGTTCCTTATATGAACCTTGCTACCTGTGGTGGATGTAACCAGAAGATCTTTCGTGATACAGTAGACTGGTTATCAAAAGAAGAGAAACCTAGTCATGTTGTTGTGATCTGGTCTGCATGGCAACGCGAAGAAGTAGCAGAGAATCACCCTAAAGGATATGAGCAAGACATTAAGATTAAACGATATGAATGTATGACCCAGATATCACCGTCTCGTGTTAACATATGTAAACCAGAACTGAAGGATGCTCTTGAAAGATACTATGATGTGCATGATACTATCCGTACAGGGATGATAAGAACATTAACATATATGACTGCATTGCAGACTATGTGTGATGCTATGGACATTAAGTTAGTGCAGGGTGTGTTCCACGAAAGGATGTGGCAGAACTATCTCGACTTTATGAAACCTCGATACCGTAAGTCTAAGGAACCTTGGACTGAGTGGATGAATCATATCCAAAGAGAGATGGAAGGATTACACGACAGGTGTAGATTAGGATTAGGTCGATACAAAGATCTGTTCTCGCTAGGAAAAGAACAGTACCAGATTAAAGACCACGGTCACCCAGACGAAGACACGCAAGTTCACTATGCGGATCTATTACTACATATATTTAATACTCAATTCGAGGTCGAAGATGATTAATACCGAAGCATTACTTAATATGTTGAAAGAGGGTACCGTGCGTATCAAGTATGGTCACTGGTTGACTGGCAGAGAACTTGTATGTAATGCCACTACCACTAATATAAATCAACACAAAGACAATTCTACTATTGTCGTGTACGATCTCGTTAATGAGAAATGGGAAGACATTCGTGTTTCCACAATAAGTTCTTTCGAACCTATGCAATAAAGAAACTCCAAAGTCTAAGTTGCTTCTTGTATAAATAGATTTGTTAGTCTACTTTACAGGAATATACTTTGGAATTCTTATCATTCATCGGAGACGTAGGTTTCCCTATAGCGTCTGCCTTGGCAGGAGGATTCTTCGTATTCCTCACCCTCAAGTTTATTCTTGCAGGTGTGCTTGATGACATTAAGACACAACGTATGTTTGCTATGGCACTTGATAATAGAATCAAGACCATGAACAATGAACTCGTTCGCATTGATGTTTTGATGTCACACGCGTTTCATATTAAACCAGACATGGATCGTATTGCCAGAGCAGACGGTCAGAAAGATGCGAGGAAAGACTAATGTCAGATATTGATAACTTAGGTTCTTTGTGGGTTGATTACCACATCAAACAGAATGGTAAAGACTTTAGAGTTGGTGGTGACCAACAAACAACAACTGATGAGATACTAGGTCGGTTGTATAACATAGGTGATACCTTCACAGTGAATGAAGAAGGTACCCTGATACATATAGGTAGCAAGACAGAATAATGGAAGAATTAGCAACCGCGATAGGGCAGTATGGTTTCCCGATAATTGCCGCAGGTGGTCTTGGATACTTCATATTATATATTTGGAGATGGGTGACTGAGGAAGTTGATCCAGTCATATCCGAATCTCATATGACATTAATTGCACTCATAGACAGAGTTAGAATGTTGGACAACGACTTGATCCGACTACAAACGAAACTCAATATGATACTGCAACAACAAGAAGAGAAAGGCGAGAGATATGATAAAGTTGGCACAGAACTTGCTTCTACTAGTGATACTAGTAACGATAGTACAGAAAGCGACAGCACAGGATAGTTACGAGTTTAACACTCCTACATTTAGTGGGATAGGATACTCTGCACACATCTTGACGCAAGAGCAGATGAAGCAAAGAAACAAAGAGACAGAAAGAGATCGGGAAGAATCACGATTAAGAGAAATAGAAAGGGATTTTGAGAATAGCAACTCACAACGTTTTCTAAACAACTTCGAGTCTAGAGTCTATGCTCAGTTGTCTAAGCAGTTGGTTGAATCATTGTTTGGGGAAGATCCTCAGTCAGATGGTACATTCAACTTAGGGGATGATGTTGTAACGTACTCCAGTGATGGTGTTACTATTACATTGACTATTACTTCACCGGACGGTACGACTACTACGATAGTAATACCAGTTGGTGGGATATAATAAGTTATGGGAAAATTAGGGTTACTTCTGGTGGCAATAATGGCGAGTGGTTGTGCAACTTTGCATACCCCACCTAATGTCGATCCAGAGAATTATCGACCAGTAACACAGGAAAAGAGTAACTACTACTCTGATCCACCAGAACGAGGGAAGGTCTATGCGGCAGTATATAGTTATGCCGACTTGACTGGACAACGTGCGCAAGGGACGCAGACTCTCTCTACTGCCGTAACGCAGGGGGGAGCAAACTACCTCATTAGTGCTTTGTCAGACTATAGTGATAGATCATGGTTTAGAGTTGTAGAACGAACTGCTGTAGATAATATCCTTCGGGAAAGACAGATAGTAAGGTCAACGCGTCAAGCGGCAACTCTAGATACGAAACTTCCTGCGATGTTATATGCAGGAGTTATATTTGATGGTGGTATCATTGGTTATGATGCAAACGTACAGACAGGTGGTCAGGGAGCAAGAATCTTTGGTCTTGGGATGGCAGAAAAATATTCCCATCATCTTGTTACTGTATCATTGAGAGTCATTAGTGTAACAACTTCGGAGGTATTGCTTACTGTAATTACCGAGAAGAACATAGTTAGTTATGGTGACAACATTACTGGAATGAGATTCTTTGATCTCGATAGGGAAGTATTAGAAATAGAGAATGGTATGAATGTCAACGAGGCATCATCATATGCCGTGCGCAAGGCGATAGAAAAGTCTGTTCACGATATTGTCCAACAGGGCATTAAACGTAATGTGTGGTAACGAGTACCGCACGAAGGAGAAATAAGATGAGAATGCAAAAAGGTATTCTCTTTGTTATGGGTTCATTGGTTATTGGTTTGGGGCACACACCCCTATACGCAGACCAATCAGTGTACATCGATCAGGTAGCAGGTGATAATCTGACTCTAACTATCAACCAGAATAGCGGTGACGGTAACAGTATCGGAGATCCAACCGCAGTTGGTGACTCGCAATACTTCGCGATAGACGGAGATAGTCAGACAATTACTGTAGATCAAATAGGTAGTAGCAACACGCTTACAGGCAGTATTTTATATACTGATACATTTGAGTTTGATTTATCACAGACTGGTAGTACTAACACATTTGCTATTGAGCAAGAGGGCGGTAGTAACGGTTCTATTGTTGCAGACTTTGTTGGTAGCAATAACGATGTAATTATAGACGCAGGACTCGTAACTAGTTCTGAGTATATGAATTTGGACTTAGATGTTACTGGTGACTACAACGTGTTCGACTGGACTATCGATGCTGATGGTGTATTGAACAACGTTACCGTTGCAGGTGACTACAACGACTTCGAGATTGACCAGAATGGTTATGGTACTAGTATAGATTACCATGAAGTAATTATGAATATGGTCGGTGACAACAATGTGGTCGATATCATACAGGAAACTACATTAAATGCATCACATATTGACCTCGACCTCAGTGGTGATAATCAGGTTATTACTATTACTCAGTCTGACTAATGTCACATATGCGAGTATAGGTACTGTAACTGAACTAGAAGGAAGTGGGATTATAGCAAGGGAGAATTTAGAACTCCCTGCTGATCTCACTGCCTCCGTTGAGATGGATGATGAAATACAAACTGGGATGGGTTCTGTAGGAATTACCTTCGATGATGATACTCAGGTAATGATCGGAGAACACTCCGAACTGTACATTGATGATTTTGTATATGATCCTTCGGATGACTCAGGTTCACTGGGTCTTCTAGTAACGATGGGTACTGTTAAGTACACGTCTGGGGCACTCGCCCATGCCAATACAGATTCAGTAGATATCCAAACCCCCTCCGCATCCATTGCGGTGAGGGGTACCTCTTTCAGTATGACCGTAAACGAAATCGGAGATTCTCTTATCGTATTGCTTCCTAACTTGGATGGCACGGTAGGAGAGATCTCAGTCGATACGGCAGTCGGTCAGGTTATATTGAATAAAGCATTCCAGTTGACCCATGCTAAGAACAGAGAATTACCCCCATCTAAACCTATCATCATTAGTATTGATGCCAACATGATCAACAACCTAATGTTGATTTCGCCACCACCTGCACTTCAACAACAGATGATTGATGAGCAGACGGATGCCTTGTCCGAAGACTTACTAGATGATTCTTTCCTAGATGAGGACGAACTAGAAGAAGATGTACTGGATTTCGATGAACTAGAGGTCAATGAGTTACTGGTGGATCTACTTGCCAATGCTCTAACTGATCCTCTGGCAGAAGTAGAGGACGGACGAGAGACAGGGTTTAACCAAACGACTGGTGTATACACATTCATTACCGATGGTGGCAGTATAGGTCGCGTACTCAGATACGGTAACTCTTCGGTAGTAGATATCAAATATGCAGTACCTAGTGGTAGTAGTATTAATCTCAGTCAACAAGATATAAGAGTTGAGATATATACTAATGACGAATCAGAAAATAATGTTAACATAACCCAAGACTGAGGCAATGACAATGAAGTTTTTGTGGAGTCCCTTGTGGGCATTACTGACTACCATTCTTCTTTTCGGAATAAGTCAATCCAATCCTAAGTTCCTACAGATGGTCGAACTCAAGTGGTTTGATATTATGATGTTGGACGAACCAGTCAAGTCCGAAGAGACCGTGTTGATTAACATTGGCGAGAAAGCAC
>TARA_R110002124_G_scaffold122423_2_pt1 | contig 12046 bp, 10 predicted proteins | sample TARA_R110002124 | Tara Oceans TARA_R110002124 (sample SAMEA4397445) | marine metagenome | biome: Polar Biome; feature: [SRF] surface water layer (ENVO:00010504); material: water (ENVO:00002006), including particulate matter (ENVO:01000060) such as... | depth 5 m | reverse complement strand
TGATCCTAGCGCCTTTGCCGATCAGCTCCGCATACTGCCCATGGCCCAGCGCCAGCTTCAGGGCAAAGTCTTCCACCGGGTTACCGAAGCACTGTTGCTTAAAAAACAGCTACATATCTACTACAGCGACTATCAGGGCATCAATTCCGACCGCTATATCAGTCCCCAGCACCTCGTCTACTACCGGGAAAACTGGTACCTGGACTCCTTCTGCCACCTGCGCAATAGCCTGCGCACCTTCTCTGTGGCGCGCATTATCCGTGCCGACATCCTCAAGCCCGACCGCAAACTGGTGGATCGGGAAACCCTGCAAAACCACTTCTCCACCAGCTTTGGAATCTTCGCCGGCAAGCCGCGCCATCAGGCGAGGTTGCGTTTCCTCCCCGCGGTTGCCCGGGAAATTGCCAGCCAGCAATGGCACCCGAACCAGCAGGGCGAATGGGACGGACGGGACTATCTGCTGACCTTGCCCTATGCCAATGACAAGGAACTGATACAGGACATCCTGCGTCACCTGCCCCATGTCGCGGTGGAGGCGCCAGCCGAATTGCGGCAGGCAGTGCAGCGCCGGTTGCGGCAGGCGCTGGCCATGTACGAAAAAATAGAAAGCGAGTAACAAATGATGCTGTATATATCGCCAGGACGCGTTTTGTCCGAGCTTTTTTGTATATTTCATTTTCACCTACTTAATAGCTGAACAAACGGGTAAACGGGTTTTTAACATCGTGGTTATATTAAAAAAAGTTGGGTACTCGATATGGAACAACTGACTGACCTGAAGGCGATCCTGCACTCCAAGCGTGCGAATATTTATTACCTTGAAAAATGCCGGGTGATGCAGAAGGACGGTCGGGTGCTTTATCTTACTGAAGCCAAAAATCAAAATCAGTATTGGAATATTCCCATTGCCAATACTACATGCCTGTTACTGGGAACTGGGACTTCGGTTACCCAGGCAGCAATGCGAATGCTGGCTTCGGCAGGTGTGCTTGTCGGGTTTTGTGGTGGTGGTGGGACGCCCTTGTTGATGGCCAATGAAATTGAATGGCTCAATCCGCAAAGTGAATATCGGCCGACTGAATATATACAAGGGTGGATGCAGTTCTGGTTTGATGATGACCGACGACTTCAGGCTGCAAAACAATTTCAGCAAGAAAGGATAAAGTTTCTGCAGAGAGTATGGGGTAAGGACCGAGATCTGCAGACAGAAGGATTCAATATAGCTGACCCAATTTTACAAAAGTCTCTCGACAACAATCTGCAAAAAATATCAGTGGCCGGGAAAGTTGGCGCATTGCTACAAGGTGAAGCAGAGCTCACCAAACAACTTTACAAGTTTGCTGCTCGGGCCACTGGTTATGGTGACTTTACCCGTGAGCGGGAAGCCATCGACACCGCAAACACCTTTCTTAATCATGGCAATTATCTGGCCTACGGACTGGCAGCAACAACACTCTGGGTTCTGGGTATCCCTCATGGCTTTGCCGTCATGCACGGTAAGACTCGTCGTGGAGCGTTGGTGTTTGACGTTGCCGATCTGGTGAAAGACGCATTGATCCTGCCATGGGCGTTCATCTGTGCAAAAGAAAAAAGTACAGAACAAGAATTTCGCCAGCAATGTTTACAGGCATTTACTAACCATAACGCATTGGAATTTATGTTTGATCAGGTCAAAGATATCGCCCTTAAGACCGATTGGGAGACAGTAATAGCATGATGGTCACGTTTGTCTCTCAATGCGAGAAAAAAGCCCTCGCCCGCTCCCGGCGGGTGCTGGATGCTTTTGCCGACCGCATAGGTGATAACACCTGGCAGACGGTGATTACACAGGAAGGGTTGCTGGCCGTTAAAAAGCTGTTGCGCAAGACTGCCAGTAAAAATACCGCTGTGAGTTGCCATTGGATACGGAGCCGGTCGCGGACGGAGTTAGTTTGGGTGGTAGGGAATAGACAGAAGTTTAATAGCGAGGGAGCAGTGCCTGTTAACTTTACATCGAAGGAAGTCATTATGGATCGATTGCCAATCGAAACAGGCCATTTACTGGCCAACACTCGCGCACAACCGCTAAGCAAGCACCTGTTTGCAGTCGGGTTTGTAGCACATCAAATATTGGATGCTCTGCACATTAACAACCCATCGCTTAAACAGGCGGCCTTTATCGCAGGCATTTTTCATGACATCGGCAAAATTGACCCGGAGTTTCAAAGCTGGGTGAATAAAAAACTGGGCAACGTACCGGATGACTTAATCCCAGATGATGGCGTGCATATTGATACGCCTGTGAAATTTTCTTTTGAGCAGCATCCCCGGCATCATGAACTGTCATGGGTTTTAGCTGAAGCTTTTTTGGCAGATTGCTCATTAAACGCAGGACAACGAAATCAAATAGCACACACCATTTATTGGCACCACACCAAACCTTTTAGAAAGGATGACAAATTTACAAATCCGGAAGCCATTTATCAAGTATTTAAAAAGTCATTGGCAAAAGATAAATTTGAGGATGTTTACAGCATGGCTGTTATGGTCATTAAGGACGTTATTTCTCTGGCCGAAACATTTGAAGCTCCAAACCTCATCCTCGAACTAAACAAATCATTTAGCCTGACAAAGGACTCTTTCCCTAATTACAAAAAGTATGACGAATGGGCAGACGAGATAAAGGAATTCAAGGATAACGTCCGTGAAAACGCCTTAAATAACCTTGTCAGAGCAGCTGTAATCAGCGCCGATCGCCTGGTGTCAGGCTGTTCCTCTGAGGAGCTGGAAGAGTACCTGACTGAAGGTTCTTTAAGTGATCTGGTTGATAGAACAATTGCGCAAGAAGAAAGTACTCTCAAAGTAGAAATAGAGCAATGCCTGAAAGGATTTGAAACAGCTTATCCAAATAGCACGCGCAATCAGGCACAAAGTCACGCAGCAGAATCACTGGCGGATTTAAAGAAAATAGCGACAATTAATAACGAGGCCAATATTGGAGCACTTCAAGGCCCTGCCGGCTGCGGTAAAACCAAAATAGCCCTTGAATGGGCACTGAAAACCAACGCACACAAAGTCATATGGGTGTGCCCTCGGGTACAAGTCTGTCTGGGCTTATTACATGATTTGACGACAAGTAATTATTTGCCCAATAGCCGAATCGAAATCTTTACCGGCGAATACAAGAAGATTTTGTGCAATGGATTGGGGTTTGATAACGCGCCTGATACTGATGAGTCTGACTATTTCAGTGGCGATATCGTAATAACCACAATTGATCAAGTGGTAAATGCTGTTATCACGCATCAGAAAGTCACCACAATGATTGATGTGCTGAATGCGCATGTTGTATTTGACGAGTTCCATGAATTAGTCAATATGCCTGCGTTTAATCTGCTGTTTGCGGAATTGATCGAAGCCAAAAAACAGCAGGGTGAACACGCCAACACCCTGCTGGTTTCCGCAACCCCACATTATTTCTACCTAAGGCAATTTTTAGGAGTTCAACAAGAAGACATTATAGCTATCGACAGCTTTAATTCCTCCAGCTATCAGATTGAGTTTAAAAACTACGATGAAAAAAATGAAGACAATCCACTGACTACCGAATCTCAGGAAGGCTGTACTTTCGTCATTTCCAACACTGCGATGGACGCTCAGTTGGGGTATTTACAACACTATGGGATAGAAAACAGTGTGCTGCTGCATTCAAAATATACCAAAAATGACAAAGCATTCTGGTTTGATGAAGTATTCAATTGCTTCAAGCAGAACGGGAGCCATAAATACGATGTGCTGCGTAGCGGGCCGATTGTACAGGCATCTCTAAATATCACCTGTGATCGAATGCTAACGGAAATCACCAGCGCGGAAAATTGGCTACAGCGCTTAGGCCGGCTTGACCGTTTTGGGGGAAATGTAGATGCGAATCCATACATCACGGTCATGCCTAGAAGCATTGAAACCGATGGCAAGCAAACCAGCAGTTGCGCAAAATTCTTGAATCAATTGTGCGTCTGGAACAGCACTAAAGCCTGGTTGAACTTTCTGAAAGACCGGCTCAGTGGTCAGACAAGGGCCACTATTAATCAGCTTTACGACATTTATCGTGATTTCTATGCCGACAACCAGGCACAGGAGTGGATTAAGCAGGACTTCTTGCTCGCATTGAAAAAGAGCGTTTCACTGATCAATAAAAAAATTATTGATCCGATTTCAGTGCCACCAAAGTCAAAGTTCAAGGAAGGAGTTATTAAAATATCGGCCAACTCATTACGCGGTGACAACCGTTTTGTGCAAATGGCGGTATGTGACGTATCGGAAGACCAAAAGCTAACCTTTACCGAAAACTACGCCTACAGTGAAACGTTCGACTCTAATCAGCCTCAGGCAGCTCTAACAGAGTCAATCGAAACGATGCTTGGTTATGGCGACAACGACGCCAATCTGGTTGAGTTCATGCGGAAGAAGCACCACAACATCAAACAAGCGGCTGGATATAAGAAAGCACGGAATGAATGGGACTTAATTAAGGAAGCACGCTCACCGGAAACTCCAATTTACCTTAGCTATACACCGAGCGACCTCAGCATTGTAAATAGTAAACCGCATCCGCAGGCTACCTATTACGTTGTAAGCAATAGGCAGCCTGTTGGCGCGATGTCGATAGCAAAACTTAAAAAACTTCAATCACAAACAGCGGAATAACCGCTCATTCAAAAGGAAGTAATCATGGAAAAAATTACGGGTATTAAAAGTGTTGATTTTAAAATCACAGCTTTGGGTCATGGAGTGGTGAATTGGAATGGGCCTACAACGCTAAGCAATGAAGGTCGAACTGTAGATAACCATACTTTGCCAAAACTCAGGGGGTATACAAATTTAACGGGCAAAATAAAAGATGAGACCGGATATAAATACAAAAAGGAAGCAACGGATATCAACTTTAAAGAAACTCCCCTATATATCAGCCAAAACTGTATCCGGCATCACCTGTTTAGAGCCCAGGCGTTTGACTTACATTACGCTGCAGAAAGAAATCTAGAGAAGGTGCTGGCCTCCGTGACAGGCCTCATTCGAGGTTATGTTGTTCCCTCAAGCCAGTGTAAACGTACTAGCCCTCTCCTTTTAGAAGATTTTGTCGACCAGTTGGGTAACGGTAATTTTGAACAGTTTGGTCAGGCAGGAGAAAGAGACAGCTCGTCATTTTTTTCCAAAACCACTTTTGGAGATACGAAATATATTTCCTACGGTTCAATTAGCATTGAGCAACTGCAGTTCATTTCCCTTGATAATAAGTTTGACCGGGCGGCCATGGTGATACTGGACAATCAGGGCGATGTCGTTGCGCAAGCAGTAGAGGACTTTATCAAAAGTCTAAATCCTGAAATGAATCCGAAAGCAAATTTTCATCCGAACTATGTGCGCAAAGGCACTATCTTTGAAATAGGAGAAGCGGGCATCCTGTTGAATGAGGATGCTATGCATATCCTGATTGAAACTACATTGAACATGATCCGGAATTTATCGATTCGCCAGGCAAAATCCTACATGTATGTAGACGATCTGGTAGCGGACTATAACAACAGTAGCCAGATGATGCGGGTCAAGCGCACGCCTGATCAGATTTCGTTACACCCACAAGGCCATTTTGCTACTTATTTTGAAGCCAAATAAGGAGTAAAGATGAAGATTGTTATTGAGTATGAGTCATCGTGGCGAAACTCCTTTCTTGATGGCAGCAATAACGAAGCATTGCCCAAAAAAGGCCGGAATTTCGTAGCTTCAATGACAGAGTTAAGGAATGTAGAAAATTTTATCCCTAGGCAAGTCACGAAGGACACGGTCATAGGTGTGTTAAATCGACTGATAGGTGACCAGCGCAAGCTGTATCAGTCTCGGGCAAGCCATGAGGGGCTGTCGCACTACTTTGCTGATATTGAAAGCACGATTACTTTCGAAGACAACCCGACAACTGTTAACACAGAAACCGCCTATATCAGAAACATAAAGGGTAGCACTGATCAAAACTCATTCACTGGAATGATCCGTGTTAATGACCCAATTTTCCAATCCGCATATTCCCGATCATTTTGGGGTGTTCTGGGTTTAGATACCGAGGCACTTTGCGATTTTATCCTTGAGAAACGACTGGGAGAAGGAAAAATTGCTCTCGATCCGTTAGGTGTTCTTAGTCGTTTGGAGGAATTGAAGAAACTAAAACCTTTGAGCAATGAGGGTAAGGTGAAGGATGCATCAGAACATTTACAAGACCACTTTGAGAAATACAAACCACTTAATTCCAAAGGACAAATAATTTTGCTTGGTATGTATTGCTCAGCGCTTTATCTTCAACTTCAGCACCTTGAAAAGCAGTTCGATATGCAGTCAGCAAAATCAAGGATGGGTGGAATTAGCGGCATTTCAAATAACGGCTTCACTCCAAAAGATTTTATGGATAAATATACGACAGGTGCAAAAAAACTTATTTATGGAAACCCTTATGTACGAGAAGAATTTGTCAAAGGGGAAGGCAAAATAAAGCATTTTTTGACGAAAGCTTCAGGTCAGTTAACTATTCAATTGAACATTGATCTGGATAAAGCTATTGAGTTGAAAACGATGATCGATAACGCTGGCGTTTCTGCCTTTTATCTAGGGAAAAAGGGCCTCGCCTACGTTTCCCATATTGACGTACGTTAAGGAGGTGAATATGAATTATTACATAAACGTATTGATCAAGCCGGATGCGGAAATGCGTTTGAATGTTCTGTTGAATACCGTTTATACCAAACTCCACAAAGCCCTATGCGATTTGCACAGCACAAATATCGGCGTTAGCTTTCCAGATCATCAGCTTACCCTCGGCAGCACGCTGCGCCTTCATGGCACTATCGAGGCATTGGACAAGCTCCAGAACCTGGATTGGATAGGCCCAATGAGTGGCTATTGTCAGCAGAGTGGTCTTCAGTCTGTGCCAGCAGACGTGAAGTTTCGCACCATCTCGCGCCAACAACCGACGATGAGCCTGGCAAAGCTTAAACGGCTATTAAAGCGTGGTTCTATCACAGGCGATGAGGTTAAGCAGTACAAAGTTAAAATGTTTGCCAAAGGATTGGATAACCCATATCTGGAAATAGTGAGCGGTTCAAACGGTCAAAGACATAGGCGCTATATTGAATTTGGTCCCCTGTTGGATAACCCTGTTGAAGGTGCCTTTGACCAGTTCGGTCTTTCCAAAACCGCCACCATTCCCTGGTTTTAAATCCGTCGATTTTGCCGGGTTGGACCAGTAAATAAGGATGAGTACCTGGCGATGGGCCAGAAACTCGGGTTGGATAATCATATGATCGGCACTATAATTCTGGCTAGTCTGTCTAGAATAGGAGCGAAAGATGACCGCATGGCAATTACAGGATGCTAAAAACCGCTTCAGTGCTCTGGTAAAAGCGGCAGAGAGCGAAGGGCCGCAGGTAGTTACCGTTCATGGTAAGGACAAGGCGGTATTACTTTCGGTCGAGACTTACCAGCAATTGATACAGCGCAAAGGTAGTTTGCTGGACTTTTTTCAGAGTTCTCCGTGGGCCAAAACTGATATTGAAATTTCCCGCTCTGGGGATACAGGACGGGAAATCGAGCTGTGAATTATCTGCTCGATACCTGCCTTCTGTCTGAGTTGCGCAAACCGGAACCGGATGCCGGTGTGGTGGCATGGATTGCCGACATTGACGAGGCCAGGCTATTTATCAGCGTTCTGAGCTTGGGCGAAATCCAGAAAGGCGTCGCAAAACTGGAAAACGGTCGACGTAGGAACGCCTTGCAACACTGGCTCGAACAGGACTTGCTGTGCCGGTTTGCACAGAGGGTTTTACCCTTTGAGCTCGATATGGCGCTGGAATGGGGGTTGGTCAGCGCGGCGAGCGAAACCCGGGGCAGGCCGGCTCCGGTTATCGATGCTTTGCTGGCAGTAACGGCGATAGCTCACAACCTCACCTTGGTGACACGCAATGACAAGGATTTTTCGGATTTTCCCGTAAAGGTGTTGAACCCGTGGGGCCAAAATTAAATTGGATCTGGCAGGGCATCCGGGAAATCAGGATGTAATTCTGCACATATTGTGACAATGAATATTTCCGGCAATGATCTCTCACAAAACTTCAACTTTTCCACTCCAAAGGGGTGGCTCTATATCAGGTAGTTTACGTTACCCACCTTGCCCTCCAGACCCAATGTTTTTCGTTCTTTAAAAATCAATATAAAAATTAAATAGTTACAAGACCACTAAAAATCATTGGGTAATACGATGGTTTTAAGCTAACTAATTGTTGTAGCTGTTTTTTTGTGCTTTATACTTCAGTTCACTGCCGCACAGGCAGCTTAGAAAAAAATACATAATTAAAAAAGGCCCGCATCATGGTTCACTGCCGCACAGGCAGCTTAGAAAAATTTCAACGGCACTTTTGAGCTGCACAGCGTGTTCACTGCCGCACAGGCAGCTTAGAAAGTACCAGCCGCTGCGCCTCGTCGCTCAGTTTGGTTCACTGCCGCACAGGCAGCTTAGAAAACTGGAACGTGGCCTCATCTTTCTGCCAGTCAGTTCACTGCCGCACAGGCAGCTTAGAAAGTTTTGCTGTTTTGTTTTTCGTACATTATCCAGTTCACTGCCGCACAGGCAGCTTAGAAAATGCAGGGAAACGCATTAAAAATTATCTATATGTTCACTGCCGCACAGGCAGCTTAGAAAATCACTTACCTCCAGTGGTTAATTTACGTATCGTTCACTGCCGCACAGGCAGCTTAGAAATAATACCGCCGCCGGTATTGCCTTTGCCCGAAGTTCACTGCCGCACAGGCAGCTTAGAAAGTAGCGTGTGTGTTAAGGTCTGGCGGGCACTAGTTCACTGCCGCACAGGCAGCTTAGAAACAACTGACCGGTCAGCACCAATGGCGTGTAGGTTCACTGCCGCACAGGCAGCTTAGAAAATCCTTCTTCTGCTGCGATGATCTTTCGGGCTGTTCACTGCCGCACAGGCAGCTTAGAAAGCAGAGGATTACTGCACACAGTATCTCGGTAGGTTCACTGCCGCACAGGCAGCTTAGAAATGTCATAAAGCCCTTGTTCTGGCGTCCAGAAGGTTCACTGCCGCACAGGCAGCTTAGAAAGGTATTCACGCCAGATGACATTACCGGGGATGGTTCACTGCCGCACAGGCAGCTTAGAAATTTTCATTCTTGGCCGGCCAATACCCGTCACAGTTCACTGCCGCACAGGCAGCTTAGAAATGTCATAAAGCCCTTGTTCTGGCGTCCAGAAGGTTCACTGCCGCACAGGCAGCTTAGAAATGACGGCCTTTCTGATCGCTGGCAGAGACGATGTTCACTGCCGCACAGGCAGCTTAGAAAACACCTGCAATATCTCATGAAATCCCGCCACTGTTCACTGCCGCACAGGCAGCTTAGAAATGTACTGTTACTGTGCTTTGGACTGTCTATGAGTTCACTGCCGCACAGGCAGCTTAGAAAACAAATGAAAATGTGGAGAAACAGTAGACTGGGTTCACTGCCGCACAGGCAGCTTAGAAATCTCCCTCTGTCCAAGCTGGCCGGTCGTCGTCGTTCACTGCCGCACAGGCAGCTTAGAAATGTAGCTGTTCTGGTGTCATGGTGTCGTCTTCGTTCACTGCCGCACAGGCAGCTTAGAAAAGATCAATGGCAAATGCGCTGATATGGAATGCGTTCACTGCCGCACAGGCAGCTTAGAAAAGGGTTGAAAACTGGCCGCGATAGATTGTGCTGTTCACTGCCGCACAGGCAGCTTAGAAAACCACAAAAACAGCACGGCGCAACGAACACCAGTTCACTGCCGCACAGGCAGCTTAGAAAAGGTGTTCTGGTAGGCGGATATGACGTGTGCTGTTCACTGCCGCACAGGCAGCTTAGAAATTGTAGAAGAAGCTGAAACTCCTCTGGCATTGGTTCACTGCCGCACAGGCAGCTTAGAAAAGCTTCCTGCCTTATCGGACGGGACTACCAGCGTTCACTGCCGCACAGGCAGCTTAGAAAAGTAGTAGCTCCCTTCGCATTAAGTCTTCATCGTTCACTGCCGCACAGGCAGCTTAGAAAGTTCGCCTTTTTCAAAAATCGCGTAATCTATTGTTCACTGCCGCACAGGCAGCTTAGAAAATGAGGGAAAGCGACGTAAAAACAACCGTTACGTTCACTGCCGCACAGGCAGCTTAGAAAAACAGCTTTGAATCCGGGGCGCAATCACAAACGTTCACTGCCGCACAGGCAGCTTAGAAAAAACAGTTTCTGGAGCGCAAGCACCAGGACATGTTCACTGCCGCACAGGCAGCTTAGAAATCGAGGTAAAGGTCAGCGGCATGGGCAAAAAAGTTCACTGCCGCACAGGCAGCTTAGAAAAGGCAGGATCCGGCAAAACTGGATGCCGCCGAGTTCACTGCCGCACAGGCAGCTTAGAAAAGCATGGCGCCCACCAGAGACCGTATCCATTAGTTCACTGCCGCACAGGCAGCTTAGAAATTCCTTAGAGAGCCTGTCCTTGTCTGCCATAGGTTCACTGCCGCACAGGCAGCTTAGAAATCAAACACTGCTCAGTCCCTAGTAGTCTCCGTGTTCACTGCCGCACAGGCAGCTTAGAAATTGAGATTGGTTTTATAAAGCTCGCTATACTCGTTCACTGCCGCACAGGCAGCTTAGAAATTGTCGTGGACCAGTGCAGCCACGCGGATTTCGTTCACTGCCGCACAGGCAGCTTAGAAACGAAGTCAGAGTTGACGCCTCGGCCTAGAGTGGTTCACTGCCGCACAGGCAGCTTAGAAAAGTCTTTCTTCCCTCCTTGGGTAGTAGAAACTGTTCACTGCCGCACAGGCAGCTTAGAAAATTAGTGCCTCACGGAACGCGAGGTCAGACACGTTCACTGCCGCACAGGCAGCTTAGAAAATGGGAAATGGCCGCGATTTTGTTCAAGAGACGTTCACTGCCGCACAGGCAGCTTAGAAAACGCGTTGCTGGCGCATCTGGCTCATCTCCTGGTTCACTGCCGCACAGGCAGCTTAGAAATGGTTGGTATCTCACCTTCACCCCTCGCACTCGTTCACTGCCGCACAGGCAGCTTAGAAATGTAGACACGGATGGTGATGGGGTTTTTGATGGTTCACTGCCGCACAGGCAGCTTAGAAAAAAGCCGTGGGTCTGCTCGGTGAGGTCGTTTAGTTCACTGCCGCACAGGCAGCTTAGAAAGCTGGCAGTGAGGAGTGGCGCGACAAGTTTTTGTTCACTGCCGCACAGGCAGCTTAGAAATTAACGACAGAGAGTCATCGTTTGCTAAATGCGTTCACTGCCGCACAGGCAGCTTAGAAAGACACATGCCAAAATTGCGGCCGCTGCTACCCGTTCACTGCCGCACAGGCAGCTTAGAAACCTCATCCGAATAGGGGACGCCAACTGTTCTCGTTCACTGCCGCACAGGCAGCTTAGAAAATTGTGTACGGCTGCCGGCCGTTTTCGTGGTAGTTCACTGCCGCACAGGCAGCTTAGAAATCCAGTCCGGCCAGAATGCGAGCTGCACGCAGGTTCACTGCCGCACAGGCAGCTTAGAAAAACCCCCAACAGAATGTAAAAGTGCTTGTCTTGTTCACTGCCGCACAGGCAACTTAGAAAAGTCTGCAAATGCACTTTGTGGCGGGGCAGGGAGTCGATGCCATTGCTGGTGGAGCACCTCGACTAACGCTGTATAACAGATGGCGTTGAGAAGTTGATAGGTCGCATAATGGTGTTGTAGTAGTACTATTGGCGTCAGCAGAAGGTGTGTCAGGTAGAATTTCCCGCCCTCTGTTTTTTGATGACCCTGTAATGTTTATCGCCTCCAAGGATCGAAAATGAAGTGTTCTACATGGCCTGTTACCCGTCCTGCCAGAGTGTTGTTGCTACCTGTTGCAATATTGCTGGCCGGTTTGCTGCTGTTGTCTTCGCCCGCGAAATCCCAACCTGAGAGGACGTTGTTTGACCGGTTGGGTGGCGTGTATCCGATTGCCCTGACGGTCAG
>TARA_R110002124_G_scaffold40856_3_pt1 | contig 12049 bp, 9 predicted proteins | sample TARA_R110002124 | Tara Oceans TARA_R110002124 (sample SAMEA4397445) | marine metagenome | biome: Polar Biome; feature: [SRF] surface water layer (ENVO:00010504); material: water (ENVO:00002006), including particulate matter (ENVO:01000060) such as... | depth 5 m | reverse complement strand
CCGGTTCACTGCCGGGCAGTGGCATCATCTCAGGGTTGAGCGCAGGCAGCAGATTGGCGATGGTGGGTGTGTCATCCGTGAGCGGGGTGACGATATGGGCGTCGCCCGCGTAGGCGATAAGGCCTGTCTGCCCCTCGCGTCGCTGCTTCAGAAGGTCCAGCAGTTTCTGTCTGGCCCGGTCCAGTCGGGAGGGCGCCAGGTCGGCTGCGTTCATGGAAAAGCTCAAATCCAGCAGCACTACCAGCGCATCCTGCTTCTGGTGTATCGGCTGCGGAATTTTCTGCCAACTGGGGCCAGCGGCAGCCAGCGCGGCGAGCAGCCAGCCGAGAAAGACGACAGGCAGCAGGTTGCGGCCGCGCGAGACGGTTCTGTCACTGACCAGATGCTGCAACAACTCGGGCGCGATGACCGACTCCCAGCTGCCGGTGCGACTGCGCTGTCGCCACAACAGAATCAGCAGCACCAGTGCTGGCACCAGGGTCCACAGCCACTCGGGTCGCATCCAGTGGATTTCCATCAGCGGCCCTCCTGTTGCCCGGGTGCGGCGCTCGCACCGCGCCAGTCCAGCACCGAGTGACAGTGGCGCAGCGCGAGTAAAAAGCTGAGCAGCAGTGCACCCAGCAGCGGTATGTAGCCCAGCGCCTGGCGCGGGCGGTACAGTGTTGTCTCCTGTTCCACCGGTTCCAGTTCATCCAGTACATTGTAAATATTGAGGAGTTCCTGTGGGTTGCGCGCGCGGAAATACTCGCCACCGGTAATCTGTGCAATTTGTTGCAAGGTGGCCTCATCCAGCTCCGCAGACGGGTTGACCTGGCGACTGCCGAAGCTGGAGCCGAACAAACCGGGGAGGGTGAGTGAGTCGGCGCCGATACCGATGGTGTAAATACGAATACCGAGCTTGGCGGCCAGTTTCGCCGCATCGAGTGGTTTCACCGAGCTGGCGGTGTCCTGCCCGTCAGTCAGCAGGATCAATACGCGACTCTCTGCAGGCCGCTCCTTGAGTCGTTTGACGGCCAGTCCGATGGCATCACCAATCGCGGTTTCCTCGCCGGCAAAACCGATTTGTGCCTCCGACAGGAAGCGCTCGACAGTGGAAGTGTCAAAACTCAATGGAGATTGCACATAGGCGTTGCTGCCAAACAGAATCAGCCCCAGTCGGTCGCCACTGCGCTGGCTGATGAACTGGGCGCCAAGTTGCCTGACCGCATCGACGCGCGGCACCAGCGCCTGGCGAACCTGCATATCCTCAATGCGCATGGAGCCGGAAATATCCACTGCCATCATCAGGTCGCGGCCGCTGTTGGGAAGTTCAATGGGCTCGCCTATCCACATGGGGCGAGCTGCTGCCAACAGCAGCAACAACCACAGTAGCCAGAGTGCGGCGGTCGGCAAGGCGCTGCCCCGCGCTGTGCGACTGCCCTGTGTTTCAGACATCTGTTGCCACTCGGTGTAAAAAGGCGCACGCACGGCCGGTTGCCGCGATGTTGCGGGAGGCATCAAGCGGCGCACCAGCCAGGGCAGGGGAGCCAGTACCAGAAGCCAGGGCCAGATCCACTCAATCATACTGCTGCCTTGTGCTTTTTGATCCAGTGTTGCGCGGCGCGATGCACCCGTGTCAGGTCGATCTGTGGCGAACTGTCCCGGTAGACGGCGTCGTCAAACTCACTTTGCAACTGCATATCCTGCGGCAGGGAGGTATTGAGAAACTGGCGCCACGCTTCACCGTGTCGGGATGCCACAGTGGCGCGGGGATAGGCGTGCAGCGCCACGCTCTTGAGCAGGGCGTTGATAGCGCCGAGATACTCCGCGTCCCTGCTGTCAGACTGGTACTGCGCATGCAGCGAGTCCAGTTGCGCAAGTGCGCGGCGCCGGTAGGCATTTTTGCGCCAGTGCCTGCGCAGCAGGTAGATCAACAATCCGACGCTGATCACGATCAGGCACAGCAGCAGCCACCAGCCGGGTGCCAGAGGCCACCACCCGATCAATTCCGGTTGCCGCAGCGGGTGCAGATTGGCTAGTGGATCCTGCGGGTTCACCGGCGCTTGTCTCCGAAATAGGTCTGCAGCAGCCCGAACGGAGGCCGATCAGTGGACGCCCGCAGCAGCGGCACGCCGAGACGGATGAGGTCGTCACTGAGCATTGCGTGTTGCTGTTGCTGGCGCTGCCGGTAGCTGTCCCGCAACTGTCGGTCGCCGGTTTGCAGTTCGCTGCGTTCAGTGCCGTTGGTTACCGCATAGGTCCCCGCACGGGGCAGTTCGGCTTCCATTGGGTCGGAGCAGGCCAGCGCAGTCAGTTCTGTGTGTTTGGCCAACTCAAACAGGTGCTCCCGCGCACCCTCCTGTGAGGCGCCGCGGAAATCGCTGATCAGGAACAGGCTGCTTCCGGGGCGTGCGATCCGCCGCAGGTTGGAGAGCATACTGGCAAAATGGTCCGCCTCGCTGGTGCTGTCGACGGGCAAGCTGGCGTTGTAGCTGGCAATTTGCGACAGCAGCATCAATACGGTTTTGCGGCTGCGCCGCGGCCGGATCTCCTGGTGTCCGAGCTCATTGAATACCAGCCCGCCCACGCGATCTCCGCCGTTGAGGGCGCTCCAGGCCAACAGGCTGGCGAGATGCCCGGCCAGCACCGATTTAAAACAGTGGCTGGAACCGAAAAACATGCTGTTGCGCTGGTCGACGACCACCAGCACCGGTCGTTCACGCTCCTCGCGAAACAGTTTGGTGTGTGCGTTCCCGGTTCGCGCCGTTACCCGCCAGTCAATGGTTCGAATGTCGTCGCCGGGTTGGTAGGTGCGCACTTCCTCAAAATCGATACCACGGCCGCGAAAGTTTGATTTGATCGGCCCAGCCAGGTTGCTCAGTGCGCGCGTCCTGCGCCCCAGCTGCAGCTGTTTGGCAGGAAAACGCAGGGCGATAAGCTCGTCTAGCTCGGCGTAGGCTCCGTGGGCGGGCGCGTTGATGTCGGCCGGTTGCATCGGGCTTCAGCCTACGGGAACGATCGCCAACAATTCCTGAATGACCTGATCCGGTGTCACGCCGTTGGCCTCGGCTTCAAAGCTGAGAATCAATCTGTGGCGCAAGACATCGCCGGCGACGGCCTGGATATCATCGGGACTGACGAAATCGCGTCCCTTGAGCCAGGCGTGCGCCCTCGCGCAGCGGTCAATGGCGATGGTGGCCCGCGGACTGCCGCCGTATTCAATCCAGCTGGCCAGTGTTTCACTGTAGCGCTGCGGCGTGCGTGTGGCGATGACAAGCTGCACCATATACTGCTCTACCGCGTCGGACATGTGCAGGCTGAGTATCTCCCGACGTGCGCCGAATACGGTTTGCTGTGACAGTGGTGCCGGTGGTTTATCGAGTCCGCGGCTGGCCTCGTTGCGAGTCAGGCGCAGGATCTCTGTTTCGGCCGCGGTATCCGGATACCCCACGTTGACATGCATCAGGAATCGGTCGAGTTGTGCCTCGGGCAGCGGGTAGGTACCCTCCTGCTCGATCGGGTTCTGGGTCGCCATCACCAGGAACAGTTCGGGCAGCGGATAGGTTTCGCTACCGACACTGACCTGCCGCTCCGCCATTGCCTCCAGCAGGGCCGACTGCACCTTTGCCGGCGCCCGGTTGACCTCGTCTGCCAGCACCAGGTTGTGAAAGACCGGCCCTCTCTGGAAGTGGAAACTCGCTTCCTGTGGCCGATAGATTTCAGTGCCGGTGACATCACCCGGTAACAGATCGGGGGTAAACTGGATGCGATGAAAGCTGCCCTCGATGCCGTCGGCCAGTGATTTGATGGCCCGCGTCTTGGCCAGTCCGGGTGCCCCCTCTACCAGCAGGTGACCGTCGGCCAGCAGCGCAATGATCAGTCGTTGTACCAAATGCGCCTGGCCGATGATTTGACCGCTCAGCCAGTGCTCGAGTTCTCGGATATCTGCGTTCGCCACGATTGCTCCTGTGGTTTTGATGGAATGACACCGCCCTCTGGGCGCTACGCATTGTAACTAATGATTCCGGCCCGTCCAGCAACAGCCGAGCCAATGGCCGGAATGACTTCTGTGACTGGTGGTGCCTGAAAAAGTTCCACCAGTGGGTGTATCGTGTTCCGGATGCGTTAAACTGCACACCATAAGAATGACTGGCACTACAAATCCACAGTTCAACGTTGAGGATCTGCGGCATGTCGATAGCTAATCGCAAAGAGCTATTATTGAGAGAACTGGCATCGCGTATCGATGCTGAGGCGGAGGGAGAGGTCAGGCAGTCGCTGCACAATCTGTCATCGGCCTTTTTTTGGCGATTTCAGCCGGAAGATCTGGCGCAGCGCAGCGTCGATAACCTCTACGCATGTCTCAATGGCCTGCTGGCATTTATGCGCCAGTGGCCCGAGGATGGGCCGCGGGTGCGTATTTTTACCCCCGAGGATGACGAACAGCCCTGGGACCGTCGCTATACGACTTTGGTCGTACTGTGCCAGGGCATCCCTTTTTGCACAGCGTCGGTACGCGGTGAGCTGAATCGGCGCAATCTCGCGATTCATACTATCGTCAGCTCCAACCTGCCGACGCGACGCTCTGCAGGGGGTGAGTTGATCGAAGTGCTGCCGATCGAGCAAGAGCAGAATGACGCGGCGGCACTTGAATCATTGATGCTATTGGAGATCAGCCGCCAATCGCGGCCAGATGAACTCGGTGAGTTGCAGGATACCCTCGTCGATATTCTGGAAGAGGTCGCCACTGTGGTGCGCGACTTCCAGGCGATGAGCCAGCGCCTGCGCGATGTTGCGAAAGTCATCGCGAAGAGTGATTGCGTAGCGCCGGACAAGCGCGATGAATCAATTGCTTTTTTACACTGGCTTGGCGACCAGCACATGATCCTGCTCGGATACGAATACCTGCAAGTCGCCGCTGGCGATCCGTTCGGGCGAGTCACAGTGGTTACTGAGCGCAGCCTGGGTTTGCTGCGGCACCTGGCGACACGCGGTGTGCAGGACCTGGAACTGGATCTGAGCCGGCTCTCCCGACAACAACTGCTCGATGAACAAATCAGTTTTGCCAGATCTGGCAAGCGCTCCCGCGTGCACCGTGTCGCCTATCCGGACTATGTTGAGATTCGAGAGTTTGACGCAGCGGGCACTGTCATCGGCCAGCATCGGTTCCTGGGCCTGCATACCTCAGGCGTGTATACGATGGACCCGGACATGATCCCGATTGTGCGGCGCAAGGTGCGTGACGTGCAGGCGCTGTCCAACCTGCATTGGTCCGAGCATGAGAGCAGGGAACTGGTGAGGGTGTTGAACGGCTTTCCGCGCGAGGAATTGTTCCTGGCCTCGACCGAGGAATTGTGTGCCACGGTCAACGCCGTGAATGCCATTCAGGAGCGACGCCAGACGCGGCTATTCGTACGCGAGGATGTGCACAGGAAGTTCGTTAACTGTCTTGTCTACGTGCCCCGCGATCACTACAACACGGAGCAGCGCGGCAAGATCGAGGCGATCCTGATCCAGGCGTTCAACGCGCAGGAGCTGGAGTTTACCGCCTTCTACTCCGAGTCGATTCTGGTGCGCTGCCATTTCGTGCTGCGGGTGGATCCGTCGATACCGTTGGAGTTTGATGCCACAGCGTTGGAACGCGAGATCGTAAAGGCCCTGATGGCATGGCCTGACAGGCTGGCAGAGGAATTGATCCAGGCGTTTGGTGGCGAGCAGGGTGAACCGCTGGTCCGCGATTTTGCCGGCGGGTTCCCGCCGGGGTATCGCGATGATTTCAGCCCGGCGGTAGCGGTGTCAGATATCAGCCATATCCTGGATGTGATGCAGGGCGCACCGTTGGGCCTGGATCTCTATCGGCACGGTGAAGGTGAAGACAGCCTGCGCCTGCGGCTGTATCACCCCGCGGGCAGCCTGCCGCTGTCGGACGTGTTGCCGATACTGGAAAACCTCGGGCTGCGCGTTGTCACTGAGCGCCCCTACGCCATTTGCCACCGCGACGGGCGCCTGTTCTGGGTCCAGGATTTCAGCCTCATTTACTCGCTGGCGAACGATATTATGCTGGAAGAAGTCAAGGACGAGTTTGAGGACGCCTTTGCGCGCATCTGGAATGGCGAGGCGGAAAACGACTGTTTCAACAAGCTGCTGATTGGCACCCAGTTGAACTGGCGCGAAATCGCCTTGCTGCGAGCCTATGCGCGCTATCTGCGCCAGTTGCAGTTTCCCTATAGTGTGGAATATATGGCGGAAACCCTGGCCAATTATCTGCACATTACCGGTACCATCGTCGAGCTGTTCCTGACCCGTTTTTCGACCAGCTTTGAGGGCGATGAATCCTACCGCCAGCAGCGCGAGGACGCGATAGAGCAGCGGATTTATGAAGCGCTGGAGCAGGTGCCCAATCTCGGCCAGGATCGCATTATCCGGCAGTTTGTATGCGTCGTGAAGGCAACCCTGCGCACCAACTTTTTTCAGTGCGATGCCGAAGGTGTCCTGAAACCGTATTTTTCATTCAAGCTGCAACCGTCCTGCATCCCCGATGTGCCACAGCCAGTGCCGATGTACGAGATTTTTGTCTACTCGCCCCGGGTGGAAGGTGTACACCTGCGCGGCGGCAAGGTCGCGCGCGGCGGATTGCGCTGGTCAGATCGTCTCGAGGATTTTCGCACCGAGGTGTTGGGCCTGGTAAAAGCGCAACAGGTCAAGAACGCGGTGATCGTGCCGGTGGGTGCCAAGGGCGGCTTTGTCGCAAGGCAATTGCGGGACGGCATGTCACGCAACGAGATGCAAAGTGAAGGCATTGCCTGCTACCAGTTATTCATACGCGCGTTGTTGGATATCACTGACAACCGCTGTACGACGGGTGTTATTAGACCGCCACAGGTGGTTTGCAAGGACGATGAGGACCCTTACCTGGTAGTCGCCGCAGACAAGGGCACAGCGTCATTTTCCGATATCGCCAATGGTATTGCCGCCGAGTATACATTCTGGCTCGGCGATGCCTTTGCGTCAGGTGGTAGCGCTGGCTACGACCACAAGAAGATGGGCATTACCGCACGCGGTGCCTGGGTCTCGGTACAGCGACATTTCAGGGAGATGGATATCGATGTGCAGACCACCGATTGTACCGTGGTGGGGATCGGCGATATGGCTGGCGATGTGTTCGGTAATGGGATGTTGCTGTCAGAACATATCTGCCTGGTGGCGGCGTTTAACCACCAACATATATTTATCGATCCCAACCCGGACGCCAGCAGCAGCTTTGCGGAGCGCAGGCGGCTGTTTGATCTGCCGCGTTCCAGCTGGATGGATTACAGCATCGAGTTGATCTCAAGCGGTGGTGGAGTGTTCGACCGGTCGGCGAAATCAATCGCACTGTCACCCGAGATCAGGCAGCGGTTTGATATTGAAGCCGCTCAGGTTACGCCCACGCAACTGATTTCGTACCTGTTGCGAGCGCGCGTCGACCTGCTGTGGAATGGCGGTATTGGCACCTATGTGAAGTCGAGTGATGAATCCCATATGGATGTCGGTGACAAATCCAATGATGCACTGCGTGTCGACGGCGCAGAACTGCGCTGTCGTGTGGTCGGTGAAGGCGGCAATCTCGGTATGACGCAGTTGGGTCGAGTCGAATACTGTCTGGCGGGAGGGCGCTGCAACACCGATTTTATCGACAACGCCGGCGGCGTGGACTGCTCTGACCACGAGGTGAATATCAAGATACTGTTGAACGCGGTTGTCGCACGTCGGGATCTGTCGCCACAGGACCGCAACGCACTGTTGGTTGAAATGACCGATAGCGTTTCTGAACTGGTGCTGCACAACAACTTCCGGCAGGTACAGGCTATCAGCCTGGTAGAGTACCAGGCTGAATCACGCGCGGTAGAGTACCGGCGCTTGATCAAGGACTTTTCTGATGCGGGCCGCCTCGACAGGGCGCTGGAGTTTATTCCCGATGACGAGGAATTAATGGAGCGTGCGGCGCAAGGCAAGACGCTGACACGGCCGGAACTCTCTGTACTCGTTTCCTACAGTAAAGCGGCGCTGAAGGAACAGTTAATCGATTCAGAACTGCAGCATGACGCCTGCCTCAGTGGTGCGCTCCACAAAGCCTTCCCGCCCCGGCTGGTCGAGCTGTATCCGCAGGAGGTGCAGGAGCACCGGTTGCGCAAGGAAATAGTGGCTACCCAGATCGCCAATGACATTGTCAATCGTATGGGGCTGAACTTTGTGCTGCGCCAGCAAAAAGCCACGGGCGCGTCGGTCGACGATGTCGCGTGTGCTTACACGGCAGTGATGGAGATCTATGGAATCACCGGGTTATGGGATCGGATCGAGGACTTGGGCCACACGGTGACCGCCGGCGCCCAGATGGACATGCTGCTGGTCCTGATCGGGCTGGTAAAACGAGCGACCCGCTGGTTTCTGCGCAATCGGCGGCGACAGCTTTCGCCGACAGGACTGATCGCTCAATTTCGTACCGGTGTGCAGGAACTGCCGCCGGAGTTCCCCACCCTGTTGCGTGGCAGCACGCTTGATCACTACGACAGTCTCTGCGAGCACTATGAAGAGCAGGGTGTGGATGCTGAAATGGCGCAGCTGGTGGCTGGCACGCATTACAGCTACCGGGTGCTGGGTATTGTCGAGGCCACCGCGCGAGCTGGCGCCCCATTGATGGAGGTTGCCAAGGTTTACTTTGCTATCGGTGAGGAGCTGCAGCTGGACTGGTTCGCTGCACAGATCCTTGCGGCCAAGGTCGACACCGAGTGGCAAGGTCTGGCGCGTGACAGCTACCTTGAAGATCTGGAATGGCAGCAACGCACTCTGGCGATCGGCGTCCTGCACCACATGGCTGAGGACGGCAATTTACTGCATGCGATGCAGCGCTGGGAATCGCAGGAGGCGAAATTACTCGAACGCTGGCGTCACATGCTCAGCGAACTGCAGGCGGCATCGGCCCCCGATTTTGCCATGCTGGCGGTGGCCAACCGCGAGCTGCTGGACCTCGCCCAGAGTACCAAGAAAGGTGCTGAGGACGCTGATTAGTCATGCCTGGAGAAGAATGCCCAGGGATAGGGTTTGTTGTTAACGGGTTGTAGTTCGGATGCCAGTTGAGGGTTGGATGTATGAAGCCACTGTACAAAAGGCCAGTTGATCTGGTGCTGGTCGTTTTTTTCTCTGTCTCTGTGCTCTATGGGTTTTTGTTTAGCCTGCCTGAGGGCCTCGGTGTCCCGGTGGCGCCAGATAGCCCCTGGCCACCGCTTCGAGCACTGCACGAATGGGCCGTCGCTGAAGAGCCAGCGCACCTCGATCCGCCGCCCAACCTGTTGGCGGCCTGTCTGTTCGATGGTTTTTTCCAGGCGCCAGTGCTGCTGTTTGTGATTCTCGGTCTTATTCGACTGCGCCCATGGCTCAAGCCGCTTTCCCTGTTCTATGCCGGGGCGGCGGCGACCAATATGTTTTTCTATTTCACCCAGACGTTTCTTGGCTCCCACCCACCGCCCAACATTGCCTACTATCTGGCCTTTAACCTGCCGTGGCTGATAGCGCCGCTGGCACTTGCTGTGCGGGTGATGGTGGCGAAAGACCTCGTTGCTGCAGGGCGTGCCGATTAACGCAGGATGGCGCTGCCTCCAATCAAGCGCTGTTAATGCGCTTGCTTGGCAGACTTCACGGCCAGAGACATCAGGTAGTCTGTCCAGGCGATACCGAGCGCTGAGAGGATGAACACGATGTGGATGATGGTCTGCCACATCACACCAGCCTCGGTGTAATCCGACCCCTCAGTGCCGAGTGTGCCTATCGCGATAAAGGTTTTCAGTAGATGGATGGAACTGATGCCGATGATCGCCATGGCCAGTTTCACCTTCAATACAGTCGCGTTCACGTGATTCAGCCACTCCGGTAAATCGGGATGGTTCTGCAATCTCAGACGGGATACGAACGTCTCATAGCCGCCAACGATGACCATCACCAGCAAGTTCGAAATCATCACTACATCGATCAGGCCGAGCACGGCGAGCATGATGAGCTGTTCGCTGAGACTGGTGGCCCCACCAATCAGGTGCACCAGTTCCTTGAGGAACAAGACAACATAAACACCCTGGGCCACGATCAGGCCAAGGTACAGAGGCAGTTGCATCCAGCGCGAGCCAAAAATCAGGGCGGCGAGGGGGGACAGCTGGCGGGACGGGTCATTGGACATGGTTTTTTCCTGTTTGAACGCGGTTGCTGGACGGCTGGCTGCGGCGCGAGTGCGCACGGGTTTTGTTTGGGCTTGCGGGTTGTTGCGGGGCGTGACCTGCTATTGTGTCGCCGCCAACCGTAAAGCTCGGCGCATAGTAATCGAGTCGATATTGCGGGTCAAAGGCAACTGTCGCTGGTTGGCATATAGCGGTGAGGCGGTGATTTTCACCGGGGAAGAAGGGAAAATGAGGCTTACACGATGCCCGGGGCTGCGAACAACTCGGTGCCGGTGTGGTCGGGGGAGCCCCGCACTGAGTGCCGGATGCTGTGCGCAGCGCCGGTGGTTAAGCCGACTGTGCCCCGGTGCTGGAACCAGGGCAGATCATCGCGTTGTCAGATTGCGCGTAACTTGTGAACACCGGAGACCCCGGTGAGACCATCCCACTGGTCGCTGCGACCCTCGCGCCATCCCGAAATCCAGTGTTGCCGGTGGCTCTCCTCTTCATGGGGACAAAAATCGAGGCTTCGCCCCGAAACACCCGCCTGGTAACCTCTGTCAAATGCCCTTGAGTTCATATCGCGCTTCTGTCTTCTCATAGAGTTTGCCTCCGTGGCAGACTATGTCTCCGAAAGACCGCGTGGCAGATGCGCCCGGGCCTCTGGCGACATGTGTAGTTAACGATGTGTGCATGTAAGCTTGTTCAACAGCGAAGCAATACAGCGAAGAGTGCCCTGGGGCACGTCTTCGATAAAAACAAATGTTGGTGCATAAGTCGACACTTTTTTCGTTCTGAATATACGAATTGATATAACAGTTTTTCGGAGCTTTCGCTGTGCGGATGGTCGATCCCGCCAGGCATAGCCTCTACAATGGCGCTCTCCCGGATATTCAACAGACGTGGGCGCGGTCGGGGCCTGTGTCAGCACCAGATAGGAATCGACAGTGAGTGATCTACCAGCGTGTCCAAAGTGCGAGTCGCCATATACCTACGAAGACAGGAATCTTTTTGTCTGCCCTGAATGTGCCCACGAATGGTCCGGCGATGGCCCTGCGGGTGAGAGCGAGGAAGGGCTACAGGCAAAAGATGCCAACGGCAATGCGTTGCAGGACGGCGATACCGTGTCGGTGATCAAGGATTTGAAGGTAAAGGGCTCTTCCTCCGTTGTGAAAGTGGGAACGCGGGTGAAAAATATCCGGCTGGTGGAAGGGGATCATAATATCGACTGCAAGATCGACGGGATTGGCGCGATGAAGCTGAAATCGGAGTTTGTGAAGAAAGCCTAGAGGGTCACGGGCGCGTCAGCGCGGGGACGCGTCCGGCGTCACCGGCCTCAGGCGCTGTCCAGCAATTCGATCCAGTGCACCACCGGCACACCTGCCGCTGCCTGTAAATGCAATTGACAGCCGATGTTGGCAGTGGCGATGAGTGCCGGTTGATCTGTGGTGAGCGCGTCCAGCATGGTTTCACGCAGCCGTTCGCTGGTTGCGGGCTGCAGGATTGAGTAAGTACCCGCCGAGCCACAGCAGAGCAGTTTCCCGGGGGTCGCGGCGATCTCGAAGCCCGCACGCCGCAGCACGGTGTCCAGTAGTGTCGGCAGCTGCAGTGCATGCTGCATCGTGCAGGGCGGGTGAATAGCCACTTTGCCGATGCGGGTGTCGATCGCCAGTTTTTGCAGGTCTTCCCGCGCCAGAACCTGTGCCAGGTCACGGCTCAACTGTGTTACCCGCCGGGCTTTTTCCGCGTAGGCCGGATCATCGGCCAGCAGGCGCCCGTAATCCACTAGCATCGCGCCGCAGCCTGTGGCGCTGCTGACGATCGCCTCAGCGCCTGCTTCGATATACGGCCACCAGGCATTGATATTGCGACGCATATCGTCGAGG
>TARA_R110002124_G_scaffold61789_1_pt1 | contig 12072 bp, 5 predicted proteins | sample TARA_R110002124 | Tara Oceans TARA_R110002124 (sample SAMEA4397445) | marine metagenome | biome: Polar Biome; feature: [SRF] surface water layer (ENVO:00010504); material: water (ENVO:00002006), including particulate matter (ENVO:01000060) such as... | depth 5 m | reverse complement strand
GACAACTATTGGACATGCGAAGGACAGCTTGTGGAGCATCGATCTCTTCCGCTGCGAATCGATCTTGCTGAAAAGACACTGGGTAATGGTCGTGATGGATCACTACACCCTCAGGATTATCGGATTTTCAATCCATGCTGGGATCGTTGATGGTCCCTCACTCTGCCGCATGTTCAATGACGCTACTTCACGACAGGGTTTTCCTGAACGCATCAGCACCGATAATGATCCGCTATTTCAATATCATCGCTGGAGAGCGAATCTCCGAGTGCTGGATATTGAAGAAATCAAATCGCTGCCGCATGTGCCGATGTCACATCCATTCGTTGAGCGATTGATCGGCAGCATACGACGGGAGCTACTCGATCAGACTCTATTCTGGACTGCCACTGACCTTGAGAACAAGCTTCGAGACTATCAAGCTTATTACAACGGGCACCGATGTCATTCAAGCCGCGATGGCGTGACTCCAGTAGATTCCCGCTCTGCAAAATTCGTTGATCTCAATGACTACCGTTGGGAGAAGCATTGTCGCGGATTGTTTCAGTTGCCGGTAGTGGCTTGAAATTGGAATTCGCCCGGGACATCGTCGATATCACAATGACTCAGATTGAAGCGATAGTAGAGCCAGAGCGCATAGCTGATGATGTCTCGAGGAAATCGGTGACATCTATAGGTATTCACCCTCGATTCTATCAATACGGAGCGTTTAAGCTGGCAATGCCGAAAAATATTCGCAACCGTCGGTGCCTTGATCTAGAATGCTTACTTAGACGTTTTCGGAGTATTTCCCCATCATTACTGAACATTCAAGGGCGCTTGAAGGCACACCTGTAGTGCGTCTTTTGTGTTTAGCCACCCTGGCAATGCTTCTTTCTGGCTGCGACTGGATCGGTCTGGCCAGTGTGAGCAGCACTGGAGAGCTGAGTAATGGCGATTCTGAGACTATGTCACTATCGGGCGATGGTCGCTACGTGGCGTTTGACTCAACCGCCTCTAACCTGGTGCCGAACGACACCAATGCCAGCGTCGATATATTCGTTCGCGATCTTTCAGAGGGCGTCACCACGCGTGTCAGTCTTATCTCTGCCGGTGGTCAGGCAAATTATCACAGTAGTAATCCTGCGATCTCTGCCGATGGGCGATTCGTAGCATTCCAGTCAAAAGCTACCAATCTCGTGGCGAACGTTACCAACAACGAAACCGATATCTTCGTGCATGACAGGGTTACCGGCATTACTACCCGAGTCAGTGTCGATAGCGCTGGAAATGAGGGAAATAGCTATTCAGTCCTTCCTTCAATTTCTACGAATGGTCGTTACGTTGCTTTCGAATCCGAGGCCAGCAATCTCGTGTCCGACGATACCAATAATCGAAGAGATGTGTTTGTGCATGATCGTAACACTGGCATAACTACTCGAGTTAGTGCTGACGTTCCGCAGATGTATTCAGATAGCGGTGGCAACAATTCGAAGATTTCTGCGAACGGCCAATTCGTCGTTTTCGGCAAGTCCGGAACAGGTGTGTTTGTCCGCAATCGGATTTCGGGCACTACTACGCGTGCGAGTGTCGACAGCGCAGGCAACCCATCCCACGGGATGCGCCCCTCAATCTCCGCGGACGGTCGTTACGTTTCCTTTCAGTCAGGTGCTAGTGATTTGGTAGCGGGTGACACTAATTCACAAGATGACATTTTCGTGCATGATAGAGATACTGGTAATACGACGCTTGCCAGTGTCAGCAGTGCAGGTATCCAAGCAAACGGTCGTAGCGAATGGTCTGCAATTTCAGGTGATGGCCGTTATGTGGTATTTGGATCATGGGCATCGAATCTGGTCGCCAGTGATACCAATGCCGCGTTCGATATATTTGTACATGATCGTACTACAGGCACTACTTTGCGTAGCTCGTTGGGCGCATTTGGTGCACAGGCAGATCGCTCCAGTGACGAGGTGGCTGTCTCCGGAGATGGTCGCTACGCCGCCTTCGCTTCATGGGCATCCAACCTCGCCGCAGGAGATGATAACGGAGATCGCGATGTGTTTGTCAAAGCTATACCGCATCTGACTGTCAGCTCAGTTTTACCCAAAATGTTGCCTCGCGGATCGACCACGCAGATTGTTGTTCGGGGAGAGGACTTTCTCCCAGGGACCATTCTACAAGTAGACGGGGCAACGGTGAGTAACCTTATCGTCTGGAATGAGAACGTGATTAGCGCGAACGTAACCGTAAAGCCCAGTCAGCCGTCCGGCGCGCACAATATAAAGGTACTTTTGCCTGGCACCGGTGCCGGAGTTAACACCGGGTCAATGGGGTTGTGTGCTTACTGCGTCACTTATTTCTGAGTCAGCATCCTAAAGGTTCTGACAGGTTAACTCATTGAGACCGCAGAAACCCGTCGCCTGAACTTAAGCAACCGCCCTACTCCATTCTTTAAACGCACTTGTCCTCAGATTTCGATAGTGTTCGGCACGCACCAGATGTCGACCCAAGTTGATGAGATTCTGAACAGGCGCTTGAGTCTGTCTTCAGCAATCTGTGTAGAAGCACAGATTCTGATCATCAATCTGCACCATTCATGGCTGACCATGCACAAATCAATTTGTTTGCACTCCGACCTGCTATATTAGGTGCAGCTTGTGCGAAATGCACCTAGCGAAACCAGTACAGGAGTAGCTGTCATGTCCCAAATTTTCATAGACTTGTAGGCGCTTAGAGCATCCGGCTCTACGCGGTTAACGGGCTCTTCCCCATTAAAGGGCATGCACCGATATTCACTAAACCCGGGCTAACCAAGAGCCACGCGCAGGATTGCTCTGCCCCCGCCGGATGATCTTGCCAGAGCCTAATTCCGAATTTCTCGCTCCGATTTAAGTCTGGACGCGGATACCCCTATGGTCGACAATGTCGGTCAGAGTCGGCATTACTAATAGTATCTCCACTAATAATTCACAAAAACGTAGTATCCAGAGGCTATTAGATGCCTCACTTCAGAAGGGGAAAGGACACCCAATGACCTGTTTTCGCACACTCCTGTTCATACTTTTCACGATTTCTGTTATCGGCTGTAGCTCTGGCAGTAGTGGTGGCGGCTCTGGCGTTGAGACACCCTTGATCGATACTGATGGTGACGGGATTCCTGATAATGTAGACGCAGACGATGACAACGATGGCGTCAATGATGAGGATGATGCGTTTCCGCTTGACGCTAGCGAAACCGCAGATGCTGATTTAGATGGCGCCGGCGATAATGCAGATGCTTATCCAAATCAAAGTGCCTGTCAGAAGGCCAGTGAGGGTGACGGTACTGAGTGTTATGCCACGGCATTACCCAAGCATGACGTGAGCGAGATTGCCGCTTCACGTGATGGCGTATTCTTTTTCCTGATTGCCGATCAAAATACAGTAGTTGTCTTCAACTCTGAAGAGTCCCGCTACAGTGTTGTGGTACTCGACCTGATTGATAACGAGTCTCCCACCGAGATGGCTTATTCCGAGAACCATGGGCGCCTATATATAGGTTTTTCCAATGGCAGAATTGCCTATTTGAATAAGGCCGGAAACCAGATACGTGATTTTGTAGCTATAGAGCAATCTGTTGATGGTTTGGCTTCGGTGGGCAAATACCTGTTGGCTCAAGATAAAAGTGGCTCCTGGGAAAGTCATTATGTGTTTGATGCCAATGGCAAGAATACTTCGTATGTCGACTGGAACCAGTATTCAGAATTTTATGCATGGAACCAGACGCTAAATCGCGTGTACTTTTTTAAGGATACTACATCGCCTAACGATATTGCTTTTGAGGAAATCAACCAGAACACAGGTCAGATTACGAGTGATGGAGACTCCCCATATCATGGAGACTACAGCATTAGTGGTCCAATCCGTGTGTCGCCCAATGGAAATAGGGTATTTATAGGGGCAGGTGATATCTATAATGCCTCCTCTCTTGAGCATATACGATCTATCGGGATGAGAGTCGATGATGCGATTTGGGCTGAAAGCACGGGTCTGGTTGTCTTTAAGCAGATAGCGGATGCGGTCAGGCTTACGCGCTATGATTCCCGGTATAACCCCGTCGAGACCCGAGAGTTTCCGGGTGAGTTAATTGGTGCTTTTCAGCTTGCCGATAGCAATATTCTCTTACTTGAAGACAACAATACCTTTGAATTTATTGCCTACGTTGTAAACGATGACAATGACGAGGATGGCGTTAATAACGCGGTAGATAGCTTTCCCGATGACGCTGCAGCGTCAGATGATGCCGATAACGATGGCGCACCTGACAAATGGCATGTCGGTTTTAGTCAGGACGACAGCACTACAGGCTTGGTGCTGGATGCTTTTCCGCAAGATTCAATATGCCAGTTGGAGGAGCATGGTATTAACGGTGTCTGTGACATTGCCAACCGCGCCGAAATACTGTCGGCGGGAAAAATGATTATTGATGGTGATATAGCCTACGTTTTGTCACCAGAAGATTCACGAGTCAACCGCTGGCAGATATCAACCGAAGCGCTCTTGAACCCCGTACTTCTTAACGAAGGTGATAGCACTGGTTCACCGGTATCGATGACTATAGGTCACGAAGGCCAGTTACTCGTCACTTATCAAGGTGGCAGTATCTATCGATATCCCGCAAATGGCATTGGAGATTCATCACTCATTGCTGTTTTCCCTCAGGCTGTTCAGGAGATTATCACTACTGCTGCGCATTACATTGTCGTGGTTGGTGATGACCACAGTTACTATCGTAATCATTATGTTATCAATGCCGACGGCAATGTCCTCGATGCATACACAGACCTTAACGCCTCAAATGATTATGAGTATGGAGAAGCTTCACAGCGCCTGTACTGGTTCAGCAACTATGAACGCGATGCCATTGAAAGTGTGAGTGTTAGTAGCTTGTCAGGCACATTTTCTGATTATACAGACTATTACTACGCCGATTCACCAGCCTCATTTATGACGTTATCAAGCGATGAAAAGTACATCGTGACCGGAGCTGGCATAGTCGTCGAAGATTACCTGAATTCGGCAAGTTCTTTTGCACTGTCACCTGGCCCAACCCTGACCGATGATGCTGTGTTGAATCACTTCGTCTGGCTAGATGATATTGCTGTAGCGTTATACGAAGATCATTCTGTTAATACACTTACTGTTTACTCTCGAGATTTATCGACTGTTTACACAGATATTGAGCAAGACAATGAGCTTGTCTTTATTTCGGGTGTTGGCAATGACATTGTTGCTTTGGAAGCGCTGTCTTCCGGCTTGCATTTTAAGCGAATACAGTTAACCGTTGATGAAGATTCAGACTCTTTGCCTCTTTGGTGGGAGCTGGCTTATGGTTTAAGCGATCAGGATGCTGGCGATAGCGCCACAGATCCGGATTCAGATAACCTGACTAATCGACAAGAATTTGAAGCCGGAACATTACCCAATAATGGTGATTCAGATAGTGATGGCTTACTGGACAGTGTCGAACTCTCACTGGGTTTAAATCCACTGGCAGCTGATACTGATGGCGATAGGCTTCCTGACGCGTGGGAAGTTGATAATGGCCTGGATGGTAACAATGCCTCAGACGCGGCATTAGACAGCGATACCGATGGCGTATCCAATTATCATGAGTATCTACAAAATACAGATCCTCAAGATAGTACTTCAACACCAGAATCTGTTTCAGATGTTAGCTATTCGTTTGAAGACGGTGTAGCACCTTCTGTGTGGTCGGTCGAAGGTGAGCCTGCGTTCTCGACTGTGCAGGCGTTTGAAGGGGCCATAAGTATGGCCTTCAGCGGCGATGCCACGATCGAATGGGCAGGCCAATTTGCTGATGTTGAGTTTACATTCCATACAAAGAGCGATTGCTACAGTTCCTTTAGTAAATCAGTCATTGTCGAAATAGATGGCGCCCAGGTATCGCGAGAATATCTTCCGCAGCAAGACTGGCAGAAGAATCAGATATTGATCTCGGGGGGATATCATACCTTATCGGTGCAGGTTGATAGCGGACTTGATAGTTGTAATGTCTATCTGGACGCCGTCTCAATTAGGCCTCTGAAGACTGTGTATGAATTGGGCGTAAAGACAGCTACCCAGCAAGATGACACCCTGTTCTTGTACAACGGCAACGACGAGCTAGTTCGTGAAGTCGCAATCCCCGGGCAGCTGAGCTTCAGTGATTATGCCCGTGATATCGTCATTCTGGATGATGGTCGGATTGCCGTATTTAATGGCACTTTTAGCCCTGTTCTCAGCTACTACACGCCGCTAACGAACACATGGGCGCATATTCAGGCATCTTCATGGTCTACAGATAATAATGGAACCTACGGCGGTATAGACGCTATAGGGACTAAAGTGTATGTCACGAACATGTCAACAGCAGGCAGCGAAGCGTCGGGCATTGTTGAGTTTGATTTAGATAGCAGTCAAGTCACCTATCATGATGGTTATGAGCTGATTGATTTGACCGTTGGCCTGGATGGGTTTCTTTATGGGCTGACTAATTCTGTAGTCTACAAATATGATCCGTCATCTCTAGCCTTGCTTGAAGCAGTATCAATAAGTTCGTCGCGTGCAATTGCCGTTGATGCTAACGGCGATATTTACTCGGCTACATGGGATGGTGACATCATTCGTCATAGTTCCGTAGGTACGGTAGTTGATACTTTTTCGCTTGGCGGTAGTTTTTACGATCTATCCATTAATGCGTCTGGTGAAATTGTTGCATCAAATAGGAATGACCAGGTGTTTGTCACCAACAAACAATTTACAGATTACAGTGAGCTGAGTCTGGCAGGTAATTTTGTTGATCTTGCTCCAGACATAGATTCGGATGGCGATGGATTGCCTGATTGGTGGGAAGGGGGCGTTGGTCTTGATCGCGTTGATCCCGACGATGCAGTGAATGATCTGGATGGTGACGGCTTAACTGCTCTGCAAGAGTATACACTTGGAACACGGGAGAATGAGCCGGATTCCGATGGTGATGGGCTGAGTGATGGCGATGAGCATTTTACCGTTGGTTCTGACCCGTTAAATCCCGATACAGATGGTGATTGGCTTACCGATCAGAAGGAAGTTGAGATAGGATCAAATCCGCTATTGTACGATACCGACGGCGATAGCTTGTCCGATGCGCGTGAGTTTCTTGAAACAGGGACAGACCCGCTAGCTAGCGATACCGATGAAGATGGAATGGATGATGGTTATGAGGTTCAGTATGGTCTGGATGCACTGGTCGATGATGCCGCAGTCGATCTCGACGGGGATTTATTGACCAATTTTGAAGAGCATGATGCCGGAACAAACCCCAACTTAATCGATACAGATGGCGACACGCTAAGTGATTTTGATGAATTAAACGTTTATGCGACATCACCCATAGCAATCGATTCTGATGGTGACAGGCTGCGTGACGACTGGGAAGTGCGATATAGCCTTGATGCTAACGATCCAGCTACAGCCAGTCAGGATAGCGATAGTGATCTATTTACTAATCTTGAGGAGTACTATGCGGGTTCGGATCCATTATTGGATTCCAGTATTCCTCAGCCAATAGCCTGGCAAACGCATCAAGGGGATTCATCGCATACAGGCTATACGCCTTTTATTTTGGATGAGCAGAACTTCTCTCCGAAGTGGGAGTTTGTCAAGGATGGTATCGCTGAGTTTAATCCGGTTACCGCTTCGGCCTCACAGGTTTTTGTTTCAAATAATAACTATTTGGATTACCAAACTATCCTCGCGCTGGATGCCAGTACCGCTGAGATTCAATGGGAGTTAAAGTACGACGGAATTCATTCAATTAACGCTCCTGCTTACTACGATAATAATGTGTACTTTCAAACAGGCGGCCATGGTGATTCATATATTCGGTCTGTGAATGCGGAAACTGGAGAGCTCAACTTTCAGTCTTCATACTCAAATCAGTGGTCACGCTATTTGGCGCCAACATACTTTGACGGCAGCATCTATATAGCGGGTGGAAGCTATGGCGGAGTGTATGCCTTCGATGCGACGGATGGTGATGAGCAATGGTTTCTCCGCGGCCCACAGTATGACGAATTTACACCGGCAGTTGATGATAACTTTGTATACGCATTTACAACGAAGCTCGATGTTATCAATAGAGTCGATGGGACATTGCATACGACAATTGCATTCCCTGGCTTTGACTGGCGTGGCTATGCTGTTGACGTAGCAACCGTGTTAACCAAAGAAGGCAATGTCGTTGTGACACAGCAAGGCTCGATAGTTGTATTTGATGTTAGCAATGCATCCATCCTGTGGCAGAAACTGGCCTCTGGTTTTTACGGTCAGGTATCCGTCGGTGGCGGTATCATTTACGCTGTTTCTTATGGCTCGCTTTACGCAATAGAAGAGATTTCAGGGGATACTTTGTGGCTTTCATCTGAGCACAGCTATGAATCGAACATTGTTGTAACGAAGACGCATATTTTTGTCGGCGATGGCAGCGCGACATACGCTATAGATACGGACAGCCATCAGGTCGTGTGGAGTTACCCTGCTTCAGGTCATCTCAGTATTGCTGAAGATGGTAGTCTGTATATTGCGGGTGAGGGTACCTTGGTGTCGATTAGTCTTCGGTAGTGGATGGTGAAGTTAGGTTATCGGCACCGGTAGCATTGGTCACTAGGGGCAAAGAATTATCAACGCGTCTCCCTCTTCAGACGAAAGAGACAGACCCGTGGGGAAATATCCGTTAGGAGAACCCTTTATTGCATCAGGAATACAAGCGCTGCTTGAATGCGGGTGAGTGGCGACGCCGACGCTTGATGACCCTTGGGAGAGACGCTTCGTTATCCATAATAGGTGCCCACTTAACATTAGGTGGGCACTTAGCCTATAGAATTCCAGGAAGTCGGGAAGATGGGTTCACCGGACGGTTACGGTTGGAGGCTGGTGGGCTCAAGATGAGATTACCGGACGGTTACTGACACCCAAGTTTATGACCCTGTAAATAATTCTGTGTAACTGCCAGGGTTAAATGTAATCCGCCAAGCGGTCTTCAAACTCGATCATAAATCTATTCAGTGCCAGTTTCCAATTACGGATTGGCATAGTCCATTTCTTCGACGCCTGCTGGATTGCCAGGTAGATCACTTTCAATGCCGAGTCATCAGTCGGAAACAGCTTCCGCTTTTTGACAGCCTTTCGTATGACACTGTTGAGTGACTCGTGCATATTCTGGCCCATTCCGATCACCCGTACTGGTTTAAACCGATCATCCATTCTGGAACATAGCGATCACCCATTCTGGTTTTATTCGATCACTTTTACTGGATTTCCAGAATCGGTGATCGGAATCCAGAATGGGTGATCAGATAATTCCAGAATGCTTCCTAACGCGTTGAATTAACTCAGCTTCTGCTACGCTCCCGACCCTTTTGAGGCAGGGAGAGACAGCAGTGGCCAGGAAGAGGTTATCAATGCGTAAAATCAAGGACATCTTGCGGCTTCGCCACGAAGCCAAACTCAGTTACCGCGATATCGCCCAGGCACTCGATATTGGCTATGGCACGGTCGTGGATTACCTGAAGCGAGCCGATCAGGCCCAGCTTCAGTGGCCCTTGCCAGACAGCATGAATGAGCGGGACCTGGGTCGGCTGTTGTTCCCGACCCAGGCCCGTACCGGGCAGCGACGGTTTGTCGAACCCGATTTCCCCGACACCCACGTTCAGCTCAAACAAAAGGAGGTCACCAAGCAACTGCTCTGGCAGGAATACCGCCAGCAGTACCCGGATGACGGTTATAGCTATGCCCAGTTCTGTCACCGCTATCTCCAGTGGTTGGGCTGCCAGAAACGCAGCATGCGCCAGATCCATCTGGCCGGCGAGAAACTGTTTGTCGATTACTGTGGCCCCACCATGGCGGTAGTCAATCCCGATACCGGGGAGGTTCGCCAGGCCCAGGTGTTTGTCGCCGTTCTCGGTGCCTCCAACTACACCTTTGCCTGCGCCAGCTGGAGCCAGAACCAGGCAGACTGGTTACACGCGCATGTCCGTGCCTTCGAGTTCTATGGTGGTGTGCCGGAACTGGTGGTGCCGGACAACCTCAAGAGCGCCGTCAGTAAAACCCATCGGTATGAGCCCCGCATTACCACCTCGTACCGGCAACTGGCGGCACACTACCAGACCGCCATCGTGCCGGCGCGGCCCTACAAGCCCAAGGACAAAGCCAAGGCTGAGGTAGCGGTGCAAATTGTGGAGCGGTGGATCATGGCCCGGCTGCGTCACCAGACCTTCTTCACCCTGGCCTCACTCAATACTGCGATCCGCTTCCTGCTGGACGATCTCAACCAGCGGCCCTTCAAGAAGTTACCCGGCACCCGGCGCAGCCAGTTCGAACAGCTGGACAAGCCGGCTCTGCGTACCTTACCCGTGCAGCCGTACCAGTATGCTGAGATCAAGCAGGCCCGCGTGCATATCGATTACCACATCGAGTATGAGAAGCACTATTACTCGGTGCCGCATCATCTGGTGAAACAGGCGGTGGAGCTCCAGGCCAGCGACAGTACGGTGGCGATTTACAGCCAGGGTCAGCGCGTTGCCAGTCATCCACGCAGTTACCGCCAGGGCGCTCACAGCACCTGCCCGGAACATATGCCGCACAGCCATTGGGCCATCAGTGAGTGGTCGCCCGAGCGCTTCCTGAACTGGGCCGGGGATATCGGCAAGGAAACCCGGGCCGTGGTCACTCACCTGCTACAGGAGAAACGCCACCGGGAGCAGAGCTACCGCCGTATCCTGGCGCTGCTCAGTAACAGCAAAAAGTATGGCCGGGAGCGGCTCAACAATGCCTGTGGCCGCGCCCTGCTCATCAACTCGCCCACCCGCAGCAGTGTGGAGTCCATTCTCAAACAGGGATTGGATCAGGTGCCGATGGAGCGCTCTGGCAGTGCCGCCCAGGAAGAGCTGTGCCTGGATGCCCATGAAAACCTCCGCGGTGAAGACTATTACCACTAACCCCAACGAAAGGAATGAAGATGCTTAGTAACCAAACCCTGCAAACGCTGCGTAGCCTCAAGCTCACCGGCATGGCCGATGGCCTGGAACAACAACTGGCCCAGCCCTCGACGCACGAGGAGCTTGGCTTCGAGGAGCGCCTGGCACTGCTGGTCGACCGGGAAGGCACGCACCGCAACAACAACAAAGTCACGCGGCTCCTCAAAGCGGCCAGGCTGAAGCTGCAAGCGCACCCGGAGGACATCGACTACCGCCACCCTCGCGGCCTAGCCAGAAGCCAGTTTGCTGACCTGCTCAGCAGTCAGTGGGTACGCCAGCACCACAATGTGCTGATCACCGGCCCCACCGGTTGCGGCAAGACCTATCTCGGCTGTGCGCTTGCGACCCAGGCATGCCGCCACGGCTTATCGGTTCGCTACTTCCGCACCTCGCGCTTGCTGGAAGCTCTCAGTATTGCCCACGGTGATGGTCGCTTCCCGAAGCTGGTACAGCAGTTGGCCAAGGCCGACCTGCTGGTACTGGATGACTGGGGCCTGGAGAAAATGACGCTCAGCCAGCGCAACGACATGCTGGAAATCATGGAGGATCGACACGGTCTGCGCGCCACGTTAATCACCAGTCAGCTACCCATCGCGCAATGGCACAAGAGCATCGGTGACGCCACCCTGGCGGACGCCATTCTTGATCGATTACTACACAATAGTCACAAGCTAAAACTGAAGGGGGAGTCGATGAGAAAGTCGATGAGTGAAATCGCTGAATCCGATCACATGGAGTGATAGTATCCAACCGTTCGCGTTAGGAAGATCAGGTGATCGGAATCAACCGGAATGGGTGATCGGAATCGCCAGAATACGCAACTCGATGGCGTTCGTGGTATAGATGGCTTTGCGGATGTCCTCCGGGTAGCCAAACAGCGTGTTGAGATTGTGCCAGTGTGAGCGCCACGACTTGCTGATTTGTGGGTACTTCTCATCCCACCTATCGGCAAACTGATCCAGCGCCAGCAATGCCTCATCCTCGGTCGCCGACTGGTATATTCGCTTCAGGTCGGCAGTGACCGGCTTGTAGT
>TARA_R110002124_G_scaffold16474_2_pt1 | contig 12092 bp, 7 predicted proteins | sample TARA_R110002124 | Tara Oceans TARA_R110002124 (sample SAMEA4397445) | marine metagenome | biome: Polar Biome; feature: [SRF] surface water layer (ENVO:00010504); material: water (ENVO:00002006), including particulate matter (ENVO:01000060) such as... | depth 5 m | reverse complement strand
CAGCGGCTTCTCGAAAATGCCGCATTCATAGGCCTTACAGAAGACATAGGGTAATCGCGGGGTTGGAACCAGCAGCGCGATTGCGATGCGTTGAAAGTTTGGTTGCCCCCCGGTAGTATGAAACACGGTCTCACGATTGTGACCGGGCCCAACATCAAACGGAGGACAACCATGGAACAGTTTATCGGCCTCGACGTGTCTTTGAAAGACACTTTCATCTCGGTTCGCGAAGGCGGCCGACGGCTCTGGCGCGGCAAGTGCCCGTCTGACCCTAAACTGATAGCAGAAGTGATCCGCAGGCGCGCTTCGAACGTGAAACGTGTCGTGTTCGAGACGGGTTCTCTTTCGGTTTGGTTCTATCACGCGCTGAATCAGGAAGGCTTGCCGGCAATCTGCATCGATGCCCGCCATGCCAAAGCAGCCCTCGACATGGCGCCGAACAAGACCGATGCGAATGACGCAGACGGCCTTGCACATCTGGCCGAGGTCGGCTTTTACCGCGAGGTGCGCGTCAAGAGCTTCGATAGCATGCTGACCCGCACGCTGGTTGCAGCGCGCAATCAGATGTTGAGGGCGACGACGCAATTGTCGAACCAGATTCGCGGTCTGATGAAAACGTTCGGCATGGTGGTTCCCAAGAGCGCCGGGCGCGTTTTTGAAGGCCATGTACGCAGCCTGCTGGCAAGCAATGCAGGGCTCGAGCAGATCATCACGCCGGTTCTCGAGGCTTGGCGAGGTATCCGCGCCCGCGCCGCCGAATTGAGCAAACAGCTTATTGCCTCGGCGCGTGCGAGCGAGCAATGCCAGTTGCTATCCTCGATACCTGGCGTTGGCGCGGTGACCGCCTCGTCCTTCGTTGCGGCGATCGAAGACCCGGAAAACTTCCGGAAGTCGCGTTCAGTTGGAGCCTGGATCGGCCTGACGACCAGGCGTTATCAATCGGGCGAAGTTAATTACGATGGCCATATATCCCGGCGCGGTGACAACCATCTGCGCGGACTGTTGTACGAAGCGGCAGTCGTGATCCTCACTCGCACCACGGCGAACAGCGCGTTGCGTATTTGGGGCCTGAAACTCAAGGAGAAAATCGGCTTTAAACGAGCCGCCGTCGCGGTCGCGTGCAAGCTCGCCGTGATCATGCATACTATGCTTCGATCAGGTGAACTGTTCGACCGCTCAATTGCTACCGAGGTCTGACATGAACAATATGACAGAAAGGCCATCAATGAACTGAACTTCCCTATAGTTTGCGTCCATGCTGTGGACGCGCCGAGCCGTCCCTGTCGGGACGCGGACAGGATCATTCCGTTAAGTGCGCTGCACCTGGCATCATCCCAGACCCAAAGTGCGTAGAAGACATAGGAAGATCCAGCCCTCGAAAACCTATCCTGCGGCGGGCATGTCTCGACCGCGTAAACGACCATGTACCCGACAAACGGCCTTGCTGGCGTGACCGATCTGAAGGCGCAAACAACCTTGCTCACCCAGTCATCTGCGATAACCAATCGTAGATCGAATAATGGTGCCCCAAATTATCCTTGACGGCGCCGCGATTAAACGACGCACCAAAACATGATGCGCTGGTGCTGGCAGAAGCTGTGCGCATCTGTACCGATGAGTTCAAGACACTCCGAAATAACAAAAGCGCGAGCGCGAGACTGGAGGGTGTTATTCTTGAGCACAGCCCTTCATTTCCAACACTCACATTCTGCGCGCGGTTGCTTGGCATGACACCTCGGACACTGCATCGCCGCCTAATCGAGGAAGGAACTTCCTACCGAGAAGTCGCTGAGTCAGTCAGGCACCGCATGGCATTGGAACTACTCAGAAAGAAAGTCACTGTCAAGGAAGTGGCCTATTTACTGGGCTATAAAGAAATAGCAAACTTCAGACGGGCATTCAAGCGTTGGGAAGGTGTAGCACCCTCCGACTGGTTTGGTCAGAATAAAAAACGAGCGGAAAAATTAGCTAAATGACCGAAGGCCCTCGCTGTCGTCCAATTTCCCAAGATACTCCTCCTCCGTGCACCGTTGCGGCGAGTTGCTGACCCAACCGCTGCTTGATCACCGGCTTCCACGGCACCAGGCTGAAGCCCAGGCAGTCGTCGAGCACGGCGAAGCGCCCGCTGGCGAACTGGATGCTGCGCCGGTAGGTGCCGGCCACGCGCTGGCCGGCGGTCACCGGGCGATGCTCCAGGCCGGTTTCCGCCGTGATGTCTTGTGCGGTCTTCGTGAGTTCGCGGCCTCTTAGTGTTGCCAACAGGTTACCCAAAGGCTCTTGCGGATGGTCGACGATAGCTAGCGTAGTGCGCTGGGCTAAAGGGCGCGTTTGACCGCCGGCAGTTCCGGTTGATCGAACTGTTTCGGGACAACGGTAGTTGGTTCGACCGGATCGGCGCGTGATATGGTTTTGACCGGTGCTATACGTCCAGCCACCGATGTCGCTGGCACCGCTTTGCTGAATAAATAGCCTTGAACCTGCACACAACCCTCCTCTTTCAGACGGCTTAGCTGATTCTGACGCTCGACGCCTTCAGCTGTGGTGACCATGCCTAGGCTAGACGCCAGTCCAGTCACGGCGCGGATTATCGCCCGGCAATCCTCACGGCTATCCACATCCTCGACGAAGCAGCGGTCGATCTTGATTTTATCGAACGGAAAACTGCGCAGATAGTTGAGCGAGCTGTAACCGGTCCCAAAATCATCCAGTGCGATCCGGATGCCAAGCGAATGGATCTTGAGGAGCAGATTGATATTCGCCTGGTTATCGCTCATCAGCACCGATTCAGTGATCTCCAGCTCCAGCCGGTTTGATGCGATACCGCTGGAGGACAAGGCATTGATGATCGTTGGCAGCAGATTCGAACTGCGCATCTGCGCGGGTGACAGGTTGACCGAAACGCTAAGATGGTCCGGCCAGTTGCGGATTTCATCCAGCGCCGTGCGAATTACCCATTCGCCAAGATGAACGATAATGCCGCTTTCTTCAGCAATCGGGATAAACTGGTCAGGCGGGATTTCGCCTTTTTCAGGATGGGTCCAGCGGAGCAAAGCTTCATAGGCAACAATCTCCTGTGTTTCGATATTTATCACCGGTTGATAGTGTAATTCCATCTCGCCGTTGACAATTGCCGAACGAAGGTCGAGTTCGATATCGCGCCGGTCTTCGACCGCCACCAGCATATCCGGGGTGAACATATTAACGCAACCGCGGCCCTTTTTCTTGGAACGATAAAGCGCGATGTCGGCACGGCACAGCAAATCTTCCGCGCTATTGCCATGATCGGGGCAAAGGGCAACACCGGCGCTTATCCCCGACGATACCGGCTGGCCTTCGATCATCACCGGCTCGGAAAGTTTATCGATGATTTCGCTTGCAGTTTTCAGTGCGGCTTCAGGCGACACTATATTGCATAAAAATACTGCGAATTCATCCCCGCCAAGGCGCGCGACCACACCTTCTATACCGATGGCGGTTTCCAGCCGGTCAGCGACTGCCTTCAGCATTTTGTCACCTGCTCCGTGGCCGAGCGTATCATTGACCAGTTTGAAATGGTCAAGATCAAGATAGAGCACCGCCATCATCTGGTCATCCCGGCGGCGTCGGATCGACCGTTGCAGCGTTTCGTTGAAAAACGCGCGGTTGGGCAGGTCGGTCAAGCTGTCAAAATGGGCGAGATGGGTAACCCGGTCTTCGGTCAGCTTCGCACTAGAAATATCGGTTGCTACACCGCGAAACGCAATTTCCTTATCATCGTTCGTTGCCATTGGACGACCGGAGAGCTTCCACCAGCGCCGTTCGTTCCCGACAATGATCGGCAGGATGATGTCGCGGAAAGACCCAGTCGTATCCAGAGCTTGTTTTAGCGCATCACATTGGTTGTCTTGTTCGAACAAGCGGACGAGCTCTTTTCCATTAAGATCGTTGATTTCACAAGCAGCGGCCATGGCAAAGCGGGCGGTTACGTTGCGCAGACACAAATCACTATCGACCTCCCATAGCCAGTCGGAACTTTGTTCGGCATAGTCGTTCAGCAACAACTTTACCGTATCGGCGGCATTTTTGAGCTTGATCGCGTGCAAATGTCGCTGGGCAAAGTTGAAAAAGAATATGCGATAGATGAAATCAATGCACAGGCCGAAGAAAATAAACAAGGCCACACCGTTCGCCGCCTGCCATCCGCCAGCGATGGCAAATCCCGCGACTAGGCAGGATCCGGTGATCGTCAGATAATAGGTTTGCGCACGCGGAATGCTGCCATAGACGAAGCCGCCGATGATCAATATACCCAACGCAATCATTGCAACGTCTAGTTCCATTGGGAACTGCCCGAATGCCACAGGAATCGCCAGCATGCAGCTATAACCAATGGCGCTAAGAATAGATTCGCGTTGGATCAACTGAACGATCGAATGCAGTTCTTCATCCTCTGCGTCGGTGAAGGATGGACGGCGAAAATTGCGAATACTGATGAATGCAGCCATCGCTATATAACAGAGATTTAGAACGATAATGCCAGGACTAGCCAGCATCACCAGCTTGATCATTATATAAAGGACAAGCGGAATCGCAACCAGGATACCCAGCCGCGAAATCTGTTCAATCGACTTCAACTGTTCGCGGAGAATAACGTTGCTGTCTTTACCGAGCCGGTCGACACGGAAATTCCATACTTTCTTCTGCAGTTGCAGTAACTGCTGAAGCTTAATTGCTTCCGCCATAGCCCTAACCTTTTATAAGTCTGTTTGCAGATACGAACAATATTAGGGAAACATGTAAAAAATAAGGTTAATTAGGCCGTAGGCCCATAAACACGTAATCTGATACAGTTAAAATATTCAAAACTAGCCCATTTTAAGACTAACCGGTTGATTGGACAGTTTGCTGCAAGGACGCCCGCTCGAACGGCTGCTGCTTTGGTCGGCGTAAACAAGATTTCAGCGACCAGTTTCTATCATAAATTGCTCGAGATAATCTACGTTCAGCTTTTGGAAGAAGCAGACGAACTGGTTCAACACCGACTTGAGCGGGATAGGTTAACCTATCATATCCATTGTCTTTTGCTTCGATAGCGTTGTCACGAGCATGCGTCACATGGTGAATAAATTGGGGTCCCAATGCCAATAATAACGCCCGCCTGCACGCTTACTTAGATATCATGCAAGCTTGCCAGTGCCTGTGCACTTCTCCCGTTGCGGCATATATTCGAAAATGATCTTTGTGGCTTCATCAGGGGACGCAAACCCATCTGTCATAGCCGCATAATATCAACCGACAGATGGAACCAAATACTCGCCTGTTTTAAAACGCCATATGTCTTAAATTATCTGACGACGGACACTCCATGACATGCAATTTACCGATTAGGCGGAAGAAGCCTCTCACCCATCCTAGGTGAACAGTAGATCCGAAGATTGCTCCAAACATGGGCCTATTATCCGCTTTAGCTGCGTGAGAGCCGTTGCGGATCCAACAGGCGCGTCCAGCCAGCGCTCCATCTTAGGGCTTTTGCTGCGGGCTGATATTGTGTCTGCATCACGCCTTTGGTTCGGTCATGTCAGTCTAACTACCGGCTTCCCGAAAGCGGGTGCTTTACGCCATCAGTGCGAGATGTTCGATGGTGAGTGCGACGCTGAGCATGGTTGGAGACAATAGAAATGCCCCTAACAACCCTGCGATCGGAAGCCTTACGCCGAAACAATGCTTTTGATCATATGCTGTTGAAAAGCCACTTACATGTTGCCGCTTCCTGACCGCTTCTCCGATCAACATCACGGCGGGGCCATCACCCAAGGCGGCACGAACGGAAATAGACAGTAAATCCAGACGTGTGCTGAATTGCCGCTCTTCCTTCAGGCTCACATTTTCTATCAGCAAGACCGGCGTATCACTGGCCAGGCCAGCGCGGATCAGCTTGCGGGATATCGTGGCGGCTGCCGCTTTGCCCATATAGATGGCCAGCGTAGCCTTTGGATCAGCCAGCGCGTCCCAATCCAGATCAAGCGCTTCGCCCGCGCGGGCATGGGCGGTTACGAACACCAGCTTTCGAGCGAGACCTCTAACCGTGAGAGATATGCCGGCGCTGGCGGCTGCAGCCGAGGCAGCGGTGATTCCCGGACAGATTTGATAAGGAATTGCATGTTCTATCAGCGCTTCGGTTTCTTCGGTAGCACGGCCAAAAATACCGGCATCGCCGCCTTTCAACCGGACTACGCGTTCGCCAACCAATGCGGCTTCGACCAGCAACTCGTTGATGCTGCGCTGGTCCTTGGAATGGCGGCCGGACCGTTTTCCGACGGGAACAAGTCTGGCTCGACGAGGGGCCAGTGCCAGAACATCTTTTCCAACCAGCGCGTCGTAGAAAATGACGGTCGCAGCATCGATAAGCTTCTCGGCCTTTCGGGTGAGCAGATCGGGATCGCCGGGACCTGCGCCAACCAGCCAGACGGATCCGGGCTGAATAATAATTTCGCTCATTCTGCGGCCTCCAGTTTTGGTGCGTGCAATTCTGCCAGCAATCTTGTTATTGCGGGGCGGCAACTGCCGCAATTTGTCCCAGCATTGAGAGCCGTACCGACCTCTTCCAGACTGATGAGAGATTGCCGGGCAATGGCGCTGGCAATTTGTTTGGCCCCCACATTGAAGCAAACGCAGACGGTCGAACCCTTGTCCGCTCCGGCGACTTTTGGCCGGGCAGCAAGAAGTGAGGCTGCATCTGCCTGATCATCGCCGGCAAGCTGCACCACAATCCAGTCACGGGAAGGCAGATCCCCTTTGCGCGTCAGGTACAGCGCTGCTGCCAACCGACCTTCTCCATTACGAACCGCAATTCTGCGCATACCGCGCTGCAGATCGACCGCCTCCATACGCTCGCCAGTCGGGAGCAGACTGTTCAGATCGATATTGCCTGCACCGGCCAGTTCGACCAGCCAGCCGCCCGCGATTCTCGCGCTGGTCCAATAAAGAATTGAAGGCAGAGCAGGACGGTTGGCACAGACCAGAAACGCGCGCCACTCGGGTTCCACTGCCGTTATGTTACAGGAACTATTCTTGAACGCAGGCTGCCCGGATATGGGGTCAACGGTCTGATCGGGAAGCCGGTTTGCGCGGCCGCCATTGCTCCACTGATCGGTCCAGTGCATCGGTGCAAATATTTCGCCCTGCCGCTGGGCATCGGTGATCTGAATCCGAAATATGCTTTCTCCTTGCGGCGTGGTGATCTTCGCAAGGCCGCCTTCGTCCAGTCCGCGAACAATGGCGTCGTGCGGATGTATCTCGACGAGTGGCTCACGGCGATGTTGGGACAAACGCGGACTCAGTCCGGTACGGGTCATGCTGTGCCACTGGTCGCGATAGCGCCCGGTATTGAGGGTTAGCGGGAAATCGGGATCATGCGCTCTGAGGGCTAGCGGTGCAACGGCCACCAGTCTGGCCTTGCCATCGGGCGTAGAAAACTTGCGATCTTCGAACGGTGATGCGCCGCCCCAGGGTTTTGGTGTCCAGGCATCATAATCGGCATCGCTTGTTGTGGCCCATTCCGACAAATCCAGTTTCCGTTTGCCCGCGTTGCGATAGCCGGTCTGGGCGGCATATTCCCGGAAAATTGCAGCTGCATTTTCGAATGAGAATGCCTCCTTATGGCCCATGCGGCGAGCGACCTGCTGGATGATCCACCAGTCTGCTTTTGCTTGCCCGGGCGCTGCGAATAATGGTCGCTGGCGGCTGATAACCCGCTCGCTATTGGTGACGGTTCCGTCTTTCTCGCCCCAGGCAAGCGCCGGCAATTTTACATGTGCGAACACGGTTGTGTCGGTTTCGGCGATGACATCCGAGACCACCACGAAATCACATCGCTTCAATGCCGCGCGGACATAATCTGCATCCGGCATCGAAACAGCCGGATTGGTTGCCATGATCCAGATCGCCTTGATCCGCCCGTCGTGCAAATCGCGAAACATGTCGACCGCCTTGCGGCCCGGTTTCCGTGCGATGGTCGGACTGTGCCAATATGTTTGCGCGGCATCACATTCCGCATCGGAAAACCCCATATGCGCGGCCAGCATCGAGGCAAGCCCGCCGACCTCGCGCCCGCCCATGGCATTGGGCTGCCCGGTTATCGAAAATGGTCCCGTGCCCGGCTTGCCAATCCTGCCCGTCGCAAGATGCAGATTGATGATCGCATTGCCTTTGTCGGTGCCACCGATCGATTGATTTGCACCCTGGCTAAACAGGGTAACTGTTTTTGGATGGGCGGTGACAAGATCGGCGAGCTGCTCCAGCAACTGCGGATCGACACCAGCCATTTCTGCATCGCCGGAGACGTTGTTCCAGAATTGGTCAGGCGCGTTGACATGGTCGCGCAGAAAATCCTCGTCGAGCGCGCCCCGACTCTTCATTTCCTTCAGAAGAGCGTTGAAAAGCGCGACATCGCCATCTGGCCGTATCGCTAAATGAAGATCGGCACATTCGGCTGTTTCGGTGCGACGCGGGTCGATTACGACCAGTTTCGTGCCATGTTCTGCGCGTGCTTTTTCGATCCTTTGCCAGATGACCGGATGACACCATGCGGTGTTCGATCCGACCAGCAGGATCAGATCGGCTGCATCAAGATCGTCATAGCTGCACGGCACGACATCTTCGCCAAAAGCGCGGCTATGGGCGGCGACTGCGCTGGCCATGCACAGGCGGCTGTTGGTGTCGATATTGGCGCTGCCGATAAAGCCTTTCATCAGCTTGTTGGCGACATAATAGTCCTCGGTCAGCAATTGGCCGGAGACGTAGAATGCGACGCTATCGGGGCCATGTTCACGCACGGTATCGGCAAAGCGCTTCGCGACCAGATCGAGAGCCTGGCCCCACTCCGCTTGCTCGCCGCCAATTTCCGGATAGAGCAGCCGTCCTTCCAGACTGACCGTTTCCGCCAGATGCGTCCCCTTGGAGCATAGCCGTCCAAAATTTGCCGGATGCTTGGAATCGCCTTTGATCACTACCTCACGGTCGCCGGTGATTTCGGCTTCTATACCGCAACCAACGCCGCAATAGGGGCAAGTGGTGCAAATCTTTGTCACATAACCCCGACCAAGGCGGCGGCGCGTTCAATGTAAATCCGGCCTGCATCAATTTTTACCGGGATGACAGGCACACAACCCTTGTCTTCGCCCAAAGCCTTGCCCGTCACCAATGATATACGCCAATTGTGGAGAGGGCAGGTAACGCTGGTATCGTGCACGATACCTTGGCTTAGCGGCCCGGCCTTGTGGGGGCACTTGTTGGCCAGCGCATGGATCGCGCCGGTCGAGGTCCGGAAAATCGCAATTTCCTGACCGCCCCGTACCGGCAGAGTCCTGGCACCCAGCGCAGGCAGCTGCTCGACCGGGCCGATATCAATCCATTTTGCGTTCGCCATCATGCAGGCTCCAGAACAGCAAAGGGCCGGATTTCGGCGATATGTTTGTGGAGATGGCTCTCCGAGCCCGCAGCACGCTCCGCCCAGGGATCCTTCTGATGCACCGACTGGGCGAACAGAAAACGTTTCTGCAACGCCTTGCGGCCTGTCTCGTCTTCCACAATACGACCCTTGATATAGTCCATGCCGACCCTCTCCACCCAGGGCGCCGTCCGGTCGAGATAGCGCGCTTCTTCGCGGTAGAGCTGGATGAACGCCGCGATATATTCCAGCGCAGCCTCTTCGGTCTCGACCTTGCACAGGAAATCGGTGCCACGCAGGTGAATCCCGCCATTGCCGCCAACGCTCAGTTCATAGCCGCTGTCGACACAGATAATCCCGAGGTCCTTGATCGATGCTTCCGCACAATTGCGCGGACATCCCGATACGGCGATCTTGAATTTGTGCGGCATCCAGCTGCCCCAGGTCATCTGTTCGGCCTTGATACCGAGGCCGGTCGAATCCTGCGTGCCAAAGCGGCACCATTCGCTGCCGACGCAGGTTTTCACTGTGCGCAGCGCCTTGCCATAGGCGTGGCCCGATACCATGCCGGCGGCATTGAGATCGGCCCAGATTGCGGGCAAATCCTCTTTCTTGATGCCGAAAATATCCAGCCTTTGACCGCCGGTTACTTTCACTAGGCGCGCCTGATATTTGTCAGCGGCATCGGCAATCGCGCGCAGTTCATCCGGCGTGGTAATCCCGCCCCACATTCTCGGCACCACCGAATAGGTGCCGTCCTTCTGGATATTGGCGTGCATCCGTTCATTGACGAACCGGCTTTGCGGATCTTCCTGATGCTCCGTTGGCCACGCGCACAGCAGATAATAGTTGAGTGCCGGGCGGCAGGAGGCGCAACCATCCGGTGTGGTCCAGTGCAGTTCCTGCATCACTTGGGGAATGGATTTCAGCTCTTTCTCGAGGATATTGCGCCGAACATCTTCGTGGGTGAAACTGGTGCATTTGCACATCGGTGTAACCGTGCGTGCACCACCATAATCGTCACCCAGGGAGATACTGAGCAAGCTTTCAACAAGGCCGGTGCAGGAGCCGCAACTGGCGGATGCCTTGCAACCGGCGCGGACGCTATCGAGGTCGCTGGCACCGCCGTCGATGCACGCGACTACCTGTCCCTTGGTAACGCCGTTGCAGCCGCAGATTTCTGCGTCGAGGGACAATGCTGCAACGGCGCTGTCAGGGTCCAGCGTGGCCCCTCCTGAAGCAAAAGCCTGACCAAAAATAAGCGCTTCGCGAATATCCGAAATGTCTTCCTGGCGTTTCAGAAGATCGAAATACCAGCTGCCGTCTGCCGTATCTCCGTACAGCACGGCTCCGATCAGCTGATTTCCCTTCACTACCACCCGTTTGTAAACGCCGCGGGATGCGTCGCGCATGACAATGTCTTCGGTATCCTCACCACCAGAAAAATCACCGGCGGAGAACAGGTTGATCCCGGAGACCTTCAGCTTGGTCGCGGTGACCGAACCGAGATATCCTGAGGGTTCGCTGGTCATGAAATCGGCCAGTGCGCGGCACATTTCCCATAACGGCGCCACCAGCCCGTAACAGGCACCGCGATGCTGCACACATTCCCCGACCGCGAGTATCGCCGGATCGCTGGTTACCATATTGTCGTCGACGACTATGCCGCGCTCGACTTCCAGTTCCGCCAGCTTCGCGAGATTGATCGATGGCTTGATCCCGACCGCCATGACAACAAGGTCCGCCTCGATCTCAGTCCCGTCCTTGAGCTTCACGCCCGTGACATGGGCATCTCCCAAAATTTCGGCGGTATCGGCCTGGGTAATGATGGCTTGCCCGCGTCGTTCCAGTTCGCTTCTCAGCAGGAAACCCGCCGCTTCATCCAGCTGCCGCTCCATCAGGGTCGGCATGAGGTGCAAAACGGTAACCTGCATCCCGCGCAATGAGAGGCCGTGGGCCGCTTCCAGACCTAGAAGTCCGCCACCGATTACCACAACATTCCCGCCAGCCTCCGCAGCCGTCAGCATCTTGTCGACATCATCCAGATCGCGAAAGGTTATAACTCCCGGCAGCTTGTGCCCCGGAACCGGGATGATGAACGGATCAGACCCCGTGGCGATCAGCAGGCGATCATAAGGTGTCACACGGCCGGAAGCACTGACCACCTCCATGGCTTCGCGCTTGATTGCAATAATCGCGTCGCCGCTGACCAATTCTATGCCATTATCGTCATACCAGCCTTGATCGTTGATGATGATTTCTTCAAAGCTCTTGTCGCCGGCCAAAACCGGTGAAAGCATTATCCGGTCATAATTGACCCGGGGCTCCGCTCCAAAAATGGTGATGGCATAGCGGCTTGCATCGCGGGACAGAATTTCTTCCACCGCGCGACAACCCGCCATGCCATTGCCGATGACGACAAGCCGTTCGCGGGCCTGTCGGGAAGCATTGTCCTGCTTATCATCTATTGTAACCGGTGCGTTCATTGACAAATTCCAGTTGTTAAAAACTATATCCCAGCCGCAGCCAGAATTTCTCGGTATCGACAGCGAAGCTTTCGGCATTGTAATTGGCGTAGTTGAGGCCGACGCTGATGACATTGATTTTGAAGTTAAGAGCCGCATCAAATTCCGTGCCGTAATCAATGTTGCCGCTATCACTGCTA
>TARA_R110002124_G_scaffold90118_3_pt1 | contig 12111 bp, 10 predicted proteins | sample TARA_R110002124 | Tara Oceans TARA_R110002124 (sample SAMEA4397445) | marine metagenome | biome: Polar Biome; feature: [SRF] surface water layer (ENVO:00010504); material: water (ENVO:00002006), including particulate matter (ENVO:01000060) such as... | depth 5 m | reverse complement strand
TACAAAAGTCTGCCTTTTTAAATCTATTTTATTATGAAGAGGTATATTCTATTAAAAAGATGTTCAATCTCACTGTCTTTTCCTCCCCAAATAGGGATTTTAGAACCCGCTTTAGCAGTAAATGAGTAAATGATAAATTTAGACACTTTATTTTTACTACCTGTACTATGATAAAATAATTCGGCAGGATAAGCTAGGTTACCAATTATTGGTAATAAACCAATAATTAAGGCTATTATAGGAAATTGTGGTTTAGAGCTAATAAGACTATGGGACATTCTCCAAACTGTATATAATGTTCTTGCTACAGGACCAGATGCTAGAATTATTAGTGCACCAGATTGTAAGCTGAAAATACCACCAGAAATTACTAAAGGCATTATGATTAAGCTAAAGATTTTTACAAATGGTTTTATACCTAAGTGAATACTAAAGTCAGTTAAATAAGAACTTTTATCATCTTTTTGGAGTTCGTTTTTGAGAAATTTAGAATCAGATTCAGTAAAGAACTTTCTAGATTTCCACTTATCAATTTCTTTTTTTAAATACCATCTTACAAGTCTCCAACGATATTTAGCACTCGAAAAATAAAGGTATATACGTTTTATAAACTTCTTGTATCTAAAATTATAAACCGTATTAAAAAATTCTATTACAATTTTTCTTATACTTTTAATTGATGATTTTAAAAAGGTTATGCTATTTTTTAAAAACCAGCGTACAGGTTTATGTTCATAATATAGTTTAGATTCTTCAGTTATCTTTTTTTGTGAAAAAGAATAATTTAAGCTTTTTTGATGCCTACTTAAACTTTTCCAATTCTTTTGGGTTTTAGATAACAAATCTGCATCAGTGCAAAGATTTCTATACGTAGTTTCTCCTAGTTTTGATGTAATAATAGCTTTATTCTTTGTTATATAGTTAGTAAGTTTAGGGGAATCTACATTATCAAAAAGCCAATCTCTATGCTTAATACATTTTGGGAGATAATAGAACAATGTTGATAATGGATTCATGGCAAATAGAGCAGGAAGACCAGATTCTAAATCTATCCAAATCCATTCTCTGCTGCCGTTTTCCTTATTAAGCATCATAAAATTACTGACTGCTACAGGATTTCCTTTACCTGCTTGCCAAACTAACCCATCAAATCCAGACTCAATCAATTTATCCTTCAGCGGCTTCATAATTTCACTTTTCAATTCAGACATATAATTCACTTGGTTTTTATGCAATGGATTAAATAAAGAAGCATGCTTGCCAGGAATGAACTCTGCATCAATTTCAAATGCTTTATGTTCATTATTCCAACGGTACTCGAATGTTTTGGGTAATCTTAATTTGTCTTCAAACCAAATTTGGCATAGTGATGATAGAATCCGTCTTCGTATCATAGCACATTTAATAGCATCTTCACACCAAGTGTAAGGATTAGCAGATCCTGTTAGAATAAAAAGAATTAATTTACTAACGGGTTCGCCAGTAAATGTCTTTGTGGCTATACCTTCATTACCAGAATACGAAAGATATACTTTTGCAGATCGGCCTTTGCCAATATATTTTTTTTGAACTGTTTTCAGAGGAACTAGTTTTACCACTTCATCTATTAAATCCCATTTTATAGGCTTAGCAAATTCGTGCATTTTGGTGAGGTAAATTGCATACTGCAATAATTTCAAGTCAAAATTAGTTCTAACTTGTAAATGCTATTAATCGCTAAATAAATTCTAAAATTTAAATCTGCATTTTATCTATAAGATTCTGCAAAACAATAAGATACGATAATCTTGTTACTTATCACTAAAATTCTTTTAATAGTAATTATAATCGTTATATAACTTAAAATTCAGTTGTTTTTTGAAAAAATTTAAAAATTTGCTATATGGTTTACACTAAAATTAAGTAAAGTAAATTAGTGTTTCTGGTTCAACCATTCACTTCGCAAATCATCACTAACTTTCCCGCTACCATCATGTTTCCAACCTGGAGGCTTTAAAAAATATAGAATTCTGTTTTTTAAAGATTTACGTCCTGTAAAAGCATCTTTAAACATGTTCAACCATTCTATAAAAGCAATTTTTATTGGGTTGAAAGTTTTAATATTTGTAACCAAACCATAAGTGACTTTCTCGTCTTTTAACTCAGGTTGAAACGTTCCGAATAGTCTGTCCCAAATAATTAAAATTCCAGCATGATTACGATCCAAATAAATAGGATTACTACCATGATGTACTCTGTGATGCGATGGTGTATTAAAAACAGCTTCAAACCATTTTGGCATTTTATTTATGGCTTCCGTATGAATCCAGAATTGATACAATAAACTAATAGACATTTGCAATAAAATCATCGCAGGATGAAAACCCAAAAGCGGCAACCATAACCAAAAAATAAAGGTGTAAAAGCCACCAGACCACGTTTGTCGTAATGCTGTGCTCAAATTATAATGCTCTGATGAATGGTGTACCACATGCGATGCCCAAAATAGACGACACTGATGAGACACGCGATGAAACCAATAATATGAGAAATCATCAACAAAAAAAACGAAAACAAAAGACCACAAAGCTACAGGTATGGTAAACAATCTAAAATTATCATAAACCCAAAAAAAGACCATTAGCACTATAGCTTTACTTACAAAACCTAGTATAACATTCCCTAAGCCCATTGCAATCGAAGAAAAGGCATCTTTAGCTTCGTATGTTTTAATATGTTGCTTTGCAGTGATATATAACTCTAGTAACATTGCCAATACAAAGAAAGGGATGGCATACAATATTATATTAGGAAAATCGGGCATTGTGAGTTGAAAATTTGAGTTCTAAATTACAAAAATTCAATAGGTAAATGGTATTTATTAAGTATTTTTGACTTGACTTATGATAGCAACATATCACCAATATATTTTAGATTTTAAAAGACCAAGCGGAACCTCTAGAGGTTTAATGACCACTAAAGAAACGTGGTTTATTCGTCTTGAAAAAGATAATGCTGTTGGAGTAGGTGAGTGTGGTATTTTAAGAGGTTTATCTATTGATTATAGACCAGATTTTGAAGAGAAGTTAAAATGGACTTGTGAAAACATCAACTTTGGATTAGAAGCACTTCTCAGAGAGCTTATTGAATTTCCAAGTATTCAATTTGGATTAGAAACCGCTTTTAAATCCTTAGAAAATGAAGATCAATTTCAATTATTTCCTTCGCCATTTACAAAGGGTTTTGATAGTATTCCTATTAATGGTTTGGTTTGGATGGGATCTGAAGATTTTATGCGAGCCCAAATCAAAGAAAAAATTGAAGCAGGTTTTGATTGTATAAAACTAAAAATTGGAGCGATAAATTTTCAAACGGAATTAGATATTCTTAAATCCATTAGAAAAGAGTTTTCAAAATCTGATATTGAATTAAGAGTAGATGCCAATGGCGCATTTTCAAAAGCTAATGCTTTAGAGAAATTAAAACGATTATCAGAATATCAATTACATTCTATAGAACAACCTATAAAAGCGAAGCAATTTGAGGCTATGGCTCAGCTTTGTGAAGATACGCCTTTGCCTATTGCACTAGACGAAGAATTAATTGGAGTCTTTTCAAAAGAAGAGAAACAAAAACTACTTCAAACTATAAAGCCACAATACATTATTTTAAAACCAAGCTTGGTTGGTGGATTTAGTGGAAGTAAACAATGGATTGATATAGCTGAGGATTTAAACATTAAATGGTGGATTACCAGCGCACTCGAAAGTAATATTGGGTTAAACGCTGTTGCACAATGGACTTACACTTTAAAAAACACGATGCCACAAGGTTTAGGAACTGGAGGTTTATTTACCAACAATTTTGATTCGCCATTAATTGTAAAAAATGGTACTTTGCACTACGATTTAAAACAACATTGGAAATTTAATTTATAACCATGAATTATATACAACAAGCTTATAAAGGACAACGCGAAATATGGATGTTTATATTAACTACGATATTTGTTGCTGGTATTTTTCTTGGCAATTTTGTGGTCTATTTAACTTCTGAGCCAGGAGAATTAGATGCAGCTATGGACTTGTTTAAGAATTGGCCATCAAGCGTATTTTTACTTGTCAATTTGTTACCGTTTGTGTTTTTACTTGGACTTTTGTTTCTGTTGGTGAAATATGTGCATCAGCGAAGTATTTTATCCCTAACTACATCACGTCCAAAAGTAGATTATAAGCGTATTTTATTTTCGTTTTTAATGATTACAATATATACTGTTGTTACATTTTTAATAATGTACTCAATAGATTCATCAGAAATTGTATTTCAGTTTAATGCTGTGAAATTTGCAATTCTATTTATCATTAGCATTATCTTATTCCCTTTTCAAATAGGATTAGAAGAGTATTTGTTTAGAGGTTATTTAATGCAGCATGTTGGAGTATTAGTAAAGAATAAATGGTTTCCTCTAATCTTAACGTCTGTATTGTTTGGTGTAGCTCATGCTGCAAACCCAGAAGTAGGAGCTATTGGTTTCTGGCAGATGATGATTTTTTATGTAGGAACAGGACTGTTATTAGGTATAATGACTTTAATGGATGAAGGTTTAGAGCTCGCATTAGGATTTCATTTAGGTAATAATCTTATTGCATCATTATTAGTAACAGCGGATTGGACAGCTCTACAAACCGATGCTATTTTTAAAGATACTTCAGAGCCAGTTGCTGGTACAGTTTCAGAAATTTTAATACCAGTTTTGGTGATTTATCCATTAATGCTGCTTATTTTATCGAAGCGTTACGGTTGGAAAAACTGGAATGATAAATTATTAGGAAAAGTAGAAGAACCACCAAAAGAAGATTATAAAATTATAGAGTAAATGACTCCAAAGTATAATAAAGTACATAATCGCTTTAAGTTTAATGGGCTTCATTTTAGTTTTGAAGACCTAAAGGAAGTAGCTTACAGCCTTATCAAAGAAGGTGAACCTTATGAGCAAGTTACTGGTAATTTTTTAATTGATTGGCTTAATAATAAAAACGTTTTGTATGTAAACACATCGGGTTCTACTGGGCAACCAAAAACAATTAAATTAAAAAAACAAGCAATGGTGAATTCAGCTATTGCAACAGGTGATTTCTTTGGTTTACAACCAGGTGATAAGGCAATTGATTGTTTGCCAAGTCATTATATAGCTGGAAAAATGATGTTGGTACGTGCAATGATTCTGGGTTTAGAAATTGATTGTGTTGAGCCTTCTGCACATCCAATTTTTGATTATGAAAAAAAATATGATTTTTGTGCTATGATTCCATTGCAACTAAAGCATACCATAAATTATACAGATAATATCAAAACTATTATTGTTGGTGGTTCTAAAGTAACCAAACCGTTATTGGAAAGGATTAAAAGTTGTAAATCTAAGTTTTATGAGACTTATGGAATGACCGAAACCGTAACACATGTTGCAGTGCGACAATTATCGTCAGAAGCAGTAAAAGGGGATGGTTTATTCAAAGCTTTGCCAAATGTAACATTTGGGCAAGACGAAAGAGAATGTTTAATTGTAAATGCGTCGAAGTTGGTAAATGAAGCATTAATAACAAACGATATTGTAGATCTACATTCTGAAACTAGTTTTATGTTGTTAGGCCGTTTTGATAACGTTATAAATTCTGGTGGAGTAAAGTTGTTTCCAGAGCAAATTGAAGATAAGTTACAACCTGTAATAGATGAACGTTTTATTATTGCAGGAGAAGAAGATGCTGCACTCGGCGAGAAACTTATCTTAATTGTTGAAAACCCTAGAGATTCAGTAGAGAGTATTGGTAACAGAATTAAGCATATAAAGGGATTAACAAAGTTCCAAGTTCCAAAAGAGATTTATATTACTGATAAGTTTCTAGAAACAGTAAACGGTAAGATTCAACGCGATAAAACCATAAAAGCTGTTCTTGGGTAGTTAACTCATTCAAAGTCTTACTTCACTCATTATTGATTTTATTTTTCAGGTAAGGTATTTAGTTTTATGTAAACTTTAATACCAAACTAATGAATATATTATTTACAACCACACTTGCATTGATGCTATCAATTGCAAGTCACTCTCAAGAAAAAAATATTGAAACTGAGTCTGTAACACTCGATAATCTAATTACGTTTATCGTAGAGCATTACAGTATTCAGACAGATTCTACTAAAACAAAAAACATCACTTTTCTTATTGAAACTTACGCTGATAGTTTTAATACTGAGGATAGTGTTATTCTTAAACAGGCTTTTAAATTATTGTCTAAGCGTGTTACTGAAGATGATTTAATAAGCATCGTTGCATATTCTCATTTTAATGGTATTGCACTTAACCAAACGGAAGCTACAGGTATTAAAAAACTACTATATGTGGTTGAGCATCCAAAATCTAGCGTTAAGACTTTTGAAGACGATGGTATTGAACTTGCCTATGAGTTTGCTAAAGAAAATTTTATAGAAGACTCCGATAATTCTGTGGTAATGATACGGATTCCCAATCGTACTACAGAAGTTGCAAAAACGGAATCTAAAGAGACCAAGATAACAACTAATAGAAAAAGCAATGCTTTAGTACTAACTGCCATTGCATTATTACCTGAGATCATTTCAGTTATTAAAGATTAATTAATCATCTAAACTATATATTATGAAAAATGTATTACAAATTATAATTGTATTGTTTCTATCCGTACAATTACAAGCACAAGAAAAAACAGTCACAGGAATTGTAACTACTGCAGCTGATGGATTACCATTACCAGGAGCAAGTGTTATTGTTAAAGGAACTGCTAATGGGATTCAAACCGATTTTGATGGAAAATATTCTATTAAAGCGAATATTGGTGACATTTTAGTAATTTCTTATGTTGGTATGGAAACTTCTAAAATTATAATAGGTGTAGCTAACATATACGATGTAGCTTTAGAAGATGGTAATTCACTAGACGAAGTAGTTGTAGTTGGTTATAGTTATTCGGTTCGTGGTACAGGAAGGAATTTTAGATCAAAACCAAAACCTACAATTGCTTCAGCACTTTCAGGTAAAATTTCTGGCGTTACTATATCAAAATTAAGTGGAACTCCAGGCAGCACATCTAATATTTCTATTAGAGGAATTACATCTGTAAAATCAAAAGAGCCACTTTATATTTTAAATGGAAAACCAATATCGAAATCTGAGTTTAGAAGTATTAAAGCTGATAAAGTAAAGCATATAGAAATTCTTAATGCTCAGCAAGGGAATGCTATATATGGATATAATGGTAGTAAAGGAGTTATATGTCTAAGAACAAAAGGACACAAAAATAATGTTGATATTAGTATTATAAATGATTTTTTGAATGAATCTTATGTTCAAATCCAAGAAAACCCTTTTAAGCGTGCAAATCTTGCTCCGCTTTCAACATTTTCAATTGATGTAGATAAAGCAGCTTATAGCAATGTAAGACGAATGATAAATAATGGACAGAAAGTAAAACGAGAGGCTGTTAAAATAGAAGAGATGGTTAATTATTTTAATTACAACTATCCTCAACCAACAGATGAGCACCCATTTTCTATCTATACAGAAGTTGTAGAAACACCTTGGCATACTAACACGCAATTAGTGAGAATAGGGCTTCAAGGAAAAACCTATGCTAATGAGGCATTACCAGCATCAAATCTTACATTTTTAATCGATGTATCGGGTTCAATGGGTTCAATGAATAAGTTGCCTTTATTGAAAAGTGCATTTAAGCTTCTAGTAAATCAGTTGCGAGCAAAAGATAAAGTTTCAATAGTTGTTTATGCTGGAGCAGCAGGTGTGGTTTTAGAACCAACTTCTGGTGATAATGAAGGAAAGATTTTAGCTGCTTTAGATAATTTAAACTCAGGTGGTTCTACAGCTGGTGGAGCAGGAATTAAATTAGCCTATAAATTAGCCGAAAAGAACTTTAAGAAAAAAGGAAATAATCGTGTTATACTTGCTACTGATGGTGATTTTAATGTTGGTGCTTCAAGTGATAGCGATATGCAAACCTTGATAGAGGAAAAGCGTAAATCTGGAGTGTTCTTGTCTGTTTTAGGTTTTGGGTATGGGAATTATAAAGATTCAAAATTAGAAACTTTGGCAGACAAAGGAAATGGAAATCATGCTTACATTGATAATATGCAAGAAGCTCAAAAAGTCTTTGGAAAAGAATTTGGAGGAACTTTATTTACTATTGCTAAAGATGTAAAGATTCAAGTGGAGTTTAATCCTAAGAAAGTACAAGCCTATCGCCTAATTGGATACGAGAACAGATTGTTGGCTGATGAAGATTTTGTAGATGACACTAAAGATGCTGGCGAATTAGGCAGTGGACATACAGTAACTGCACTTTATGAAATTATTCTAACAGGAGTAGAGAGTGATTATTTAAAATCACAACCAGACTTAAAATATACACAAACTGAGGCTAAGGTTAATTATGAGGACGAATTGTTCACTGTAAAATTCAGATATAAAAAACCAGATGCATCTCAAAGTATTGAAATGGTGCATGTACAAAAGACCAAAACATCTGAAGCATCAGAAGACATGAACTTTACTTCTGCAGTAGCTTTATTTGGAATGCAATTGAGACAATCTAAATATTTTAATAAGGCATCAATATCTAAAGTGATTGAATTGGCAGAGAATGGTAGAGGTGAAGATAAGGATGGTTATAGAGCTGAGTTTATTAGATTGGTGAAGTCTTATGATTTTAGTTTAACTAAGTAAACTTTTCATGTGAACACCCCTAAAGTCCCCTCAAGGGGACAATTCCTCTGAATAATATCTTTTAGAATGTCCCCTTAAGGGGACTTTAGGGGTGTTATTTATAATCTATAACAAACAAAAAACCCAATGCAAACGCATTGGTTTTTTTTATATCTAAATCTACTAGAATTAGTTTCCGGCAGATAAATTTTTCATTTCAGTTTCGATCATTTCATAGAACTGATCTATTTTTGGTAATACAACAATACGTGTACGTCTGTTTTTTGCTCTATTATCAGCAGTATCATTATCAACTAAAGGTACGTAAGAACTACGACCAGCAGCAATTAACTGTTGCGGGTTAACATTTAAGCTTTCTAGAACACGTACAATAGACGTTGCACGTTTTACACTTAAATCCCAGTTATCTACTAATGGTGGTTTGCTGTAAGATTTGTTATCAGTATGCGATTCTACCATAGCTTCAAAGTCTGGCTTGCTATTAATCACTTTAGCAACTTTTGCTAAAATTTCATTAGCTCTGTCTGTTACGTTATAACTACCACTTTTAAATAATAATTTATCGGCAATAGAAATAAAAACAACACCTTTTTCTACATTAATTTCAATATCTGGATCATTAATACCTACTGCCTTTTTAAGACTAGTTACAATAGCTAGAGTTACACTATCCTTTTTAGTCAATGCATCTTGTAATCTTGTAATTTTTAAATCACGTTCCTTTAAGCTTTCTAAAGACTTTTCAAGATTATCAGACCCCTTTTTAGTTAAGATGGTTAAATCACCTTTAGTATCAATTAAATCTTGGTTAGACTTACGTAAATCTACCAATTGATCCTTCATTGTTTCTACTCTTGCATTCGCTGCAGCTGCATCCGAAAGACATTTGTTTAGTTTTACCGTTGCACTATTTAATAAATCTTGAGTTTCTTTTTGTTCTGTTTCAAGTGCTAGATAATCTTTCTTTGACACGCAAGACGCAAACAACAGCATTGAGCAAACACTTAATAATATTAATTTCTTCATAATTGAATCTTATATTTATATTGTTAATAATAACAACTCAAAATTATAGAAAAGAAGAATTAGCCAAACATGGATTAACAAAAACTTTAACAGTTTTATGAACAATTAGAATTTTGTGCGTTTTTTAATGAAGTAAGACCAAACAATAGAGTTGGTTTTGTAGTAGTTTGATTGCTTAGGTAATTGCCTACGTTGTTTTAAAACTCGACCTAAATTCATGTAAAATGAACCATGAGCTTTAAGAACTGCAAAAAAATGTTGCGGTTTTAATTGAAACAAAAACCGAATAGCCGCAACACCATCGAGTTTCATACGAATCACTGTTCTAATGAAAACATTAGAATCTGTATTTTTTACAAGCGTGAAGAGACTATTTCTAAAATTAAGATACGTTTTCTTTGGATTTGTATTACTTAAGGTAGCTCCACCAACATGATAAACCGTTGAAGTTCCAACATACTTTGTTTGGTAATTGGTATTGAAAGCGCGCCAACACAAATCAATTTCTTCAATGTGCGCAAAGTAAGATTTATCGAAACCATTCAAAGTTTTAAAAACTGAATTTCTAATAAAAAAACAAGCACCTGAAGCCCAGAAAATAGTCTTTGTATCGTTGTATTGCCCTTTGTCCTCTTCAAGAGTGTCAAAAATGCGACCACGACAATACGGATAACCATACTTATCTATAAAACCACCTGCAGCACCAGCATATTCAAAATGAGATTTGTTTTTGTAGTCTAAAATTTTAGGTTGAATGATAGCAGTATTTACGTCAGTATTAAATTCATCTAAGATAGGTTTAAGCCAATTCTCAGTAACTTCAATATCGCTATTCAATAAGCATAGTAGTGGTTCTTCAACACGCTTAAGGGCATTATTATATCCTTTTGCATAACCACTATTTTCAGTATTCTGAATAAGTTTCACCATCGGAAAATGTTCAGAAACAAAAGCCACAGAATCATCTATTGAAGCATTATCAGCGACATATATTTGAGCATCGTTAGAATACTTTATAACTGAAGGTAGAAACTGCTCAAGCAGTGCTTTTCCATTCCAGTTTAAAATAACAACCGCTATGTCTTTGGTTTGTAGCATTTATTTTGACGTGTAATTAGGAATATCTTCTAAAAACGAATACCGTTCTGCTTCCATATCCATTTCGCAATAATAGTGATTTAAACCGTTAGTCACCATTAAATAAGATGCATTTAAAACTAAGTTATAACGTGCAATTTGGTCAAAAGTGGTTTGGTCTATCTTTATCTTATGCGATTTGCATTCTACAATTAAATGAATACTGCCATCAGAATTATAAACCACAATATCGTAACGTTTCTTTAATCCATTTATAGTAAGCTCTTTTTCAACATTAATCAATGATTTAGGGAATTTCTTGTCATTTATTAAGTAATGAACACAATGTTGCCTCACCCATTCTTCCGGTTGAAGAATGATGAATTTTTTCCGAATAACATCAAAAATAGAAACTTTATTTTCTGTACTTTTGAAACGGTATTCAAACTTAGGAAAGTTGAGTTCTTGCACTATACAAAATTAAAATTATAATGTCACTTCAAGTGATTTTTGCAGAAAATTTTATTGAGAGATTCTCGATACTTTTACATAAGCTAAAACTTGAAGAGATTAAGAAGTAAGACATTGGACGACGTAAAACAACTAGTTTCAGCGATAAAAAAAGGTGATCTTAAGCCTATCTATTTTTTAATGGGTGATGAGGCTTATTATATTGATAAGATTTCAGATTTTATTGAAAACAATGTTTTAGACGAAGCTGAAAAGGGTTTTAACCAAATGGTATTATATGGTCGGGATGTTTCTATTGATGATATAGTGAGCAATGCTAAGCGTTATCCTATGATGGCAGAACGTCAAGTGGTTATTGTAAAAGAAGCACAAGATTTAAGCAGAACCATAGAACAATTGACACAATATGCTGAAAACCCTCAACCTTCAACAGTATTAGTTTTAAATTATAAATACAAAAAGTTAGACAAGCGTAAAACTTTGTATAAGACTATAAATAAGTCTGGTGGAGTGGTATTTGAAAGTAAAAAACTCTATGACAACCAAGTGCCAGATTGGATAAGACGTGTATTAAAAGGGCAGAATTACGATATTTCTCCAAAAGCAGCTCAGATGTTAGTTGAGTTTTTGGGCACAGATTTAAGTAAGGTGAATAACGAGCTTAATAAACTAAAAATTGTTTTACCAGAAGGTACCCAAATTACACCAGAGCATATCGAAGAAAATATAGGTATTAGTAAAGATTTTAATAATTTCGAATTACGAAGAGCCGTTGGTGAGTGTAATGT
>TARA_R110002124_G_scaffold286583_1_pt1 | contig 12132 bp, 10 predicted proteins | sample TARA_R110002124 | Tara Oceans TARA_R110002124 (sample SAMEA4397445) | marine metagenome | biome: Polar Biome; feature: [SRF] surface water layer (ENVO:00010504); material: water (ENVO:00002006), including particulate matter (ENVO:01000060) such as... | depth 5 m | reverse complement strand
ATCACGGGCAAATAGTCGAGTGCCAAGCGTTCGATCTCTGACATGATAACTTGTCTCCTGCCGCATGGGTGGCTTGATCTGGCGCCGGATTAGGACGGTTTCGCGTATGGCGCAACAGACAGACGCAATATATCGCAGCAACCCAGCCTAGCCTGAAATATTGCTCAACTCACGAGCACTTCTCTGCGACGGTGCGTCACGCCGGAAAGCGGCATCGGCTCAACAGGTGCCGGTCCACCCCAATGAAATCTCACAGCTTTTTGCGAGCCATTCGCATTTCATTATTCAATCAATGATGATGCCGAGCACTTGCAGCGTCTCATACGTCAGCTGGCCCACGCCGAGCCCCCGCTCCCGCTGGAATCCCTCCAATGCCGTTCGTGTGGCGGGTCCGAACACACCATCCTCCTCAACGGCAAAACCGGCCTCGGTTAGCGCGCTCTGGACATCCTTGATGGTCTTTGGGGTAAAAGCGCCCTCACAGGGCATATCGCGCCATTCAGCAGTGCCTCCACCGGTGACGACGCGCTTTTCGACTGTGCGATAAGTTGCAGGAATGAGAACAATCTCTTCCCGCGCCGGAGATACCAGTCGCTCCACTTGTATCGTCTCGTATTCCGCAGGTACTTCAATCGGCTCAATGCGCGCTGGCTCAACGAGCACTTGTTTTACGAGCGTCCGGTATTCAGCGGCCACAATCCGCGTTTCCGACTGTTCAGGTGTGACCACCCGGGTACGCGTGACCGTCTTGTATTCTGCGGGCACGTCCACAGGTGTCAGCACCTCACCGGCTGATCCTTCCGCCGAACCATCTGCTACAACAGAGCGACCGACGACCTCATCCTTCAACTTCCAGGTCGTATAGGCCTGCCGGACCAATACCTGCTCTGTGTAGGTTTCGTACTCGGCGGGAATGATATGGGTTTCCGTCCGTTCCGGCCGGACCAGCACCTGCTCCGTCACCGATTCATACACAGCCGGCACGATCCGGTATTCAGTAGCGGCCTCTCGAACCCGTACCTTCTCCTGCACGGTTTCATATTCCGCCGGAGAATAGCGGATCTCTGTTCTTTCTTCCTGGTCCAGCACCTGTTCGGTGACTGTCTCGAAAGTTTCAGGGATCAGGACGGGCGCGCGACAGCCCTGCGGCGCATCGTCAGACCAGGCCGGCCCGAGAATGACGAGCCCTGCGGCAGTCATGATCATCAGCTTGATATTCATGGACCTGCTCCAACCAGCACCGGAACATACGAACGTTCCAGCCTACCAAATGCAACGCATTTCAACGATGCGCCCGTGTTCCGCAACCCTCGCCAATGCGGAGGCTGTGTAGTTGACGCACCTTTGCCTCAGGGATTCATATGCGCTCAAATCGCAGGGGCACTGGTTTTCTGTGCCCCAACCAGTATTAGAAGGCCGAATCCCAGCGCCGAGGTACTCCATGATCCCCAGATACACCCGCCCCGAAATGGCCGCCATTTGGTCCCCCGAATCCAAGTTCAGCATCTGGCTGGAGATCGAGACCCTCGCCGCCGAAGCGATGGAGCAAAAAGGCCTGATCCCGGAAGGCATCTCAGCCGCAGTCCGTGAGCGCGCCGCGTTCGACGTCGACCGGATTGATGAAATCGAGCGCGAAGTAAAGCACGACGTCATCGCCTTCCTCACCAATGTGGCCGAGCATGTCGGTGACGAAGCCCGCTTCCTGCACAAGGGCATGACCTCGTCGGATGTGCTGGATACGTGCTTCAATGTCCAGCTGGTGCACGCGACGGACCTGTTGCTGACCGGCGTCGATCGGGTCCTGGTGGCGTTGGAGAAGCGCGCCTTCGAGCACAAGTTGACCCCGACCATCGGCCGCAGCCACGGCATTCACGCCGAACCGACAACATTCGGCGTGAAACTCGCCGGTTACCATGCCGAATTCCAGCGCGCACGGACCCGCCTTGAACTGGCTCGCGAAGAAGTGGCCACATGCGCGATCTCCGGCGCAGTCGGCACCTTTGCCAATATCGACCCGTCCATCGAGACGCACGTCGCCGAAAAGCTCGGCCTCAGCGTTGAACCCGTCTCCACCCAAGTTATTCCGCGCGACCGCCATGCCATGTTCTTTGCTGTGCTCGGCGTGATCGCATCTTCCATTGAACGCCTTTCCACAGAAGTGCGCCACTTGCAGCGTACCGAAGTCCTTGAAGCCGAAGAATTTTTCTCGGCCGGACAAAAAGGCTCGTCGGCCATGCCGCATAAGCGCAACCCGATCCTGACGGAAAACCTCACCGGTCTTGCGCGCCTGGTCCGGTCGGCCGTGACGCCCGCCATGGAAAACGTTGCGCTTTGGCACGAGCGCGACATCTCTCACTCTTCAGTCGAACGCGGCATTGGCCCGGACGCGACGGTGCATCTCGATTTTGCGCTGCACCGCCTTGGCGGCGTGATCGAAAACCTCCTGATCTATCCCGACAACATGATGGCCACGATCGATAGCATGGGCGGCCTGCACAATTCGCAGCGCATCCTGCTGGCGCTCGTCGAAAAAGGCGTCAGCCGCGAGGACAGCTATCGCCTCGTCCAACGCAATGCGATGCGGACATGGAAGAAGGAAGGCGACCTGCTCGACCTGCTTAAGCAGGATGAAGAAGTCTCGTCCCGCCTGACAGATGCGGAACTCGAGGCCCTGTTCGACCTCGGCTACCACTTCAAGCAAGTGGATACGATCTTTGAGCGCGTCTTCGGCCGCTCATGATTTGGGATAATGGCGGCGCTTAGATTTTGCTGAGCGCCGTCCGTGCCTTTTCGGCAACTTCGGACCACGCACCGGTGGACACGTCCTTTTCGGTCGCGATCCATGACCCACCCACCGCGACGACATTGGGCAGGGCAAGGTACTCGCCCGCATTGTCCGCACTGACGCCGCCCGTCGGCATGAACTGAAGATGCGGCAACGGGCCTGCAAGGGCCTTCAACGCGCCGACGCCACCCGCGATTGCGGCCGGGAACAGCTTCAGCATCTTGAACCCTTCCTCATAGCGCGTCATTGCCTCGCTCGCCGTCGCCACACCGGGGATCGTGATCTCCTTGTAGGCACCCAGAGCGTCCAGCAGACATGGGGACATGCCCGGCGACACAAGAAAGTCGGAGCCAGCATTCATTGCATTGGCAACATCCTCCTGCGTCAGGACGGTGCCCGCCCCGACGATCAGGTCCGGCTGGGCCTTTTTCATTGCCTCGATGACTTTCAAGCCGCTCGGCGTGCGCAGCGTCACTTCAGCAATGGTCAGCCCGCCATCAACCAGGGCTTTGGCCAGCGGCGCGGCGGCAGCCACATCCGGCACCACGAGGACCGGGACGATGGGCGCGCGCGCCGCGGCGGCTTTCAGGGCATCGAGAGAGGAATTCATCAAAGCGTCTCCTGGGCATAATAGGCAGCGGCACCGATCAGGGGCGCTTCGGGATCGTGCATAAGGCGCACGGGGCAATTCGCAAGGTAACCGGACATCGGCCCGCGCTCGCGGAACCGTGCAATCGCGTCAGGTCGGCGCAGGTAATCAACAATTCGTTCCGTGACGCCGCCAGCCAGGACCACGCCCCCGAGCGCGCCATTGGCAAGCGCGAGATCCCCCACGGCGCCCATCACGGCCTTGGCGCGCATCGCGATCAGCTGGTCGAACATCTCGTCGCCGGCATCCGCGCGCTGGCGCATCGCCTGAGGGGAAATATCTTCCATCTCCCGGCCGAACACTTCGCAGAAAGCACTATGCACGTATTCGAGTCCCATTCCCGACGCGACCAGCTCGTTGGAGACATATCCCTGCTCACGCATCAGGACACTGGCCACATCGAATTCGATAGTGTCCCTCGGAGCATAGGCGATATGACCGCCCTCCCCCGTCAGCACGCGCCATGCATCATCGCCGAGCGGGAACAGTGTCGCGACCCCAAAGCCGGTGCCAGGCCCGGCCACGATGACAGGCAAATCCGGAATCTCTTCTCCGGGCAGGATTTCCTCGAAATAATCCGAAGAATGCTCAGGCACAGAGCGCGCCATTGCCGTGAAATCATTAATGATCTGGATGTCGTCAAAATCGTACTGACTGCACAGGCGCTTGGCCGATACATGCCAGTTCCGGTTCGTCAGCATCACTTCACCGTCGCGCACCGGCCCGGCCATGGCAAAACAGGCCCGCTTTGGATTCAGGCCCGTATCTTCAAGATACTGGCGCAACGCGTCATCGAACGTCTCGAAATTGTCTCCCGCCAATTTCGAAAACTCGTCAATCTCGATCTTTCCGCTACGCTTTTCAGCCAGCGCAAACCTGACATTGGTTCCCCCAACATCCCCGACCAACACCCGGTCATTCATACGCTCAGTCCCCCCGGCTCCAGAAATTGAACTGGCTCGCGCCATTCGCAGCCGGACCCGCCAGTTCCCGGAAATAGGTGAACATCTCCCGGCCAAGTCCCATACCGTTTTCATTCGGGCGGTACTCATCCGGAATGCGGGCCTCGAATTCCGTCGCATCGACCTTGATATCGAGCACGCCGCGCTCGGCATCGAAAACAATCATGTCACCATCGCGGATCTTCGCAATCGGCCCACCTCGCGAGCCTTCCGGGCTGACATGGATGGCAGACGGCACCTTGCCGCTGGCACCTGACATACGACCGTCCGTCACGAGAGCGACCTTGAACCCGCGGTCCTGCAGCACGGCGAGTGGCGGGGTCAGCGTATGCAGTTCGGGCATCCCGTTTGCGGCCGGTCCCTGAAAGCGGACAATCGCCACGAAATCCCTGTCCAGCTGGCCCGCATCAAAGGCGGCCTTCAATGCCTCCTGAGAGTCGAACACGATGGCGGGGGCCTCAAGAACACGATGTTCCGGTTTCACGGCAGACACTTTGCTGACGCCGAGGCCGATCGGACCGGCCATCATGCGCAGGCCGCCATCCTTCGAGAACGGGTCAGAAACAGGCCGCAGAATATCCGTATTCGCACTGGTTTCCGGTGCCGGGCGCCAGGCGGCCTTGCCGTCTTCGAGATAAGGCTCCACCGCATATTCCGATATTGGCCCGGCCACGCCCATGGCGCTGCCATCCATCAGTCCTGCGCCCAGCAATTCACGCACAAGAAACGCCATGCCGCCCGCCGCATGGAAATGGTTCACATCCGCCGGCCCATTCGGATAAACGCGTGCCAGCAGCGGCGTCACAGCGCTGATGTCGGCAAAGTCTTCCAGTGTCAGTATGATCCCCGCTGCGGCGGCCATGGCTGGCAGGTGGAGCGCGTGGTTTGTCGATCCGCCGGTCGCCATCAGGCCTACCACGCCATTCACGATCGACCGTTCGTCAATCATTTCTCCAGCGGGCATGTATTGGTCACCCTGCGCGTGAATTTCAGCGACTCTGTGCGTGGCCGCGCGGGTCAAAGCTTCCCGAATGGGTGTGCCCGGATTGGCAAAGGCGGCGCCCGGCAAATGGAAGCCCATGACCTCCATCAGCATCTGGTTCGAATTGGCCGTGCCATAGAAGGTGCACGTGCCTTGGGTATGATAGCTTTCGGACTCAGCCTTGAGAAGCGCATCCCGCCCCACCTTGCCTTCGGCAAACAGCTGACGGACGCGTTGTTTTTCCGGATTGGGCAGGCCCGATGGCATGGGCCCGGCTGGCACGAAGATGGACGGGATCCAGCCGAAGCGAAGCGCGGCAATTACAAGCCCCGGCACGATCTTGTCGCAAATGCCCAGATGCATCGCGCCATCGAATACGTCATGGCTCAGGCCAATGGCAGAGGCCATGGCAATCACGTCGCGGGAGAACAGCGACAGTTCCATTCCGGTGAAACCCTGCGTCACGCCATCACACATGGCGGGCACTCCGCCAGCGACCTGCGCAATCGCGTTCACCTCGCGGGCCGCTTCCCGGATGAATTTAGGATAGTCCTGATACGGCGCATGGGCCGACAGCATGTCATTATAGGCCGTGATGATACCGATGTTCGGCCAGCCTGCGCCCAGCAATTGGGTCTTCTCGATGACGGCGCACCCGGCAGAGGCATGGGCCAGACTGCTTTCCGACATGCGGCGCCGCGCGAAATCCTTCGGACGGCGGCTTCGGATCATCTCCAGATACGCCTGCCGGGAATCCCGGGAGCGATCCCGAATGCGTTCGGTCACTTCTGCGATTTTCGGGTTCATCTCTGTCATCATGCTGCCCATACGACCGTCAAACGCGGCCCCAGTTTGTCGATTGCAAATCTGACCGGCTTTTCATCCACCGGCGCGGTCAATGCCGCTTCGAACACCGCCTTCTTTGAGTCGCCGAAGATCAGAAGGATCGCGGCGGCGGCGCTCGTCACGGCCTTACCCGTCAGCGTCATTCGCTGTGTATGATTACCCGCAACGGGGCATCCGGTTGCATCAATCGATGCGATTGTCGTCTCGCTTGCCAGCGCCTCGGAGAGACCGGCCGATCCGGGGAACCAACTCGCCGTATGACCGTCTTCGCCCATGCCGAGCAGGACGACATCCGCAGGCGCGCAATGTGGCGCGTAGGCCATGTCGCGGTCTGTCACCGCCGCCTGCGGCGCGGGATCAAAAGTTTTCATTGGCAGGAACCCGGCTGAACCGGCACGCCCCTTCAGCAGGCAACTGCGGACGAGCCGCTCATTCGAGGCGTCGTCTTCCGGATTGACCCAGCGCTCGTCCACAAGGCCGACCATCACACGCGCCCAGTCGATCTCAGTTGAGGTCAACGCATCAAACACGCCGCCCGGCGTAGAACCGCCGGATACCATGAGAGACGCAGTTGCTTTCGACTCCAGAGCCTTTTCGAGACCACCCACAATGAATTGCGTGGCAAAACGGGTTGCCTCTTCGCGGCTGTCAAATGCCATGAATTCATGTGCCAGTCCGCTCATGAGCCTTCCCACCAGGCCCGACCATCCCGGTCCATCATCATGGCGGCGGCAAGTGGGCCATCCGACCCGGCCGAATAGGCTTCCGGGGGCTCACCGGACTGTTCCCAGGCTTCGATCAGACCATCGACCCACGTCCATGCTGCTTCGACTTCATCCTTGCGCATGAACAGGGACAGGTTTCCGCGCACCACATCCATCAGGAGGCGTTCATAGGCGTCAGGATAGCGCACCGTGAAGCTCTCGGCATAGGAAAGGTTCAGCGGCAAGGATTTGACACGCAGGCCGCCCGGCCCCGGCTCCTTGATCTGCACGAACAGGCGGACGCCTTCATCCGGCTGCAGACGAATGACCAGCCTGTTCGCGCTTTCATACCCTTCCCCGAACAGGGAATGCGGCGTCGGCTTGAATTGAATGATGATATCCGAGTGCCGGTGCGACATGCGCTTGCCGGTCCGCAGATAGAACGGCACGCCTGCCCAGCGCCAATTGTCGATATTGGCCTTGATTGCCACGAACGTCTCGGTGGAGCTGACCGTCTCCGAGCTGAGCTCGTCGAGGTATCCTTTGACCGGCTTGCCATCCTTGACGCCTGCCTTGTATTGCCCCCGGACGGTCTGCTTCTTCGCAGCTTCGCCCGTGATGGGCGTCAGCGCGTTCAGCACTTTGATCTTCTCGGTACGCACATCGTCATCTTCGAGCTGGTTCGGCGGCTCCATGGCCGTCAGGCACAGCAGCTGGAGCATGTGGTTCTGCACCATGTCCCGCAGGGCGCCGGACTTGTCATAGTAATCGGCCCTGCCCTCCAGGCCGAGATCCTCGGCGACGGTGATCTGGACATGGTCAACATAGTTGCGCGACCAGATCGGTTCGAACAGCATATTGGCAAAGCGCAGCACCATGAGGTTCTGAACCGTCTCCTTGCCGAGATAATGGTCGATCCGGAAAACCTGCCGCTCTGCATAGACTTCGGCGACGCCATCATTGATGGCCTTGGCGGATTCGAGATCCGTCCCGATGGGCTTCTCAAGCACGACCCGCGTATTGCCGTGCGACAGGCCAGCTTTTCCAAGCGCCTGACAAATCTGAACATAAAGGCGCGGAGATGTGGCGAGATAGAACACGCATGGCCGGTCATCATCGAGCGTCAGGAAGGATTTCAGCGTCGTCCAATCCGCATCTTCCTGAGTGGCATCAATGGAGACGTAATGGATCAATTTCTCGAACTTGGTCCATTCCTTGGCATCCCAATTGTCGCCGGAGGCAGACTCGCAGGCCTCCTTGGCCATCTTGCGATATTCCTTGCTGTCCATCTCGCTGCGAGCCGTTCCGACAATGCAGCTGGATTCCGGGATCTGTCCGTCAAGCCACCGGTGAAACAGGGCCGGCAGGAGCTTTCGCCGGGAAAGGTCGCCGGTGCCGCCGAAGATAACGATGTCGAAGGGTTCGACGGGGATGAATTTTGCCATCAGGCAGTCTCCAGAACGTTCGGGGTGAACATTGTGCGGGATAAGGTCAAGAATGGACTGTTCCCAGGTGTTTTCCAGTGTTTCAGGCTATTAGCCTGACTCGGAAAGGCGGCATGCCGCAAATTTTGGTATCGCCATTCTGCATTTGGCATCGCCTCCCCGGCCTATTATGTTTCTCTGCAAAATTTGCAGAGTCTTTGTTCAAGGGTCTGGACGAACGGACCAGACATGTGACAACGTTGTTTTCGGGGTTCATAAGCGGAGGAAGCACAGGATGTCCAGCACAAGAACGCGGTTGGAAGATCTTGCTGCGATCGCAGGCGTCTCCATCGCCACCGTTTCGCGCGCCCTCAACAACAGTCCCGCCGTCAATGATGAGACCAAACGCCGGGTCTGGAAGATTGCTCGCGAGCACAATTACAATTTCCGTCCCTCCATGCCGGCGCTCCTGTCCGGCGCTGCCGCAACCATTGCAGTCGTGGTGCCCACGCTGGCCGGTCGTCAGACCGAGGTTTCGGATCCCTTTTTCCAGGAATTGATTGGCGGGCTCAGCGAAGCGGGACGCGCAGCCGGATGCGATGTGCTGATCTCTTATCTGGCCCCCAAGAACCAGGACGATCTCGCCTCGATCATGACGGCGAACCGCGCCGAGGGCGTGATCTTTCTGGGCCAGAGCTTCCTGCACGAGCGATTCAACCAGCTTGCCGAGACTGAAAGCCGTTTCATTGTCTGGGGCGCTGAAATTCCAGGACAGAAATATTGCTCGGTCGGATCGGACAATCTGCGTGGTGGCAAGCGGGTCACCTCGCACCTCCTGAATCTGGGGCGCCGGCGGATTGCTTTTGTCGGTGACACTTCCAATCCGGAAATCCTGCAACGCTATGAAGGCTACATCGCGGCGCATCGGCGCGCGGACGTGCCGCTCGACGCGGACCTGACCCTTCAGTCCAGCTTCGATGTCGAATCGGCCGAAGCCGCCATTGCCAGCTTGCTGGAACGCGGCGTCCAATTCGATGCCGTGGTCGGGGCGAATGACTTGATTGCGTTGGCCGCCATTCGCAGCCTGCTCAAGGAAGGCGTAGGCGTACCGGACGATGTTTCAGTCGTCGGCTATGACGATCTCCAGCTGTCGGCCTATGGCTATCCCGCACTGACCACGATCTCGCAGGAGCCTGCCCGGGCCGGGCGAATGCTCGTCGCAAAGCTGATCGCGTCAGCGGACACCGGCAGCATGCGGTCCGAACGCCTGCCGACTGAGCTTGTTGTCCGGGAATCGTGCGGCCTCGCCTAGAGCTGGGCAATCCGGCACGAAAAGGGTGGGACACTTTTATCGGCTGCGCTATCAAATCCTACGGATGCAAGAATTTGTTCAGGTGAAGCGCCCGCGATTGGCGCGGTCAACTCCGTGTCCCCGAAATTGAAGACGCACTCGACCGTTTCATTTTCGTAGCTTCGATGAAACAGGAGCAAGTCTCCTGACGCCTCCTGAAACGCGATATCCCCATACCGCAACGCGTCTGAACCGGAGCGCACCGCAGCCAAATGGCGTGTAAACGCCAGCACCGAATGCAGCTCAGCCTCCTGAACCTCGACCGCCCGTGCGTCATGGCCTTGCCCGATGGGCAACCAGGGCCACGCTTCACTGAAGCCGCAATAGGGCCCGTCCTCAAACCACGGCATCGGCGTTCGCGCGCCATCGCGACCAAGGGTACGTGGCCAGTTTGCAATCGCTTCCGGGTCTTGCAGGTCTTCAAAAGGGATTTCCGCCTGTGGTAGGCCCAGCTCCTCGCCCTGATACAGGATCGGATTACCACGCAGGCAAAAAAGCAAAGCATTGGTCAGCTTCGCCCGAACGCTCTCGTCCACGCCATCGAACCAGCGACTGACGCAGCGCGGCGCATCATGGTTCGAGAACGCCCAGGACGGCCAGCCCTCACCGGGCGCTCCCAGCCAGTTGCTTTGCGACGCAGCCACTGCCTCGGCGCTCAGGCGCTTCGCATAAAGGAAATCGAAGCTATAGGCGGAATTGAGATGTATCTCTCCCTCGGTATAGGCCCGCATTTCCTTGAGCGGCTGCGGCCCCGGAACCTCGGCCACGGAAAAAATATCGCCATACTCATCCATCAAGGCCCTCAAACGCCGGAGGAATACCGGCAAGTCCGGATGGGACTGGTTATGGACATGTTCCTGCAAATCGAACGGCCGTGACACGTTTCTGGGAGCGGGTGATCTGGCCGGATTGTCCCGGAACTCCGGATCGAACAGGGAGAAATTCAATGCGTCCAGCCGGAACCCGTCGACACCGCGATCCAGCCAGAACCGCATGACATCAATCAGGGCTTGCTGAACCTCCGGATTATGGAGATTGAGCTGCGGCTGGCTCGGCAGGAAATTATGCATGAAATATTGCTGTCGGCGCGCATCCCACGTCCAGGACGGTCCGCCGAACACGGCTTGCCAATTGTTCGGGGGCGTTCCATCCGGTTTCGGATCCTTCCAGACATACCAGTCCGCGCGCGCATTCGTGCGATCCTGACGACTTTCGGCAAACCATGCATGCGCATCGGACGAGTGCGCATACACTTGATCGATAATCACTTTGAGACCGAGCGCGTGGGCACGCTCCAGCAGCCGATCAAAATCGTCCAGCGTCCCGAAAACCGGGTCTACATCGCAATAATTGGCCACGTCATAGCCGAAATCCTTCATGGGCGAGGTGAAGAAAGGCGAGATCCAGATGCCATCCACCCCAAGGGACGCGATATGGTCGAGACGCTGTGTGATGCCGTTCAGATCTCCAACGCCGTCCCCATTCGTGTCCTGGTATGAGCGCGGATAGATCTGGTAGATCACCGCCCCTTTCCACCAGGGATGAGGGGATCGGGGGTTGGGTGCGTTCGACATGGCCAAGGTCATTTCCGTTGATTCCGGGCCAGCATTGCATCGCTCCGCGATTTTTCAATCGCACGAATGCGCGCCCGATACAGCTACGGCACCATGCAAGCGGGAAGAAAATGGAAATACGCCTGGCAGGGGCAGCAGGACTCGAACCCGCGACCCTCGGTTTTGGAGACCGATGCTCTACCAACTGAGCTATACCCCTTCAGGCGAAACAGCGGTTTGCCTCAAATGCCGTCATGCCGCAAGACTAGAGCTTCAGCCCTTGGAGAAAAACTGTGTCCCGCATTCCCTATCCTGAAATTGATGCCCTTTCTGATGACAACAAGGCCTTTCTGGAGAAGCTCGCGCCGCTCAATCTCTTCCGAATGCTGTCGCATGCGCCCCATTTGCTCAAACCCTTTGTCGGCCTGGGCACGGCTTTCCTCCAGCAGGGAAAGCTGGACCCGGTCACCCGGGAATGCGTCATCCTGCGTGTCGGATACTTGTCCAATGCCAAGTATGAGACGACCCAGCACGAAGCCATAGGCTTGGCGGTCGGCATGGATGAAGAGCTGATAGCGGCGGTGAAAGCCGGGCCGCACGCTGACGGTTTGAGCCACGAGCAGAAGCTTGCCCTGACCTTCACCGACCATCTGGTGACCCACCCCCACCCCTCTGACGGGGCGCTCAAACCGGTTCTCAAGCACTTTGGCACCCCCCTGCTGGAAGAGCTCGTCCTGCTGATTGGCTATTACATGATGGTCTGCCGGTTCCTTGAAACCTTTGGTGTGGAAGTCGAAGAGGGCGGCCCCAAGGGGGCTGAGATCACCCGGACCTGACCGCCAGACACAAAAAGGCCGCCCTTTTGGGGCGGCCTTT
>TARA_R110002124_G_scaffold106467_23_pt1 | contig 12137 bp, 11 predicted proteins | sample TARA_R110002124 | Tara Oceans TARA_R110002124 (sample SAMEA4397445) | marine metagenome | biome: Polar Biome; feature: [SRF] surface water layer (ENVO:00010504); material: water (ENVO:00002006), including particulate matter (ENVO:01000060) such as... | depth 5 m | reverse complement strand
TTCGCACCGTCGATAACGCTAAGAAAAGGGGTAAAGCCGCGTGACGCCCGATCTGTTCAGCGACCTCAACCTGTTGCTGGCGCAGGTCCGCGCCTGGGCGGTCGACAGCGCGCTGGTCTTTGCCCGCATCGGCGCTTTCTTCGCAATATTGCCGGCCTTTGGCGAACGGGTCGTGCCCGCCCGAGTGCGCCTGTTCGCGGCGCTGGCGATGACCTTGATTGTCGCGCCTGCGGTGGCTGCGCGCGTCCCCGCGATTCCAGGCGAACCGGTTGCCGCCACCCTGTTCATCGGTGCGGAAACGCTGATCGGCCTGACCCTGGCCATCGGCCTGCGGCTGATGGTGATGGTGTTGCAAATGGCCGGGACGATGGCCGCGCAGTCGACGTCGCTGGCGCAGGCCTTTGGCGGCACGATGGCGGATCCGCAGCCTGCCTTCTCGCAGGTTCTGGTGATGGCCGGGCTGGCGGCCATCGTCGCGACCGGGCTGCCGCAAACCATGGCCGCCCTTCTGGTCCTGTCCTATGATATCTTTCCCGCCGGCGCCTGGCCCAACCCCTCTGCGCTGGCCGAATGGGGCACCGGCCGGGTGGCCCATGCCTTTGCCCTGGCTTTCACCCTGGCGGCGCCCTTCGTCATCGGCTCGGGCCTTTACAACCTGGCGCTGGGGGCGATCAACAAGGCGATGCCGCAGCTTTTGGTGGCCTTCGTCGGCGCCCCGGCCCTGGCGCTGGGTGGCCTGTTGCTGATGCTGATCGCCGCGCCCTTGATGGTCAGCGTCTGGCTGTCGATCTTCAACGATCTCAGCGCCGCGCCGGACTTGATGGTGCAGCCATGAGCGGGCAGGATGACGACACCGAGAAGCCGCACGAAGCCACGCCCAGAAAACTGGACGAAGCGCGCAAACGCGGGGAAATGCCGCGCACGTCGGATCTGACCGCCGCCGCCGCCACCGCCGGTCTGCTATTGATAACCCTGCTGCCCGGCGGCTGGGCGCCCGTGCGCCTGGGCGCCCTGGGCATGGGCCTGATCGACCGGGCCGAGCAGCTGGGCCCGGCCTTTCTGGGCGGCGGCACGGCCATGACTGGCACGGTCCTGAAACAGATCGGCCTGGCTTTGGCGCCGGTTGCGTTGCTGCCGGGGCTGTTGGCGCTGGCGGTTCTGTTCGCGCTGCGCGGGGTGGTCTTCGCCCCCCAGAAGCTGGAACCGAAACTCTCGCGCATCTCGCTTTTGTCGAACGCCAAGAACAAGTTCGGCCTTTCGGGCCTGATGGAATTCGCCAAGAGCACCCTGAAGCTGGTGATCTATGGCCTGGTCCTGTGGCTGTTCCTGCGCGCGCGCCTGCCGGATCTTCTGTCCGCACTGGGTCAGTCGCCCGGACCGGTCACCGTGCTGATGCTGCGCATGATGTCCGAATTCCTGGCGATCGTCGTGGCCATCATGGTGGTGATCGGCGCGGTCGACTATCTGTGGCAACGCTTCGACCACCACCGCAAGCAGCGCATGAGCCACCAGGAGCTGCGCGAGGACCACAAGCAGGCCGAAGGCGATCCGCATTTGAAGCAAAAACGTCGCCAGCGGGCCACGGAATTCGCCTCCAACCGCATGTTGACCGATGTGCCGGGGGCCGCCGTGGTCATCGTCAACCCGACACATTACGCGGTGGCGCTGAAATGGCAGGCGGGAAGCACCGGCGCGCCGGTCTGTGTCGCCAAGGGCACCGATGAAATCGCGGCCCGAATCCGCGAAATCGCGCTGGACAACAACGTGCCCATCCATTCCGATCCGCCGACCGCACGCGCCTTGTTCGCCACCACCAGGATCGGCGCCGAAATCCTGCCCGAACATTACCGCGAGGTCGCCGCCGCGATCCGATTTGCCGACGAGATGCGCCAGCGCGCGGCGCGGCGGGGATGGTGAGGATGGACAGGCGAAGACTGTCGGCGCTAAGCGACCTGCACCGGCTTTCCGCCCTGAAATCAGACAGCGAACTGGCCAGGCTGGCCGCGGTCGCGGCGTCGCGCAACCGGCTGCGCAGCGCGGTCGAGGCCCTGCGCGAGACCGAGGCCCCGCTGGGCCCCGCCCCGGCGCCGGGCGCGCAGCCCGCGCCGCTGGATCCCGCGCTGCTGGGCGCGCGACTGGCCCATCGCCGCTGGATCGAGGCACAGCAAAAGCGCCTGAACCAGCAGCTGGCCCTGGTCACCGCCGATTATCTGCGCCAGAAACCCGCAGCAGCCAGGGCCTTCGGGCGGGCCAAGGTGCTGGAAGAACTGGGCGACCGGGCCCGCGTCACCCTGCTCCAGACGCGGGACCGCAAGGTGCGCGACGGGCCTTGAGCCCACTCCGGCCGGGGCGGGCTGGCGCAGGCGCCCCGTATCAGGCCGCTGGCATCCGCTGCTCGACGATTTCGGCCCACCAGCTGCACCCGGCGGGGATGGCGTTGTCGTCGAAATCGTATTCCGGGTGGTGCACCATCGCCGTATCGCCATTGCCGACCAGGATATACGCGCCCGGGCGTTCCTCGAGCATGAAGGCGAAATCCTCGCCCCCCATGATCAGCGGCGCGGGCGCGCAGGCGCCGGCCACCCGGGTCGCGACCTCGGTGGCGAAGGCGGTCTGTTCGGGGCTGTTGACCATCACCGGATACCCGCGCCGGTAATCGACATCCGCCCTGGCGCCGAACGCCGCCGCCACGCCTTCGGCCAGCGCGGTGATGCGGGTTTGCGCCATTTCGCGCGTCTCGGGATCCATCGTGCGCACCGTGCCGCGCAGCGTGACATGCTGGGGGATGACGTTGAAGGCCTCGGATTCCGTGCGAAAGGATGTGACCGAAACGACCAGGTTCTTGACCGGGTCGTGGTTGCGGCTGGCGACGGTTTGCAGCGCGCTGACCAATTGCGCAGCGACGACCGTGGTATCCACCGTTTCCTGCGGCTTCGCGGCGTGCCCGCCCAACCCTTCGACCCTGATCTCGAACTGATCCGTCGCGGCAAAGAACGCCCCTTCGCGGATCGCGAACTGGCCCAGCGGCAGGCCGGGCATGTTGTGCATCCCGTAGACTTCCTGAATGCCCCAGCGGTCCATCAACCCGTCATCGCACATCACCTTGCCACCGCCGCCACCTTCCTCGGCGGGCTGGAAGATCACCACCACCGTGCCGTCGAAATTGCGCGTCTCGGCCAGGTATTTCGCCGCCCCCAGCAGCATCGCGGTGTGCCCGTCATGGCCGCAGGCGTGCATCTTGCCCGGCGATTTCGAGGCGTGTTTCGCCCCCGTCGCCTCCAGGATCGGCAGCGCATCCATGTCGGCCCGCAACCCGACCACCTTGCCAGAGGTGTTCGTCTTGCCCCGGATCACCCCGACCACGCCGGTCCGCCCGACACCTTCGGTCACATCGTCCAAGCCGAATGCGCGCAGCTTTTCAGCGACGATCCCGGCGGTGCGGTGGGTATCGAACATCAGTTCGGGGTTTTCGTGAAAGTCGCGCCGCCATTCGGTGATTTCGGGCAGCATCTCGGCGAAACTGTTCTTGATCGGCATGGAGTTCTCCTGTTGTGCGGGCTCAGCCCGAAAGCGGCATCCGGCGTTCGGCCAGCGTGACAAACCAGCTGCACCCGGCCGGGATGGCGTTGTCATCGAAATTGTAGGCCGGGTGATGGCACATCGCCGTGTCGCCGTTACCCAGGAAAATATAGGCGCCGGGGCGCGCTTCAAGCATGAAGGAAAAATCCTCGGCCGGCATCACGGGTTTGACGTCGCGAATGCAGTTGCCCGACACCTCGTCAGCGCAATCGGCGGCGAAGGCGGTCTGTTCGGGGTGGTTGACCGTCACCGGATAGCCCCAGTCATAGCCGATCTCCGCGCTGGCGCCATAGGCCTGCGCGGTGGCCGGGATCAGCGCCATGATCCTCTCATGCGCCAGTTGCCGCATGGCGGGATCCAGCGTGCGCACCGTGCCTTTCAGCACGACCTCATGCGCGATGATGTTCGATGCCACCGAATCGGTGTGAAAACTGCCGACGGTCACCACCACATTGGCCAACGGGTCGATGTTGCGAGACACCACGGATTGCAGGGCCACGACGATATGGCTGGCTGCCAGCGCGGTATCGACGGCCTCATGTGGCATGGCGGCATGCCCGCCCTTGCCGGTCACGGTCACAGTGAATTCATCGGCCGAGGCCAGCAACGCGCCTTCGCGGATGGCGAATTGTCCGACCGGGAATCCCGGCATGTTGTGCAGCCCGTAGATTTCCTGCACACCCCAGCGATCCATCAACCCGTCATCGACCATCGCCTTGCCACCCGCGCCGCCTTCTTCGGCGGGCTGGAACGCCAGCACCACGGTGCCGTCGAAATTGCGCGTTTCGGCAAGGTATTTGGCGGCGCCCAGCAAGATTGCCGTGTGCCCGTCATGGCCGCAAGCATGCATCTTTCCGGCGGTTTTCGAGGCATAGTCCAGACCTGTCGCCTCAAGGATCGGCAACGCGTCCATGTCGGCGCGAAAGCCGATCACCTTGCCCGACTCGCGCGCGCGGCCATGGATCACACCGACGACGCCCGAAATCCCGATCCCCGGCACGACCTCATCGCACCCGAATTCCGTCAACCTGTCTGCCACGATCCTGCTGGTGCGCGGCAGATCATACATCAGTTCCGGGTTTTCGTGCAGATCGTGGCGCCATGCGGTGATCTCGGGGTGCATTTCGGCCAGGCGGTTGCGGACGGGCATCGGAGACTCCTTTGTTTCACCTGTTAAGGTGACGCGGATGCGCGCCACGGGCAAGGGGGTCTGTGGCTTGCGTCTGGCGGACAAGGCCAAGGGGCATCGGCGCGCCAAGGGCAGACGCAAAGGCGGTCGCTGCGGGATTGCCGATCACCCGCCGATCACCGGCAGAGATCGTCGATCAGCCGGTCCATGAAGGCGCCGCCCTCGTTGAATTGCGCGACGGTCAGGAATTCGTCGGGCTGATGCGCCTGCGCGATATCGCCCGGCCCGCAGACCACCGCGGAATAGCCGCGCACCTGGAATTGCCCGCCCTCGGTGCCATAGCTGACGACATGCTGCGCGTTGTCGCCGGTCAGCCGGCGCGCAAGGATCTCGGCCGGCCCGTCGGTCTCAGGGGTCAGTGGCGGCACGCCGAACACATCGGAAATGTCGATGCACGCTTCGGGGCGGACGGCTTTCATCCCGGCTTCGATCTCGCGCGCCTTGGCGATGATCCTGTCGCCCCAGCCGGTGTCGCCGGGCACCGCGCGGGTGGACATCAGGAACTCGCAATCCCTGGCGGTGATGTTGTGGGCCGTCCCGCCGGAAATCACGCCGACATGCAGGGTCGAATAGGGCGGATCGAAGGACGCCGCCAGGTCCGACGGCGTAGCCGCCGCGTTGGCCTCGTTCATCTCGTTGGCCCATTGGATCAACCGCGCGCCTTCCATGATCGCGCTGACCCCGTAGGGCGCCAGCGAGGAATGCACCTCGAAGCCCCGGAAATGCATCGCAATTCCCACGCCGCCCTTGTGGCCGGTCACCACCTTCATCATGGACGGCTCACCCACGATCACGGAATCGCCGCGCGGCAGGTCCGAGGCGATCATCGCCTCCACCAGATCGGCGACGGCCATGCAGCCGACCTCCTCGTCATAGGACAGCGCCAGTTGCAGCGGGCGTTTCAGCGGCGCCTTGCCGGCCTTGACCATCGCCGCAATGGCCAGCGCGTCAAAACCCTTCATGTCACAGGTGCCGCGCCCGTATAGCTTGCCCTCTTCCTCGACCAAGGTCCAGGGATCCCGGGTCCAGGCCTGCCCGTCCACCGGCACGACATCGGTATGACCGGACAACACCACCGCACCGTCGATCATCGGCCCGACATGGGCATAAAGATGCGCCTTTTCCCCGCAGGGCGACAGCACGCGGTGGCTGTCGATTCCCTGGGACGCCAGATAGTCCTGAACCCAATCCACCAGTGGCAGGTTGGTATCGCGGCTGACGGTCGGAAAGGCGATCAGTCGATCAAGGATGTCGCGCGCCGTCAAACCGTGTGAAGTGGAACTGGCCATGCTGATCCTCTCGATGCACCTGACACCCTTGGCCATCCAGTGCCGCAACGTCAACCCCGGCCGCCGCGCAGTCAATTGACATTCCAAGAACTTCCAACGTTTGGAAATAACAGGAGCAATATGCACATTATTTCACTTATTGGTATTATATTGCAGGATTGACACCGGAATCGCCCCCGAATTTTCTTGCGATACCGCAAAATTGTTGCCAGTCTGATCGTCAATACCCGGAAAATTCACAATACCGGGAGCAAAACACACGGGGAGACGTGCATGCCCGATGGGGCCACGCCGGTTCTTGATGTCAGGAACCTGAAGACAGTTTTCAGCACCCGCTCGGGCGAGGTTCACGCTGTAAACTCGGTCAGCTTTCATCTGAAACCCGGCGAGTTGCTGGGCGTTGTGGGTGAGTCCGGCTCGGGCAAATCGGTGACCATGATGTCCTTGCTGGGCCTGCTGCCCTCGCCTCCGGCCGAGGTGCGCGAGGGCACCGTGATGCTGGGCGACAAGGACCTGTTGAAGATCGACGCCGAGACCATGCGCAAGGTGCGCGGCGGTGACGTCGGCTTTGTCTTTCAGGATCCGATGACCTCGCTCAATCCGGTGTTTACCGTCGGCTTCCAGATCATGGAACCGCTGCGCGAACACATGGGCATGAGCAAGGCTCAGGCCCGCGACCGGGCGGTAGAACTTCTTGAAATCGTTGGCATCCCCGATGCGCGGCGCAGGCTGAAAGACTTCCCCCACCAGTTTTCCGGCGGCATGCGCCAGCGCGTGATGATCGCCATCGCGCTGGCCTGCAACCCCAAGTTGCTGATCGCCGACGAGCCGACGACGGCGCTGGACGTGACGATCCAGGCGCAGATCCTGGAACTGGTCAAGGACCTGCGCCAGAAGCTGGGCATGGCGATCATCTGGATCACCCATGATCTGGGCGTGATCGCCGGTATCGCCGACCGGGTGATGGTGATGTATGGCGGGCAGGTTGTCGAACAGGGGCCGGTGCGCGATCTGTTTGCCGACCCGGCGCACCCCTACACCCGCGCCCTGTTGAAGACGATGCCGAAGCTGCACGGCATACGCGACGAAAAGCTGCGGGTGATCGAAGGACAGCCGCCGATGTTGGGCCGCCAGCCGACTTCGTGCCCGTTTCGGGACCGATGCGCCCACGCCTTCGACCGGTGTGCGCAGGAAAACCCGCAGCGGCGGCCAATTGGCGAGGGACATGACGTGGCGTGCCACTGGGACCACCGCGAGGCCACGCGATGAGCGGCGCGCGCAAACTGGTCGAGGTCAAGGATCTGAAGCTGCACTTCCCCATCCATGGGGGGCTGCTGCGCCGCCAGGTCGGCGCGGTGAAGGCGGTGGATGGCGTGTCGTTTGACATATTCGAGGGCGAAACCCTTGGTATCGTGGGGGAATCGGGTTGCGGCAAATCCACCTGCGGGCGCGCTGTCCTGCGGCTGTACGAGGCGACCGAGGGCTCCATCACCATCGACGGGCAGGATATTTCCAAACTCTCGGGCGAGGCCCTGCGCAAGAAGCGGCCAACCATGCAGATGGTGTTCCAGGACCCGCAGGCCAGCCTGAACCCGCGCATGACGGTGGCCGGAATCATCGGCGAGCCGCTGGACGAACACACCAACTGGGACCGCAGGAAGAAGCTGGAACGCATCTATGAATTGATGGATGCGGTCGGCTTGAACCGCGACTTCGCCAACCGGTATCCGCACGCGTTTTCCGGCGGCCAGCGTCAGCGGATCGGCATTGCCCGCGCGCTGGCCCTGAACCCCAAGTTCATCGTCTGTGACGAACCGATCGCGGCACTGGACGTGTCCATTCAGGCGCAGGTGGTCAACCTGCTGGAAGACCTGCAACAGCAGTTCGGCCTGACCTACATGTTCATCAGCCATGATCTGTCGATGGTCCGGCACATCGCCGACCGGGTCGCGGTGATGTATCTGGGGGTGATCGTCGAGCTGGCGCCGGTGCAGGCGCTTTATGACAATCCGATGCACCCCTATACCGAGGCGCTGCTGTCCGCCGTGCCCGAGCCGGACCCGTCGGCCGAGGTGCGCAAGGACCGCATCGTGCTGCAAGGCGATGTGCCGTCACCGTCGAACCCGCCAAAGGGATGCAACTTCTGCACGCGCTGCCCCAAGGTCATGCCGATCTGCCGCGAAATCCCCCCCGAAACGCAGGAGGTCGCGCCTGGGCATTTCGCCGCCTGCCACCTGATCGATCAACAACAGATCGCCGGACCAACCGGCGGCACGGGCCAAGAGCACAATCAAACCGAAAACCAACAAGGAGAGGAAGCATGAGAACCAAATTTGCCCTTCTAGGGGCTGTGATCGCGCTTGCGCTGATGCCGATGACGGCAGCCGCGCAGCGCGGGTCCAGCGGCCAGCTGAACATCATCTACTGGCAAGCGCCGTCGATCCTGAACCCCTATCTTTCGGGCGGCACCAAGGACGTGGAAAGCTCGAACATCGTGCTGGAACCGCTGGCGCGCTACAACGAAGTCGGCGAGCTGGTTCCGTGGCTGGCCGAGTCCATCCCGACCGTCGAAAACGGCGGCGTGTCTCAGGATCTGACCTCGATCACCTGGACGCTGCAAGAGGGCCTGCTGTGGTCGGATGGCACGCCCGTGACCTCGGCTGACGTGGCCTTCACGGCGCAATACTGCATGGACCCGGAAGGCGGCTGCGCCCAGCTTCGCGTGTTCAACGGCGTCCAAAGCGTTGATATCGTTGACGATCGCACGGTGACAGTGCAGTTCGACGCGCCCACCCCGGTGCCCTATGGCCCGTTCGTGTCGATGGCCTCGCCGATCATCCAGCAGGCCCAGTTTGCGGAATGCACCGGCACACGCGCCCCGGAATGCACCGACGCGAACTTCTATCCGATCGGCACCGGCCCGTTCACCGTGGTGGATTTCCGTCCCAATGACGTGATCCAGTTCGAAGCGAACCAGAACTACCGGGATCCGATGCTGCCCCACTTCCAGACCCTGACCTTCAAGGGCGGCGGCGATGCGGCCTCGGCCGGTCGTGCGGTCATGGAAACCGGCGAGATGGACTACGCCTGGAACCTGCAACTGGCCCCCGATGTCATCGCCGAGATGGCCCAGGGCGGTGCCGGCGTTCCGATTTCTGCCTTCGGCACGCTGGTCGAACGGATCGAGATCAACATGACCGACCCGTCCCCGGATCTGCCGCCGGAAACGCGCTCGACCCGCGCGGCGCCGCACCCGTTCTTCTCGGACATTCGTGTGCGTCAGGCGCTGAGCATGGCCATCGACCGCGAATTGCTGGTGGAAATCGGCTACGGCGCGGCCGGTCAGGTCACCTGTAACCTGGTCCCGGCGCCGCAGGCCTTTGCTTCGGACGCCAATGAAAGCTGCCGCGTGCAGGATCTGGACGGCGCCCGCGCGCTGCTGGACGCAGCCGGCTGGACCGTTGGCGGTGATGGCATCCGCGTGAATGGCGATGGCCGCCGTCTGGTCATCGATTACCAGACCTCGACCAACGCCGTTCGTCAGGACTTCCAGGCGCTGATCCAGCAGTGGTGGCGCGAGATCGGTGTCCAGGCCAACCTGCGCAACATCAACGCGTCGGTGTTCTTCGGCGGCGACCCGGGTTCGCCCGACACGTTCCAGAAGTTCTACGCGGACGTGGAAATGTATGCCAACCTGTTCACCGGGACGGACCCCCAGCAGTATCTGGGCGCCTATCGCTGTGGGCTGGAGCCGCGACCGGACACGCAGTGGCAGGGTGAGAACATCAACCGCTTCTGCGACCCGGCCTATGATGCGTTGCACGCCGAGCTGACCCAGACGGCCAGCATTTCGGAACGTGCCCGCATCGCCCGGGAACTGAACGACATCCTGATCCAGAACTACGTCGTCATCCCGCTGGTCCACCGTGGCCGCGTCGATGCCCGCGCCAATTCGCTGGCCGGTGTGCTTCTGAACACCTGGGATTCGGGCCTTTGGAACATCGCCGACTGGCGCCGCGTCCAGTGATCCCCTGACACCCAGGCCCGCCCCGTCGCACGGGGCGGGCCATCTTGCCCGACAGAACGCTGAACAAAGGCGCCTTCTCCATGTTCACCTACACGCTGAGACGATTGCTGCTGGCGATCCCGACGCTTTTGTTCATCGCTCTGGCCATTTTTCTGTTGCTGGAACTGTCCCCCGGCGACCCGATGGCCGACATGCCACTGACCATTCCGCCCGAGGTCCGCGAACAGATGCGCCTCGCCCTGGGCCTGGGCGAGGCCTGGTATATCCGGTTTTACAAATGGCTCTACATGTTCTCGATCGTGGAGCCCAGCTACGTGCTGGCCAACATGACCGGCATCGAAAGCCTGGCGGTCGAAGGCCAGCGGATCATCTCGTTCCAGACCCGTTCACCGGTAGCCGATATCGTCGCGCAGCGCCTGCCGCAAACCCTGTGGGTGGTCGGCCTGTCCTATATCTTCGGCATTCTGGTGGCCGTGCCGCTGGGGGTCTATTCGGCCTATCGGCAATACAGCTGGGTCGATCAGCTGGGCGCCTTCGTGTCGATGGTCGGCTTTTCGTTGCCCACCTTCTTCACCGGGCCGCTCCTGATGCTGGTCTTCTCGATCTGGCTGGGCTGGTTTCCGATCATCTATGACACCACGCTGGTGGTCGACAGCTTGCAGGATTTCGGCCTGCAATTGCGCCAGATGGCGATGCCGGTTTTCGTGCTGACCCTGTATAACGCGGCGCAGATCAACCGCTTCATGCGCGCCGCGATGCTGGACAATTTCACCCAGGATTACGTGCGCACGGCCCGCGCCAAGGGCATGTCGGAAAAGGTCGTCGTGCTGGTGCATGTGCTGCGCAATTCGATGATCCCGGTGGTCACGGTGATCGCCCTGGGCATTCCCACCATCTTCACCGGCGCAATCATCACCGAGCAGATATTCCGGGTCAACGGGCTGGGGCAATTGCTGATCATCGCCATCTACGCATCGGATTTTCCCATGGTTCTGACCCTGTCCATGGTGTTCGCCATCCTGATCGTCGGCTTCAACCTGATCGCCGACATTCTCTATGCTGTTCTGGACCCGAGGATCCGCTATGACTGACGTCAGCACCATCCGCCCGCCCCGCAATCAGTGGTGGGATGTCTGGGACCAGTTCAAGACCCATCGCGGCGCGCTGGTCGGCATGGTCGTGTTCCTTGCGATTCTGGTGTTCTGCTTCGTCGGGCCTTATCTGTGGCCCTACAGCGCCACCTATATCGACATCAGGGCACGCAACCAGGGCATGAGCCTGGCGCATCCCATGGGCACCGACCAGCTGGGCCGCGACATCTTCGCGCGGATGATGAAAGGCGGGCAGGTGTCGCTCGCCGTGGGCATCGTGGCGATGATCCTGTCGGTGTTCCTGGGCTCGCTGATCGGCGTGCTGGCGGGGTATTTCCGCCGCGTCGACGGGTTGCTGATGCGCCTGACCGATCTGTTCCTGGCCCTGCCCCTGTTGCCGCTGCTGCTTGTCATGTCGATGCTGTTTCGCCAGCCGCTGTCGGCGGTCTTCGGGGTCGAGCTGGGGATCTTCCTGTTGATCGTCACCGCCATCGCCATCACCTCGTGGATGCGCACCGCGCGGGTTGTGCGCGGCGATGTGCTGGCGCTGAAGGAACGCGAATACGTGCTGGCTGCCCGTTCGATCGGCACGCCACCCCGGCGGCTCATCATGCGCCACATCCTGCCCAATGTGCTGTCGCCGGTCATGGTCTCGGCCACGCTGATGCTGGCCACCGCGATCATCACCGAAAGCGCACTGTCTTTCCTCGGCATGGGCTTTCCGCCCGATTTCCCTACCTGGGGCCGACTGGTGGCCGACGGCGTGGACTACCTGCAACGCTACCCGTCGCGCTCAATGCTGCCGGGCGTGTTCATCTCGCTGACCGTGCTCAGCGTGAACTATATCGGCGACGGGCTGCGCGACGCGCTCGACCCGCGCATCCGGGGCCGCTGACGCCAGTCCACCCCCACCCGCAAACGCAAGGAGGCGGCCGGTTAACTCCCGCCGCCTCCTCATCTTT
>TARA_R110002124_G_scaffold55708_2_pt1 | contig 12167 bp, 9 predicted proteins | sample TARA_R110002124 | Tara Oceans TARA_R110002124 (sample SAMEA4397445) | marine metagenome | biome: Polar Biome; feature: [SRF] surface water layer (ENVO:00010504); material: water (ENVO:00002006), including particulate matter (ENVO:01000060) such as... | depth 5 m | reverse complement strand
TTTCACCATAGCGGTGCTATGCTAAAATCTCCAAACAACCTGATTTTCTTGCGATTGCAACACTTCCCGTAAACACGGGACAGGCTTCACCCCTGACTATTGTCAGGACGGAGAAATTCTATTACATAATCCGGGTTTAATTACATGACTGACAACCAAAAAAACAGGCTAGCTTAACTTGCTCGGACTCCACCTCAAAAAGACCTGTCCCTGGGTTAAAAGAACCTGCTAATTTTAAAAGATATTGATATTTACCTGCTCAAATTACATGGATTGGCATAGTTTATGAATATCTATTGACCAATGACATTGAATTTAAATTTAAAGTAAAAATTGGATATTATGAGCACTAAATCAGAAAAAAGAGTTTTTAAGAAACTAGGATACAATAAGGATGAATCCGAGAAAATAGTGGCTTCATTAAATCAACTTTTAGCCAATTATCATGTACACTATCAAAAATTAAGGAATTTTCACTGGAATGTAACTGGAGGTGATTTTTTTGATCTACACGAGAAATTTGAAGAATTATACACAGAATCATTTGCAAACATTGACCTTATCGCTGAGCGTATAAGGGTGTTTGGAATGACACCATACAGTTTAATGAAAGACTATCTTCAAAAGGCTGATATCAAAGAAGTTGGGACAGACCTAAGTTCAAAAGAAATGGTCAATGAGGTACTCAAAGATTTTCAGATTTTAGTAGATAACATGAACGATTGTGCGATAAAGGTTGCCGACTTGGGTGACAGTGCCACTGAGGACATGTTGATTGCCTTTATAAAAAGTGTAGAACTTCATCACTGGATGCTGACATCCTTTATGAAGGAATAAAAAAAATCCCCGATTAATTCGGGGATTTTTTTTCCTATTTTTTTTATCTCCTTCAAACCATTGATAGCATAATCAATTTAGCGCGTTGAGTTACATCTTCACGAATAACAGAAAGGTCTTTTTGATTTGTTTAAATCTTTTTTTTCAATAAAACCTTACCTCACAATTGGGTAATTCAGCTTGAAATTTCTCAACATTTCTAGCGCTCAGTCTGGTATTAAAACAAACCAGCTTTTCTAAATTCAAGAGATGTGTTATTTGCTTAAGACTTTTAACACTTGTACTTGCAATATCCAAAGACCTCAAATCATAAAGCATTTCCAGCCCTTTGAGGTTTGAGATATTGGTACCAGCCAAGTTCAAATGCTTAAGCCTAGTTAGCTCACTTAAATATTCCAATTCGCTTACAGCCGTATTTGAAACATCAAGCGTTTCCAACATGGATAAAGGAGAAATAACTGACAAATCCCTGAATGGTGATTCAGTAACTTGAAGCACTTCAAGTTTTTCCAATCTGGCAATTGCTGATGGATCCTGAAAAGGTACATTTTTGATGTATAATTCTTTTAAATTAAAGAAGACTAGAAGTGGTTCTAAATTTAAAATATTGTCGCCAGTGATTTCCAACTTAGAACGTGAAGTAGCTTGGTGCAATGCCCAACCATCTGGATTTTCTTGTAGCTTATAATACCGAGAAAACAAGCTCTTCCAATCCTGACTCAGGTTCTCCCACCAAGACAATAATGCCTCCGTCCTAAATATCACATTGGTCTGCGGCAATAAACTAGCAAGTTCTTGTACATCCCATTCAGGCACCTTCGTGTTGTCAAGATTAATAAAATCCAATGAAGGCAGATTTTTCAGTGGTTCCACTGATTCTATATTTGTTCCTTGGAAAGAAAGGCCTTTCAGACCAGTAAGTTCCTGTAGGGCTTTTAGGTTGGTTACAGCGCTAAAATCTCCACGAATATGCAACAAATTCTTCATTTCAGCCAACGGTGAAAGATCTTCTACCATTGTGTTTTCAAAGGACAAATAGGTGATGCTTTTAAATTTAAGCGCTGGTCTTAGGTTCACTACCTTACTATTGTCTAGGTTCAGTGAATCCATATTTACCAAAGTAGAAAGTGCTTCAATGGTAGGGTTACCTTTACCCAATGCTGGCAATTCTTCTACAAAAACCTGATTCCATCCATCAGGTAATGTTTGCCACCAAGTTTGAAGGTTTTCTACATTATGAATTAATAAAATACCTCTATTGCTTCTTACAAATATTTCAGCAGCATTTTCAGAAATACTTGTCCTGTCAGCATATATCCTTTTTATAGATTTTGATCCATTTATAGGGTCAAGCTGACTGACTTCTGTTCCGTTGATATTTACCCTCCACAGAGAAGGTAAAGATGCCAAAGGAGACAAGTCAAGAATATTGGTCTCTTCGAGATTAATCTCTTCCAATTGTTTTAACTCAGATAAAAAACCAAAATTGATCAAGTAGTTACCCTGAATATCGAGTTTTTTAAGTTTAGTTAAGTTTTTTAAATTTTCAATATTGTTGAAACCACTTTCTTCCAAGTCAAGGACTTCAAGCTGATTAAAGTTCTCCAATACGCCGAAACCTCTGAGAGGTGCTTTGGCTGCTTTAAAGGTTCGAAGATTCTTTAAACTCGTTAGTTCATCAATATTTGTCACTTTGGTTCCTGAAATATTTAGGAAATTAAGCTTGTCTGAATACTTAATGAATTGAATATCCTCAGTTGGGGTATAAGAAATATCCAAGTAGGAAAGAAAGGTAATATTACTAATCGGACTAAGTTCTTTGATCTGAGTACGGCTAATATCAACATATTTCAAATCCCTAAATACATGAATAGGGTCTATGTCTACCAACAATTTATTGCCTGAAAGGTCGAGTGTATCCAATGCAGAGATTTTATACAACATATCGAGTTGTACAGAATCCTCTGTTATGTCAAACTTCTCTCTCAATAATGTTTCCCATTCGAGCGAGAGTGTACTCCACCATTCCAATAGCTCTTCGTCCCTACTTAATTTTGTCGTATAAATACTGGCAATTTTAAGTTCATTGGAATTTCTGTCCAAGTTGATCTCAACGAAACGGAGCTTGGTGTTTTCTATCTTTTCATTCTCTAGCCCAAGGCCTGTTAATGTTCTATCGAGAGAGATCTCGAAAAACAGATCTCCATTGTCATTTTCTTTAGGTTTTACCTCTTTGATTTTAAATTCAAAGGCGGCATCCTTAAAAAAGAACTCAATGTCTTTTAAATAGGAAACGACACTTTTGTTGGTGATAACTTGCCTATCCAAAAGCAGATCGTCTTCAATCTGAACATTTTCATCTCTAAAGATTTTCTTATAACTTTCTCTTATAATTACATCTTTATCCCTGGCAGAGGTTTCGCCACTGCCTACGGTATTCAAAAAATATTGTAAGAAACGAACTTGATCTTCTGCCTGCTGGCTAAAATCTTTGATCTCCTGTTTGGTATATCCCCCGATATCCTGAGCCAGAATGGTTGGGGCATAACAAAAAAATAGAATCAGGAGAAATGCATTTACTTTAATCCCTGTCATAGATGTAGTTCAATATAATTTCTTTGTCACCTTCCTCCAACTTCATTAAATTGGCAATCAACCAACCTGTATTAAATCCGGGTCTATTGAATTGACCCAATTCAAAATACCATTTATCTATTTGAAAAAAGTGGAATTTAGTATCTTTCACTGTTTCAAATTTCAATCTTTTGTTTTTTATTTCGAAAAGAAATAAAGTTAGGTAATCAGGTTGAAAACCATCCGGTGTATAAGACTCCGGTTTCGGATTATCTACGATAGCTTTCCTTAGGTTCATAAAACCCAATTCATGACTTAAAGGGTGAAGAAATTTTTTCTCGTCGCCTTTGGGTTTATCAAATACTGCTGTAAATGGAGGGAAGTTTACATTATCAATGACCCACTCGTAACCCAATCCTTGCGGCTGTAACTTCAAAAACAGTACCACATCTTGTCTTTTACCATTATAAGTAAAAACAGTATTGAGTTCTGCGAACCAATCACCTCCATGAAAGTTGATGTATTGCGGGTAAACTTCGGATGTCACATGACCTATAAACTCTCTTTTAAGGTCGTTGCTTATCCCAGAGGTTTCGTTATCGAAGAGGATATTAATAAAAGATTTCCTAAGGGCTAGATCATGGTATTTATCATCCCCAGGGTAATATCTTACATCTCCTTCTTTGCTTTCCTCTGCATTAAATCTTCTGAAAAATTGGTTGACTTGTTTGGTGGCGGCAGCAAACCTGCCATCATCAATAATCCGGCCGGAGCTATTAAATGTTTGCCCCGGCGCGGAAATATTTGATAAGATTATGGTAATTAACGTAACAAATACTATTCTCATGCTGATGTTTCAGTCACTCTCACATCTCCCAACAACACATCCCAGAATTCAATGGTTCTACCAGAAATTTGGGTTTGTTTTTTCTCCACGTAGATTGTAATATCTTTCTTTGTGGTATCTCTATAGTTCAATCCTGCTTCTTGTGAAGTTCCTTCAAACCTTTGATAGATGGTAATTACACCTACATATCTGCCATCAGGTTGTCTTTCAAGATCAGAGATATAATGAATATCATACCAGCTGATGTTCACCCTATCATAATTCAAGGCCATCAATCTTTCGAAATACCTTCTGATTTTGTAATAGGCAACTTCATTGGTATTGACTGATGATACACCCATTTCAGCATCAGGAGCAAAAAGCTCTTCAGCTCTATCCATTACTCTAGTAGCTTCAGAAAACTGTGTTTCTTTACTTCCGATGATGCTGATGTATTTACTTAAATCTTTAACTTTCTCTAAGGCAAGGGAATCAATGGCTTGCTTTCTTTGAGGACTGATGCTTTCATCCTGAGCGAAAACAGAAATGCTTGTAGCCAGGAAAAAGATAAGCAGGGATGGAATATATTTTTTCATAATAACTTACTTTCTATAGTTTTTTAAATTATCTTCTTCTTAATTCTAATTCGGTAACTTTTCCGGATCCATCCATTCTGATATCGCTGATAAAGTTCAGATTTTTCTTGGTGTCTTTAAGATAGTTAAGGTACCTTTCGATGGTTGTTGGTTCATCGTAATCTTTTCTTCCAGATTCTTCATGAATTACAATTAAAACTGGTGTGTTTTGGTTAGAAAACATTCCCAACGCTTCTCTTATTGTGTTATTGGCACTTTGTACATTAGAAGCATTCGCAACTGCATTGAAGTAATTTTCCAATTTACCAACAGCAACTTCTTCAGCAGAAGGTTGAGGGGCTGGTTTTGGTTGAGGGGCTGGCTCTTCTACTGGCACTGGTGCTGGTGGAGCCTCGACCACTTTTTTCTTGCTCTTACAAGCTCCCATAGCTAACAAAACAAATAGCATAACAGTCAATGACCGTGTCAAGGGAAATTTTAGGTTCCTTTTTTTCATAAGAATTGAATGGTTTTTAGTTAAGTGTAAAGACCTTATCCGAGGTTGAAATTAATATTACATCATCTCATAACCCCTAAGCTTTTACGTTGTTGTAGATGATTGTTTTAAGTGTTTTTTAAAAATAATTAGATTTTTTTAATCTGCACAATTTAAGCAATGAACGGCACTAAAGTTGATTTGTATTTAAATTAGTTAAAATTAACGATCTCGATTATTTCAATTAAACCTTCTCAATTATAGGTAATATTTTTTTAAAACGCACAATTGTTGGGAAATTGACCGCATAATCATATAAAATGCTAATATATCATTATATATCGAATTTTAAGAAAGTTTTTTTTAACGGTAATTTCTCTATTTAATCGAATATTTCAGCAAGCTTTCTTTCCAAAGATTTGCCTCTTAAATCCTTTGCCATGATATTTCCTTCAGGATCTACCATGTAAGTAGCTGGTATGGCATTGATCTGATACTTGGCTGCGGCCTCTGAATTAAAATACTTGAGATCAGAAACCTGGGTCCAGGTCAAACCGTCCTCAGCTATGGCTTTTGTCCACATGTCTCGGGTTCTATCTAGAGAAACACCATATACCTCAAAGCCATGGTCTTTGTATTTATTATAAAGTCTTACCACATTTGGATTTTCATCCCTACAAGGTTTACACCATCCTGCCCAAAAATCTATCATCACATATTTCCCTCTCAAATCAGAAAGGTTTACCACCTTTCCCTCAGGATTAGGAAGTGAAATTTCAGGAGCTGGCTGCCCTACAGAAAGCGCTCTCATTTCATTTAGTTCCTGCTTCCAGGTACTGATTAATTTCATTTCTGGATATTTGTCTCCCAAAGCAAGCACAACGCTGTCTATAAAATTAAAATCTGTTCCAGGGTCCAACATTCCTATTCCTGCCAAGGCAGCAAAACTTCCTTTAGACTCCTGAATAACAGACTTCACTTTGTCGGCATGGTTTATTCCCATATCAGTATACTGCTCACGAATTTCCTGAACTTTATCCTGATTTTTCTCAGACATGGCTTCGTAAAAAGCGGAATTCATAGCGTTCGTTTCTTCCTGATATTTGAGGGCTAACTCATCTATTTCAAAAAGCAACTGACTGTCCTTTGAACCAGAAACATCAAGTTTTTCCGTTTCAAAATTATATTTAACTTTAACATCTTCATCAAATAAAGCCAAACGGATTGTTCTTTCTCCAAATAAATCCAAATCATAAAAATTTGGCTGATCTACGTTGATCTCATAATCAAAAGAACCTCCTTTGCCTATGACAATTGTGTCAAGGACTGAAATCTTGTCTACATCGTACTTGGATAAGATCACATCTCCCTCAGGTACATTTTCCAATTTACCAGAGATGGTCACTTTTCCATCAAAGACTTCTTTCTTTTCTTCTCCACATGCGGCAAGCAAAATGCTCGCCAATCCTACTGAAAATATACTTTTGGTTAAGAATCTCATAAAATTAATTATCCAATAACTCTGTTAAAATTTTATTAGCAACTTTTGGGTCTGCCTTACCTTGGGACTTTTTCATAACTTGCCCCATAAACATACCCATAAGTCCTTTTTTACCAGACTTGTATTCTTGTACTTTAGCCGCGTTTTGAATCAATACCTCTTGTATCACGGACTTAATAGAATCCTCATCACTGTCCTGAATTAAATTCAATTCTTGAGCGATCTCAAGTGGTGTTTTCTCAGGATTACTGATTAACTGAGGGTATAATTTTTGGGTAGCCACTGTAAAGCTTACTTTCCCATCATCAATCAAGGCTATTAATGCAGCGATTTGTGATTCCTTTAAAGGGAAGTCCTCAATCTTCAACGTCAATTCATTCAAATAAGATTTAATTGGGCCCATCATCCAGTTGGATGCCGCTTTAAAATTATTTGTATGGCTACATAAGGATTCAAACCATAGGGCTATTTCCTTTTGGTCGGTTAACACGCCAGCATCGTATTCAGGAAGTCCGTAAGTATTAACGAATTTATCAAACAATTCACGTGGAAGAACCGGAAGTTCGGCTTTAATGGAAGACAACCATTCTTCAGAGATCACCACAGGGCTCAAATCAGGCTCAGGAAAGTACCTATAATCATTAAGGTCTTCCTTAGTCCTCATGCTTGCCGTTAATCCGGTCGTCGCATCAAATGTTCTTGTTTCTGAAATGATCTCCTCTCCTTTTTCAAGTAGCCCTATTTGCCTGTTATATTCATGCTCAATGGCCCTTGCAACGTTTCTAAAGGAGTTCATGTTTTTCACTTCCACCTTTTTCCCCAACTCGGTTTCACCATTAAGTCTAACAGACACATTGGCGTCACATCTTAAAGAACCTTCTTCCATGTTTCCATCACAAACATCAAGATAGACAACCAATTTCTTTATTTCTGACAAAAGGTTATAAGCTTCTTCAGAAGAGCGCATGTCAGGTTCTGTAACAATCTCGATCAATGGCACACCAGCCCTATTGAAGTCTACAAGTGTATCCACCTCCCCAGCAAGGTGCATGGATTTACCTGCATCTTCTTCCATATGGATTCTGGTTAATGCTACATTTTTTTTCTCCCCACTACTTAAAGTAATAGGAACAAAGCCACCTACACAAATAGGATTTTTATCCTGTGTCAGTTGATATCCTTTTGGCAAATCTGGGTAAAAATAATTCTTACGGGCAAATACATTCCTCCTTGTAATGGAAGAATTACAAGCCAGTCCCATTTTCACAGCATACTCCACTGCTTTTCTATTTACTTTTGGCAAGGTGCCAGGATGACCCAATGTAATCACCGATATATTGGTGTTAGGCATTTTCCCATAGCTATTGGCATCAGAGGTGTACATCTTACTTTTAGTAAGCAATTGTGCGTGGACTTCCAATCCTATCACCATCTCGTACTTATCTTTGAGGTTTTCTGCCATTAAGGTAGTGGACTTCTCTTCAATCATCTTTAAATTATTACAGTTATCGTTCCAAATTGTCCAGAATTAGTCTTAGACAAAAATTGAAATACGCTAAATTATTTCAAGGCTTGTTCAAGCAATATTTCAGCTTTTTCTAAAGCCACAGGCAGTCCTGAGGAATCTTTACCTCCTGCTGTCGCATAAAAAGGCTGACCTCCGCCTCCACCTTTGATCTCCCTGGCTAACTCTTTTACCATTTTACCAGCATGGAGACCTTTCTCTTTTACAAGCAAATCGCTTACCACAATTGCTAATTGTGGTTTACCATTTATATCTGCTGCTAATACTGCCACCAGGTTATCAATTTCATTTTTCAATTCAAAAGAAAGCTTTTTGAGGGCCTCAGCATTAGGCAATTTAATCAATCCTAATATTAAGTGGTAACCGTTGAAGGATTTTACCTCACTTTTTAACATTTCTTTAATTTCTTCGGTGGCTTTTAGGTTCAAAGTCTCAATTTCTTTCCTTAAAGCAGCTCTTTCAGTCATTAATCCTTCAATTGCACCAACGAGATCTCTAGGATGTTTGAGTGTTTCCTGAACATTTTCCAATAATTCAAACTGCCGTCTGACATACTCCTGAGCTCCCGAAGCTGTTACCGCCTCTATTCTCCGAACACCTGCTGAGATAGAACTTTCAGAAATAATTTTGAACATTCCTATTTCCCCTGTGGCATTGACGTGCGTTCCTCCACACAATTCCACACTATAGCTAGGGTCAAAAGTAATCACCCGAACTTGCTCTCCGTACTTCTCCCCAAAAAGAGCTGTTGCTCCCATTGCTTTAGCCATATCTATTGGGACATTTCTTTTCTCATCCAGTGAGATATTTTCCCTGATTTTGGCATTTACGATGTCTTCTACCTGAAGAATTTCCTCTGCTGTCAATTTTGCAAAATGAGAGAAATCAAATCTTAATATTTTCTCATTAACCAAGGATCCTTTTTGTTGCACATGCGTTCCCAGTACCTGCTTCAAAGCGGACTGTAAAAGGTGAGTGGCTGTATGATTACTTTTAATCAAACCACGCTTTTTGGCATCTACGAGGCAGGTAAAATCTGCCTCAGGATTTTCAGGCAATGCCTCCACCCAATGAACAATTAGGTCATTCTCTTTTGTGGTATCAACGACCACAATGCTTTCTTCATCGTTCGAAAGGATTCCAGTATCACCTACCTGCCCGCCACTTTCGGCGTAAAAAGGTGTTTGAGTCAATACCAACTGGAATCTATCTTTATTTTTATCTTTAATTTTCCTGTATTTAATGATTTGAGCAGTTGCATTTAAAGCATCATAGCCTATGAATACTGAACTCTCTTCCTCATTGACTGTAATCCAGTCACCTGTTTCAAGTTTGGAGGCTGACCTAGACCTGTCTTTTTGCGCTTTCATGGCCAATGTAAAGCCATTTTCGTCTACGCTAAGCCCATTCTCTCTTGCGATTAGAGAAGTAAGGTCTAAAGGAAAACCATAGGTATCATACAATTCAAAAGCAACTTCACCAGGAATGGTGTTTTCATTTTTGCTTTCAAGAGATTTCTGAATGCTCTCAAGATTCTTCAATCCTTTATCCAAAGTCCTCAAAAAGGCCAACTCCTCTTCCTGAATCACTTTTACAATAAAGTCTTCCTGCATTTTTACTTCTGGGAAAAACTCACCGAATTTCTCTGACAATACCGGTACCAATTGGTATAAGAATGGTGTTTTGAGATCCAAAAAGGTGTATCCATAACGAACCGCTCTTCTAAGTATTCGCCTAATGACATAGCCAGCCTTATTATTGGAAGGCAATTGCCCATCGGCAATGGTAAATGAAATAGCCCTGATATGATCAACAATTACACGAAATGCTATATCGGTTTTTTCCGCTGCTCCATATTTGTAACCAGATATACTTTCCATTTTAGCAATAAATGGCTCAAATAGATCCGTATCATAATTGGAAGACTTCTGTTGGATTACCCTAACCAGCCTTTCCAATCCCAATCCAGTATCTACATGCTTTGCAGGTAGTTCTCTTAAATGGCCATCTGCAAACCGGTTGTATTGCATAAAAACCAAATTCCATATTTCTATTACTTGAGGATGGTCCTCATTGACCAATTCTCTACCTGGGATTTTTTGGATTTCCTCAAGAGAACGCATATCGAAATGTATCTCAGAGCAGGGCCCACATGGTCCTGTTTCGCCCATTTCCCAGAAATTGTCTTTTTTTGAACAAAAAAGAATACTTTCTTTATCTACCAACTCTGTCCAATAATCAAAAGCTTCTGTATCTTTATCTAATTGGTCCTCTTTATCGCCACCAAAAACAGTGATGTACAATCTATCTTTTGGCAATTGATAAACTTCCGTAAGTAACTCCCATGCCCAGTTGATCGCTTCCTTTTTAAAATAATCTCCAAACGACCAATTGCCCATCATTTCAAACATGGTATGATGGTAGGTGTCCACACCTACTTCTTCCAAGTCATTGTGCTTCCCTGAAACTCTTAGGCACTTTTGACTGTTAGTAACCCGAATATGATCCGGGGTTTCATTACCTAAAAAATAATCCTTAAATTGGTTCATTCCAGCATTGGTAAACATCAATGTGGGATCATTTTTCACAACTATTGGTGCAGATGGAACAAACTGATGCGCTTTAGATTGAAAAAAATCAATGAAATGGCTTCTTATTTGTTTGGAATTCATGTTTATTTACCTTAGAATGAATTACTTGGAATATTTAAAGTTTTTGAATTATCTTTGTAACCAAACTCCCAACTATCTACTTCCCTACAAAGTAGCTTAATCTCCTGGGTTTTTTCGGATTACAAAATTAGAAGTTTTAACGTACTATTTGTTAAATGAGTAGAATAAAATATTATTACGATCCCAAAACCTGTAAATATGAAAGGTATGTTAAGAGCAAATGGGATGTAACATTGAATGTTTTAGGATTTCTATCCCTTTCTTCAATTCTGGCAGTCGGTATACTTATTGTTTTCCACTATTATTTTGACAGTCCAAAAGAATTGATCTTGAAAAGAGAAAACAGGGAGCTTAACCTCTATTATGAACTTCTTGAGAAGGAAGTAGCTCAACTGAACACCATGATGGCGGATCTTCAGGAAAGAGATGACAACCTTTATCGTGTTATTTTCGAATCCGAGCCCATTCCGAGTTCAGTCAGAAATGCCGGCTATGGTGGCTCTGATAGATTTAAAGACATAAAAGAAAAAGGTCTCAACCAAGGCAAAATGATTATATCTGTTGCCAATAAAGTAGAAACCCTTAAAAAACAACTTTTTATTCAGTGGGAATCCTACAATGAATTGTCTGAAACAGCACTTAACAAAGAGGAATATTGGGCTTCCATCCCTGCCATTCAACCTATACACAATGAAGAATTAAAAAGGCTTGCTTCTGGTTACGGCATTCGACTACACCCTATTCTTAAGGTGAAAAAAATGCATACGGGAATTGATTTCTCAGCCCCTAAAGGTACGCCTATCTATTCTACAGGTGATGGTGTGGTAGAAAGTGTCAGGACGGAGTTTGGAGGCTATGGAAAATCTATACAAATAGACCATGGATTTGGCTTTAAAACAAGGTATGCACATATGAATGATTTCAATGTCAAGACTGGAGACAAAGTTAAAAGGGGGGATAAGATAGGTACTGTAGGTAACACAGGTTCATCCACAGCTCCCCACGTACATTATGAAGTGCACAAAGATGGTAAATATGTAAATCCGGTCAATTACTTCTTTAAAGATCTAGAACCTACCGAATTTGATAAAATTTTGGAACTGGCTTCAAGAGAAAATCAATCCCTTTCTTAAGCGAAATTTAAACCCGAATTATGTAATT
>TARA_R110002124_G_scaffold286271_4_pt1 | contig 12183 bp, 10 predicted proteins | sample TARA_R110002124 | Tara Oceans TARA_R110002124 (sample SAMEA4397445) | marine metagenome | biome: Polar Biome; feature: [SRF] surface water layer (ENVO:00010504); material: water (ENVO:00002006), including particulate matter (ENVO:01000060) such as... | depth 5 m | reverse complement strand
AAGGCGCGCGGGTCGCGAACCAGTGCCCGCCCCAGGGCGACGCGCTGCTGCTGCCCGCCCGACAGTTCGCGCGGCTTGCGCTCGAGCAAATGGGTGATGTCGAGCACCTTGGCTGCGGCCTGTACCTTGGCGTCGATATCGGGTCTGGCCAGCTTGCGCATCTGCAGCGGGAAGGCGAGATTGTTGAACACGGTCTTGTTGGGGTAGAGCGCGTAATTCTGGAACACCATGGCGATGTCGCGGTCCTTGGGGTCCAGATCATTGACGAGGCGATCGCCGATGTGGATGTCGCCGCCGGACATGGGGATCAATCCGGCGATCAGATTGAGAGTGGTGGTCTTGCCGCAGCCCGAGGGGCCGACCAGCGCCACGAACTCGCCGTCGGCGACCGTGAACGACACATTGTTGACGGCGTAGATCGAGCCGTAATTCTTGACGACATCCTTGAGGACCACCTCGGCCATCCCACTCTCCTAATGTTTGACGGCGCCTTCGGTGAGGGCACGCACGAAGTATTTCTGCAGCACGAGAAACAGCACCACGACCGGCACGCTCATCAGGAATGTCGCCGCCATCAGTCCCGGCCAGTCGGTGGCAAATTCGGTGAAGAAGCGCTGGATGCCCACCGGCAGGGTCATGGCGTCCTGCTTGGACAGGAAGGTGTAGGCGTAGACATATTCATTCCACGCTCCGATGAACGAGAAGATCGAGGTGGCAATGATGCCCGGTGAGCTGAGCGGCATGACGATGAACAGAAATGCCTGGAACCGGGTGGCGCCATCGATGCGGGCGGCCTGTTCGAGCTGGATCGGGATATTGTCGAAAAATCCCTTGAGCAGCCAGATCGACAGCGGCAGGCCGAAGGTCAGATAGGTCAGGATCAGCGAGCCATGCGTATTGACCAGTCCCAGCCAGCGCATCAGCAGGAACAGCGGCATCAGGAACACCACGGCCGGGAACATGTTGCGCAGCAGCACCGAAAAGAACAGGAAGGTGCGACCCGGAAAGCTGAAGCGCGAGAAGGCATAGGCTGCCGGCACTGCCACGAGGACGCCCAGAATGGTGGTAGCCAGCGATACGTAAAAGCTGTTCCAGAAGTAGCGCAGGAATTCCTGCCCCGTACTGCCGCTGGGGTCGAGCAGCTTGGTGTAGTTCTGCAGCGTCGGTTCGGTCGGCCACCATTGCGGCGGGTACTGCATGGCCGCAAATTGCGACTTGATCGATGTCAGCACCATCCAGACCATCGGCAGCACCGTGAACAGCAGCAGCAAGATGAGGAAGATCCTGCCGGCCCAGCGCCAGGGGTCGGTTTTCGCGCGCGGGCGACGGGTAGGGGTTGCGATGGTCATTTCGCCCTCGCTTCGTCACCGCGGGTGAGCGCTCGCACGTAGAAATATCCCATTGTCATCATCACGATGAACAGGATCACCGAATAGGCCGAGGCAAGCCCGTAGCGCTGCCGCCCGAAGGCGATGGTGTAGATCTGGGTGATCCAGATGTCCGACGCCCCGGCGGGGCCGCCGCTGGTCATGATCCAGGGGATGATGAACGAGTTGAAATTGGCCACCATCAGCAGCAGCACGGTGACCATCGATACGCCTTTCAGGTGAGGGACGGTGACATGCCAGAAGCGCTGCCAGGCATTGGCGCCGTCAACCTGGGCGGCGCGCAGCAATTGTTCGGGGACAGTCTGCAGCCCGGCCATCAGCATGATCATGGCAAAGGAGAATTCCTTCCAGATATTGACCACGATCAGCGAGGGCAGCACGGTGTGGATGTTGTCGATGAAATTGATCGGCCGGTCGGTAAAGCCCAGCTGTACGGAGAGGGCGCCGATCACGCCGAAGTCGGAGTGGTAGAGCCACTTCCAGACATAGGAGGCAGCCACGGCGCTCACCACATAGGGAATGAGCAGTACCGCCCGCAGCACGCCTCGCCCGACAAATTCCCGGTGCAGCGACAGCGCGGCGCCCAGCCCCAGCAGGAATGAAAACAGCGTGGACGCGACTGTCCAGATCACGGTGTTGACTGTCACCTCGCGGAAGGAGGCGCTGGTCAGGATCCGGGCATAATTGTCCAAGCCGGTGAACACCTTGTCCTTCATCTGAAGGTTGGCTGGTGTGTTGAAGAAGCTGAGCTCGACCGTGTAGTAGATTGGGTAGGCGATCACGATCATCATCACGATCAGCGCCGGCAACACGTACAGATAGTCTGCGCGATGGTCGAACACGCGTTGCAGCAGTCCGCTGCCCCGGGCCGTGATGATTTGCGTCGGTTTCGCAACCGAATGCTCTGTGGTTCTGCTCACGGCAAGACCTCGTCGCTGATACATTGGAGACCGGCAGCCTGGGCTGCCGGCCAGTTCGCGGGGCGCTACATGCCGCTGAGCAGCTCTTCGACTTTCCTGGCGGCGTCGTCGGTTGCTTCATCAACGGTCATCTTGCCGGTCAGTGCGTTCTGCAGCATGTCGGGCACGATGATGTTCATGATCTCGGTGGCCTCCGGGATCACCGGGAAGGGGATGCCGCTGGGCAGCATGGAGGTGGTGACGTCGAGGAACTTGATGGTGTCCAGACGCTCTTTCATCCACTTGGTCTTGAAGCCCTCCAGATTGCCGGGGTTCGAGCCGGTCCAGGCCAGCTTGGTCGACCATTCCGGGCTGTTCCAGAAGCAGGCAAAGGCCTTGGCCGCCATCTCGTCAAAGCCCCCATCCACATACTCATCCTTGATGAAATGCATGTTGGAGCCGCCGAACACCACGGCGCGGCGCGCCGGACCTTCCGGGATCAGGCCATAGCGCATATTGGCCACCACCGCATCGGCCACCGGCTTGTCGGCGCCTGTCGCCTTGCCCGACAGGTCCACCATCTTGGCGTATTCCGACGGATGGGCGATCATCATCGCCACTTGCCCGGCGATGAATGGCTGCTGGTTTTCGTTCTGGGTATTGGTCAGGGCGGACACCGGCACGGACTGGTCGCGCACATACATGTCATAGGCTGCCTGCACGGCGGCCTTTGAGCCGGCATTGTTCAGCTCGATGGTGCTGTAGGTCGGGTTGTCGCTGGCCTCATCGAGTGCGCCGCCGCCATAGGCCCATAGCGTGGGCATGAAGCGGAACGGGGTATTGCCGGCGTTCTGCTTGGCTACCAGGCCATAGCCGGCAATGCCGAGCTCGTCGTGGATCTGCTTGGAATAGGCGACCACGTCGTCCCAGGTCGCCGGTGGATGCTCGGGATCCAGGCCTGCCCGCTTGAAGATGTCGGCATTCCAGATGAATGCCATGGTCTCGTTATTGGTGGGAATGCCGTAATACTTGCCTTCATAGGCGACCGACTTCATCGCGCCTGGCCAGAAATTGGCAGTGTCGTAGCCGACATCCTCTGGCCTGAGCTCCTGAAAATATCCCTTCGAGGCAAATTCGATGCCGCCCAGGATCTGCAGGCGCAGCACCATCGGCCCGGCATTGCCCAGCAGGGCCGTGCGCAGCTTGTCGAGCAGTACGTTGTAGTCGATGTTCTGGGCGTCGGTCTCGATATTGGGGTAGGTGGCTTTCCAGGCGGCCCAGAAGTCGTCATTGATCTTGCGCTCGATATCGGGCGAGGCATCATTGGGGCCGGTCCACCAATAGCTCAGATGGCCCTTGTAATCGAGCGGCACGACTGCCGCGCAGGTGGCAGCCGTGTCCACCTCTTCGGTGCCGGCGATGGAGCGGATATAGTCTGGGGACCATTTGCTGAGGTCCACGCTCTGGGCGTATGTGCTGGTCATCAGCGTTGCAGTGGTGAGCACGGCGACAGCGCAATTCAAGATCTGCCGACGCGCATGCGAGTCCGACCGCGTGGCGCGGTCATGCGAATTCGTCATCGATAATCCTCCTCACGTGGAAAACCGTGCGACCCCCTCGGACGCTCGTGGCTTTCCTCGCAGCGAAATATGCTGCGTCTCCTCGTTCGGGCGAGCGCCGGTGGAGGGCTGGTCGCCGTCACTGCGGGGCCGAGCTTGCTGCTCGTGTCTCCCGATCGGGACATTTCCAGACCGTACACTATGTGTCAAGAAAGATTGTTCGTACATTATTTGACAGATTTAGCGTGTAAAGTGCCTTGGCTTGTCGATGAAACCCGCCTAAACAAGCATTATGACGGACACAGACACCACAATTCGCCCCGCCGACGCGGTAATCGAGCAGCCCGACAGCATTTATGAATCGATCCGCGAGGACATTATTTCGGGCCGCTTTGAGCCCAGCGCCAGGCTCAAGGTGGCTGACCTTGCCGATCGCTATGGGACCTCGACCAACCCCATTCGCGAGGCGCTGCAGCAATTGCGAGGCGAGGGCTTCGTGGTCATGGAGGCCAATCGCGGAGCGCGCGTTGTTGCTATCGATGAGGACTTCGTGCGCGACATCATCGAGATCGAGGTGCTCATCGAGCCGGCCCTGACCCGATGGTTCGTGTCGATCGTAACCGATGCCGACATTGCCGAACTCGAGGCCGCGCAGATGGAAATCGAGGCACACAATTTCAGCGACCCCAAGCGCCATGGCGAACTCGATACGCGGTTCCACCAGCTGATCTACGATCGGCATTACAACCGCCACGCGGCAGACCTGTGGTGGAAGCACCGCGAAATTCTGCGCGCCATCAGCCGGCGATATCCCACTTCGCTCGGGCGGCGTGTGGCGGTGCTCAGCGAGCATCGTGAACTGATTGCCTGCATCCGCGCGCAGGACGCTGACGGCGCTGCTGCAGTTATTGCGCGGCATGTGGAGGGATCGGGCCGCCACATCATCGAACAGATGGGCGTAGCCAGGAGAAACGGACCGCGCAAGCGTCCTGGATAAAGGTTTCCGGAGGAGGAGGAGGGGATTGATGACGACCGCATTGGGGGCCGCCGAGCGCATTGAGGACAATGTCCGTACCAGCTCTCGGCCAGGCGATTTGCGTATTACCGATTTACGGGTCGCCGAGATCGTCGGCGCACCGTTCACGTCAGCGCTGATAAAGATCTACACCAATCAGGGCATTGTCGGACTGGGCGAAGTGCGCGACGGCGCCAGCGCCACCTATGCGCTGATGCTCAAGAGCCGCCTGCTGGGCGAAAACCCCTGCGACGTCGATCGATTGTTCCGGCGCATCAAGCAGTTTGGCGGCCATGGTCGGCAGGGTGGTGGCGTCTCGGCCATCGAGATCGCCCTGTGGGACCTGGCCGGCAAGGCTTATGGCGTTCCCGTCTACCAGATGCTGGGCGGCAAGTTCCGCGACAAGGTGCGCGTCTATTGCGATACCGATGCCGAAAGGCCCAGCGGCACCGATACCGGCAAGCGTCTCAAGGCCCGGATGGATCTCGGTTTCACCTTCCTCAAGATGGACCTCGGTCTCATGCAGATCGCCGATATTCCCGGCGCCGTGGTTGCGCCTGCGGGGTCACTTGAGGGCTACCGTGTCCATCCGGGCCGCGGGCCCGTCAGGACCATGGAAGACCGGCGCGCCCGCAATGCAATCTATGATGTCCACAATGTCCGTCACCCGTTCAGCGGCCTGCACTTCACCGACAAGGGCATCGACCTGCTCGAGCAGTATATCAGCGAGGTCCGCGCGGTTATCGGCTACGAAATCCCTTTGGCCATCGACCATGTCGGTCATATCTCGCTGCAGAACGGCATCAGGCTGGCGCGTCGGATTGAAAAATACGTGCCCGCCTGGCTCGAGGACGTCATCCCCTGGCAATACACCGAACAGTACCGGCAGCTGCAGGAGGCGACCACCGTCCCGATCTGCACCGGTGAGGATATCTATCTCAGGGAAGGCTTCGAGCCGCTGCTCAAGGCTGGCATCTCGGTCATTCATCCTGACGTGCTGACCTCGGGGGGCATTCTGGAAACCAAGAAGATCGGCGATGCCGCGCAGGAACACGGCGTGGCCATGGCCATTCACATGGCGGAAAGTCCGATTGCCGCGATGGCCGCCGCCCACGTTGCCGTCGCCACCGAGAACTTCATGGCGCTCGAATATCACAGCGTCGAGGTGGACTGGTGGGACGACATCGTCACGGGTCTGCCAAAGCCGCTGGTCAAGGACGGCTTCATCACCGTGCCGGACAAGCCGGGTCTGGGCATTGATGACGTGGTCGACGAGGTTATCGGCCAGCATCTGCAGGAGGGGGTTACCGGCATCTGGCAGCCCACCGATAATTGGGATCAGGAATATTCCTGGGACCGGACCTGGAGCTGATTGAATGCCCAAACTACACCCACCCTCATTCCCTCCCCACAAGGGGGAGGGAAGCCTAATCCAGTCCCGCCGAACCGTCCGTCGTCTCCCTCCCCTTGATGGGGAGGGATCAAGGGTGGGGTGACACCCCATACACGGGGCAACGGGATAGAGCTTCTCGAAGCCAACGCTGCGCGTCGAACGCCTACAGATGGGCGAGTTACAAGGATAAAGCCGATGATCTACGAAATGCGCGTCTACGATTGCCTGCCGGGCCGGCTGCCGGCGCTGCTCAAGCGTTTCAACGACCACACCCTGGAGCTTTGGAAAAAGCATGGCATTCGCCAGGCTGGCTTCTTCACAACCATGGTGGGCGAAAGCAGCAATCGCCTCACCTACTTTCTCGCTTGGGAATCTCTCGCCGAGCGCGAGGAGAAATGGGCCGCCTTTATCAAGGACCCGGCCTGGCTCAAGGCCCGCGACGAGTCGGAGCGCGATGGAAAGATCCTCGCCAATGTCAGCAATCAGTTGCTGGCGCCCACCGCCTTCTCGTCAGTGAAATAGGGGGATTGTCATGAAGATCACTGATCTGCGTTGCGCCGTCATCGGCCGGCATCCGATCGTCCGCATCGTTGCCGACGAGGGCCTCTATGGCCTGGGCGAGGTCGAATATACCAAGACCTATCTCAAACCATTCGTGCTGCATTTTCGCGAAGCGCTGATCGGGGAGGACCCGACCGATGTCGAGCGCTGTATGCTCAAAATCCGTCAGCGCGGCTCGTTCAAGCCCTATGGTGCGGCCGTGTCGGCGATCGAGCACGCCCTCTGGGATATTGCCGGCAAGGCCGCCAATGTCCCCGTCCACAAGCTGCTGGGCGGCAAGGTGCGCGATCAGGTGCGCGTCTATAACGGCTCTATCCGCCGCAAGCGGACGGGCGACAGACCCGAGGATTATGCCGCCGACGTCAAATGGATGATGGAGCAGCCGCAGAACTTCTTCATGGTCAAGCAGGGCATCAGCTTTCACTCCAACATGAAGGACGATGTACCGGACTTCCACTACGGCCCCCGCCAGAGCAAGGCCGGCTACCACGGTGCCATGGACCAGGGGCAGATCTCCGAGCATGGTTTCAACCACATGCTCGACTGCGTCATCGCCATGAAGGAGGTCCTCGGCGACAAGGTCTCCCTGGCGCTCGATTGCGGACCAGGCTGGTTCCTGCCCGACGCCATCCGCTTTGCCAATGCGGTCGAGAAATACAATCTGATGTGGCTCGAGGACATGCTGACCGGCGACTATGTGCCCTGGGTCAATCCGCAGGCCTATCGCGAGCTGACCATGTCGACCACCACGCCCATCCACACCGGCGAGCAGATCTACCTCCGGCACAATTTCAAGGAATTGATCGAGACCCAGGCGGTGCGGGTGATCGGGCCGGACCCCGCCGATATCGGCGGCATCGCCGAGCTCAAATGGGTGGCCGAGCACGCCTATATGCACTCGATCATGATGGCGCCGCATGGCACGGCCAACGGCCTGCTGGGCCTGGGCGCCCTGATCAATGTCTGCGCCACGCTGCCGGCCAACTACATCGCCTTCGAATATCCCAGCGCATCCGATCCGTGGTGGGAAGACATCGTCGTCGGTCTGCCCAGCCAGATCGTCAGGAACTCCATGGTGGATCTGCTCGAGGCGCCCGGCCTGGGACTGGATATCGATCCCGTGGGGGCAAAGAAATACCTCAATGAGGAGGACAGCGGCTTCTTTGAGCCCTAGCGACGGGATCGACAGACGTGCCACGGTCCAGCCAGTTGCGCCGGAGACTGGTATTCCGCGATTTGATCACGGCCTGCTGCAGTCTGTTTCATCCCCTTGCGCTGAAGCGAACACAAGGATTTCGCCATGAAGATCACCGGCATCAAGCCCTATCCGGTCTGGGTAGGCCATCGCAATCAGCTGATCGTCAAGATCGAGACCGATGAGGGCATTTTCGGCTGGGGCGAAAGCGGGCTCAGCGGTCGCGAGAAAGCGGTGCTCGGCGCCATCGAACATTTCCGTCAGTTCCTCATTGGCCGGGACCCCATGGCCATTGGCGCCATCTGGCAGGAACTCTATCGCAGCCAGTATTTTGAAGGCGGGCGGGTCCTGCTGGCCGCCCAGTCCGCAATTGACATTGCCTTGCACGATATCAAGGCCAAGGCGCTTGGCGTTCCCGTCTATCAGCTACTGGGCGGCAAGCATCGCGATGTCATCCCGACCTTTGCGTCCACCGGTGCGATCAATGGCGATGAGACGCTTGATGCCGCGCGCCAGCTCATCGACCGCGGCTGGTCGACGATCCGCTTTTTTCCCGCGGCCTGGGACAATGACGGCGGCATTTTCGAACCCCGCGAATCCATCGGCAAGACCGCCAAATTCCTGACCATGGCGCGCGAGGCGCTCGGCAACGAAATTGTCCTCGGCATCGATTATCACCACCGCCTGTCCGTCGCGGAGGCAGCCAGCTTCTGCCAGAAGATGCCGTCCGGCACGCTTGATTTCCTTGAGGAACCCATTCGTGACGAAACGCCCCAAGCCTATGAGGCGCTGCGCAGGCTCACCGATGTGCCCTTCGCCATCGGCGAGGAATTCGCCTCCAAATGGCAGTTCCTGCCCTACATCGAGCGTGACATTCACCAGTTCAATCGGCTCGACCTGTGCAATGTTGGTGGCTTTACCGAGGCCATGAAGGTCGCCGGCTGGAGCGAGGCGCACTATGTCGACCTGATGCCCCACAATCCGCTGGGGCCGATCTGCACTGCAGCCACGATCCACTTCTCGGCGGCGATCGCCAATTTCTTCGCGCTGGAAACTCGTGCCAATGCCACCGAACTTTATGCCGGCACACCAACGACGGAAATGTTCCCTCAGATGCCGGTGCTCGATGGTGCGGTGTTCAACGTGCCCCAGGGGCCGGGGCTCGGCATTGAAGTCAATGAAGCCCTGGTGGAGGCCGCCAGCTTCAGGTTCTGGGAAGCGCCGCACCTCAAGCGACGCGACGGATCGGTGACCAATTGGTAACGAGGTCGCTGCATCCCGCCGGCACGGCAAGGCCTCGGTATGCCGGTTGTGTGACGATGGTTGAGCGGGGTCGCCATGTCGGCCAGTTGCACGGGGCAGTTTACCAGGGGAGCGGGTGATGCGAATTGCACTGACAGGAGCAAGTGGCCTGCTGGGCCGGGCTATCGCAGGCCTGGCCGTGTCACAGGGGCACAGCGTTATCGGGATCGACCGGGCGTCAAAGCACCATGACCTGCCTGGGGACATGGAGTTCATCCAGGCAGAGATGGATGACTACGACGCGCTGGTGACTGCTTTCGCCGGTTGCGACGCGCTGGTTCACATGGCTGCCATTCCCTCACCCGGGCGCCATCCGGATCACATCGTTCACAACAACAACGTCGTCGGCAGCTACAACGCGCTGCACGCCGCCGCCGAAAACGCGATATTGCGCGTCTGCCAGGCATCCAGCGTCAACGCCATCGGCCACGCCTATAGCCGCCATCCACGCTACGACTTCTTCCCGATCGACGAGACCCACCCCAATTACGCCGAAGATCCCTATAGCCTGTCGAAATGGATCTGTGAGCAACAGGCCGAGGCCTTCGTCCGCCGTTATGACGGCATGGTGATCGCCAGCATGCGCTTTCACTATGTGACGCAGGACCGGGCCATGGCGGTAGCCATCTATCCCGTCGATGGACCGAACGTCGACAAGCATCTCTGGGCCTGGACAAACCTTCACGCCGCGGCCGACGCCTGCCTGCGCAGCCTGAGCGCGCCATTTTCCGGTCACCAGGCTTTCTACATCGTCTCTCCCACGACGACGGTGCAAACCCCCAGCCGGGAACTTGCGGCACGCTACTTTCCCACAGTACCGATCACTGCTGGGATGGAGGGCGTCGCCAGCTTCTTCAGCTCGGCCAAGGCTGAGCGTCTTCTGGGCTGGAACCATGATGCGGCGATGCTGCGGGCCAGGTGAGGGGATAACCACCTCATCGGGAATTGCCCGCGCCACTGTTGCCGGCGCGGGCCTTGGCTTACTTGATGGCCCAGGTGGCAATGGGCGGGAAGAACAGGATGATCGCCAGCACCACCAGCTGCAGCGCGATAAAGGGCAGCAGCGCGGTATAGATGTGCTTGAGCGAAATTTCCCTGGGCGCCACGCTCTTGAGATAGAACGCGGCCGGGCCGAACGGTGGCGTCAGATAGGACACCTGCATATTGACCGCGAACAGGATGCCGAACCAGATCGGGTCATAGCCAAGCTGGATGACGATCGGTACGAAGATGGGTAGGGTCAGCAGCGCAATGCCGATCCAGTCCAGGAACATACCCAGCAACAGCAGGATCAGCATCATCACCATGATGATCACTACCGGCGGCGCATTGATGGCCAGGATTGCATCGGCGACGAAGCGGTTGCCGCCCATCAGATTATAGACGCCCACCAGCACGGCGGCGGCAATGCCGATCCAGATGATCATGCCGCAGGTCTCGAGCGTATGCACCAGGCTTGCCTGCAGCATCTTGAGGTTCAGCTCGCGCCGCAGCAACGCGATGATCAGCACGGCCGAGACGCCGAGCGCTGCCGCTTCGGTGATCGAGGCCACGCCGGCATAGATCGAGCCCAGCACCATGAACACGATGAACAGCGGCGCCGCCAGCGAGCGGATTGCGCTACCCATCGATTCCTCGGCCATTTCGGCCTTCGACATGGGCGGGCCCAGCTGCGGGTTGCGCAGGCAGATGAACAGCACATAGGCGACATAGAAGGCCAGCAGCAGCAGCGCCGGGGTGATCGCGGCCACGAACAGATCGGCGATCGAAACGCTGGCCACCAGCCCGTAGATGATCAGCACGATCGAGGGCGGCATCATGGTACCCAGCGAGCCACCGGCGCAGACCACGCCGATCGACAGGTTCCGGTCATAGCCGAGACGCAGCATCTGCGGCAGTGCCAAGATGCCCAGCAGCACGATCTCGCCGCCGATCACGCCCGACATGGCGGCCATCAATATGGCGACGATCAGTGTTTGTACCGCCACGCCGCCGGGCAATCGGCCCGCGATCACCCGCATGCCGTTGAACAGATCCTTGGCGATGCCGGATCGGTCCAGCAGTGCCGCCATCAGGATGAACATGGGAATGGCGACCAGCGAATATTCGGTGATGAAGCCGAAAATGCGCGAGGTGACCAGGGGCAGGGCGTTGCCGCCGAACCAGCCGAAGGTGAAGATCAGCGCCACCAGCCCGGTGACCCAGGCCAGCGGCTGCCCGGTCAGCAGCAGCAGGAAAATGGCAGCGACGAGGACATAGGAGCCGAACTCGATGCCCATTGCACTCAGGCCCATGCTAGTTCTCCCCGGCGCCGGACGGTGGTCCGGAAACTTCTCGCCGCAGGGCGGCCACCAGATGCAGCACGGTCTGCACGAACATCAGCCCGACGCAGAGCAACACCATGATCTTGAGCAGCGCCGGCGTCGGTGGATTCCACGAGGTGCCGGTGCCTTCGAGACGGAATTCGCCACTGGGCGTGAAGATGGATTTGCCCACCATGACCCAGCCGGCATAGGTCAGCCCGGCAAAAAAGATCAGCGCGATGATCGAGTTCAGTATGTCCAGCCGGTGGCGGCGGTTGGGGGAGGCCGAGTCGTAGAACATCCGGACGCGGATATGCTTGTCGCGCGCCAGCGCGATCGGGCCGCCGATCAGGAAGATGGCGGCGATCAGGAAGGTCGTGGTCTCGTGCGCCCAGAACGTAGGGCTGTCGAACACATAGCGCGAGATCACCTCGAACACAGTGATGGCAAAGGCGAGGAAGATGGCCCAGGCGAAGACATTGGCAGAGTTGGCAACGACCCGGTCGAGCCCGGTGCGGATGTCTTCATCGCCACCATCGGCGGGGGCGGGATCATCGGGATTGTCGAG
>TARA_R110002124_G_scaffold4800_14_pt1 | contig 12184 bp, 8 predicted proteins | sample TARA_R110002124 | Tara Oceans TARA_R110002124 (sample SAMEA4397445) | marine metagenome | biome: Polar Biome; feature: [SRF] surface water layer (ENVO:00010504); material: water (ENVO:00002006), including particulate matter (ENVO:01000060) such as... | depth 5 m | reverse complement strand
AACCGTTCGTCCGTCAGACCGGCGAACAGATCCAGGGACTTGATGTCGGGATAATAGGATTCGGGCAAGTGCGGAAACCTTTTGACCAAATGGTTAGCGTCCCCTTTTGATTGACAAATGTCAATCCGCCGATTGAGGCAGCCCCTTCGCGGGCTTGATGCTGCACCGCATCCAGCCTGACATACTTCGGTAACTTGTTTATTTCAAAGCGAAAAACAAGAAATCTGATCTAAATCAAGTTTGCCGTTCACCGTTTTGGCATTCGGTGTCGCCAAACCCGGGAAACGGGTCATTGCCATGATGCAAGGGGACAAATGATGCCACTGGACACACCCGCCACAAGCTTGTGGCGCAACTTTTTCAACGTCAGAATGGTGCAGATCCGCACCTTCCACCTGACGTGGTTCGCGTTCTTTTCTGCCTTTTTCGCGTGGTTCGGCATTGCGCCGCTGATGATCATCGTGCGCGAGGAGCTGTCGCTGACCCGCGAGCAGGTCGGCTGGTCGATCATCGCCTCGGTTGCCGTGACGGTCTTTGCGCGGTTCTTCATCGGCTGGCTATGCGACCGTATCGGCCCGCGCCTGGCCTATACCTATCTGCTGACGCTGGGCGCGTTTCCGGTTGCCGGGATCGGCCTTGCCAACAGTTTTGAAAGCTTTCTGTTCTTCCGCCTGCTGATCGGCATGATCGGTGCGTCCTTCGTGATCACGCAATACCACACCTCGGTCATGTTCGCGCCGAATGTCGTCGGCACCGCCAACGCAACCTCGGCGGGCTGGGGCAACCTGGGCGGCGGTGTCACGCAGCTGGCCATGCCGCTGGTGTTTTCCATGTTCGTCGTCGGCTTCGGGTTTTCCGAAGCGGCGGGCTGGCGGTTGTCGATGATGATTGTGGGCATCGTGATCTTTGTCACCGGCATCGCCTATTTCTTCCTGACCCAGGACGCGCCGGGCGGTAATTACAAGGATCTGCGCGCCGCCGGAAAGCTGGAGCAAAAGGACAAGGTCACCGGCCAGTATCTGCACGCGCTGAAGGACTACCGGGTCTGGTTGCTGTTCGTCATCTACGGGGCCTGCTTCGGGATCGAACTGACGGTCAACAACGTCGCTGCGCTTTATTTCTATGACTATTTCGATCTGAGCCTGGTGGCGGCTGGCGGCGTCGCGGCGTCGTTCGGCCTGATGAACATCTTTGCCCGCACGCTGGGAGGCATCTTCGGCGACAACTTCGGCGCGCTGTGGGGCCTCAGGGGGCGGACCTTCTGGCTGTTCATCGTGCTGCTGGGCGAAGGGCTGGCGCTGATGCTGTTCAGCCAGATGCAGGTGCTGTTCCTGGCGCTGCCGATGCTGATCATCTTCTCGCTGTTCACGCAGATGGCCGAGGGCGCGACCTATTCGGTGGTTCCGTTCGTCAACAAGAAGGCGTTGGGCGCGGTGGCCGGAGTGGTTGGCGCGGGCGGCAACGCCGGCGCGGTCGCTGCGGGCTTCCTGTTCAAGGGCGCGATGGACTGGAACGATGCGTTCTTCGTGATCGGCGTCACGGTCGCCATCGCGTCGCTCCTCACCTTCTTCGTGCGCTTCTCGCCCGAACAGGAACAAGAAGAACGCGCGTTGCTGGAGATCGGCCTGCAAGAGGCGCTGCATCTGCGCGCGGAACGCGCCAACGCGGCGCTGGCCGAAAGCGTCGCCGTGGTCGAGGAGTATCGCAGGCAGCACCCCGAATTCCAAAAATGACAACACGCCGGCGGGCCCAGGTTCGGGCCTGCCCCAACCCTCACCCCGAGGAGACCAATGTGGGACAAGATCTGAGAAACTACACCCCGGACGACGAGAGCTACTGGGCCTCGACCGGGAAAGCCATCGCCAACCGCAACCTGTGGATATCCATCCCGTCGCTGCTGTGCGGCTTCGCGGTCTGGCTTTACTGGGGGATCATCACGGTTCAGATGATCAACCTGGGCTTCGGCTTCGCGAATTCACAGCTGTTCACCCTGGCCGCCATCGCCGGCCTTGCGGGGGCCACGCTGCGCATTCCGTCGACCTTCTTCATTCGCATCGCTGGCGGGCGCAACACCATCGTGTTCACCACCGCGCTGTTGATGATCCCGGCCGTCCTGACCGGTATTGCACTGCAAGACCCGAACACCCCGCTGTGGTGGTTCCAGGTGCTGGCCTTCCTGTCCGGCATCGGTGGCGGCAACTTCAGCTCGTCGATGTCCAACATCAGCTTCTTCTTTCCCAAGAAGATCCAGGGCTACGCGCTGGGCATGAATGCCGGTCTGGGCAATTTCGGCGTGACGACGATGCAGATCGTCATTCCGCTGGTGATGACGTTCGGCCTGTTCGGCGGTGAAAGCCGCACCCTGCTGACCACTTCGGGCACGATCTTCAAGCGGATCCCCGAAGGTTCGGAAACCTGGATCCAGAACGCGGGCTTTGTCTGGCTTCTGGCACTGGTGCCGCTGGCCGTGGTCGGCTGGTGGGGGATGAACAACATCCGTGACGAGCACGTCTCGCCGAACATCCCCAATCCGCTGGGAGCGTTCGCCACCATCTCGGGGATGCTGGGCATCGGCTTTGTCACCACGGCACTGGGCGCCTGGCTGATGCTGCCGACGGTCGAAGGCGGCCTGGTGACCTCGGGTCTGGGCCTGTCCAAATGGATCGTGCTGCCGCTGATGATCGGGCTGACCGTTCTGCTGCTGAAACTGATCCCCGGCGCCGTGGGCCAGAACCTGACGCGCCAATACAAGATCTTCGGCAACAAGCACACCTGGGCGATGACGGTGATCTACACCATGACCTTCGGCTCGTTCATCGGCTATTCGGCGGCGCTGGCGCTGACGATCAAGGTGGTGTTCGGCTTTCAGCATATCGAGGTCGATGGCATCATGACCCATGATGTTGCAAACCCGGCCGGCCCTTCGGCTCTGATGTTCGCCTGGATGGGGCCGTTCATCGGCGCGTTGATCCGTCCGGTCGGCGGCATGATGGCCGACAAGCTTGGCGGCGCGCGCGTCACCCAGTGGATTTCGATCGTCATGGTCGCGTCGGCGCTGGGTGTCGCCTATTTCATCCAGCTTGCCTATGCCTCGGCGACGCCGCAAGATTACTTCTGGCCGTTCCTGTTCCTGTTCCTGATCCTGTTCGCCGCTACCGGCATCGGCAACGGTTCGACCTTCCGCACCATCGCCGTGGCCTTCAACAAGGAACAGGCCGGGCCGGTTCTGGGCTGGACAGCGGCGGTCGCGGCTTACGGCGCCTTCATCATCCCGCAGCTCTTTGGCGAGCAGATGGCCGCCGGAACCCCGCAATACGCGCTCTATGGCTTTGCAATCTTCTACGCGGTCTGCATCGCCATCAACTGGTGGTTCTACCTGCGCCCCGGCGCCTACATCAAGAACCCCTGATCTGAACGAGCCCCGCGCCGGTGGCACAAGCACCCGGCGCGGCGACCCAGCCAAGGAGACAACCATGAGCCATTTGCTCGACAGATTGAACTTTCTGCAATCCAAGGAAACCGAGCGGTTTTCCAACGGTCACGGGCAAGTGACGAAAGAAAGCCGTGACTGGGAGGACACTTACCGAAACCGCTGGCGCCACGACAAGGTCGTGCGCTCGACCCATGGGGTGAACTGCACCGGGTCGTGCAGCTGGAAGATCTACGTGAAATCCGGGATCGTGACCTGGGAAACCCAGCAAACCGATTACCCGCGCACCCGGCCTGACCTGCCCAACCATGAACCGCGCGGCTGCGCACGCGGTGCGTCCTACAGCTGGTATCTGTATTCCGCGAACCGGGTGAAGAACCCGCTGGTGCGCGGCAAGCTGATGAAGCTGTGGCGCAAGATGCGCGAGACCAAATCGCCGATCGAGGCGTGGACGGCCATCCAGTCCGACCCGGTCCTGCGGCAATCCTACGTGGAAACCCGGGGCAGGGGCGGCTTTGTGCGCGCCACCTGGGACGAGGCCACGGAACTGACCGCCGCCGCCAACGCCTATACCGCCAAGACCTATGGGCCGGACCGCGTGTTCGGCTTCTCGCCGATCCCGGCGATGTCGATGATTTCCTACGCCGCCGGCAGCCGCTATCTGTCGCTGATGGGCGGCGTGTGCATGTCGTTCTATGACTGGTATTGCGACCTGCCGCCCGCCAGCCCGATGACCTGGGGCGAGCAGACCGACGTGCCGGAAAGCGCCGACTGGTATAACGCCGGCTACCTGCTTCTGTGGGGCTCGAACGTGCCGCAGACCCGCACCCCGGACGCGCATTTCTATACCGAGGCGCGCTACAAGGGCACCAAGTCCGCCGTCATCTGCCCGGATTATTCCGAGGCCGCCAAATTCGGCGATGTCTGGCTGAACGCCAAGCAGGGCACCGATGCCGCGCTGGGCATGGCCTTTGGCCATGTGATCCTGCGCGAATTCCATCTGGACCGAAAGGTGCCGTATTTCGAGGATTACACCCGCAGGTATTCCGACTTTCCGATGCTGGTGAAGCTGGAAGACAACGGTGGCCGCCTTGTTCCGGGCCGCTTCCTGCGCGCCGATGACCTGGACGGCAAGCTGAAGGAAAAGAACAACCCCGAATGGAAAACCGTCGCCTGGGATGAAACCTCGGGCGGGCTGGTCGCGCCGAATGGCTCGATCGGCTATCGCTGGGGCGAGGACGGCGAATGGAACCTTGAAGAACACGCCGCGAAGGCCGACACAAAGCTGAAGATGACGCTGGTGCCGGATGGCGATCATGACACGGTTGCCGCCGTCGATTTCCCCTATTTCGGCGGCGAGGCCATCGGCCAGTTCGCCACCGACGCCAATCACCCCGATGTGCTGACCCGCAACATCCCGGTCAAGACGATCAAGACCAAGGCCGGCGACATTCAGGTCGCCACCGTGTTCGACCTGTTCTGCGCCAACTATGGTCTGGATCAGGGGCTGGGCGGCGATTGGGTCACGAATGACTACGCCAACGACATGCCCGGCACCCCCGCCTGGGCCGAAAAGATCACCGGTGTGCCGGCCGACAAGATCATCCATGTCGCCCGTGAATTCGCCCAGAACGCCGAAAAAACCAACGGCAAGTCGATGATCATCATCGGCGCGGCGATGAACCACTGGTTCCACATGGACATGAACTACCGCGCAGTCATCAACATGTTGGTGATGTGCGGGTGCGTGGGCCAGTCGGGCGGGGGCTGGGCGCATTATGTGGGTCAGGAAAAGCTGCGCCCGCAGACCGGCTGGCAACCCGTCGCCTTTGCGTTGGACTGGGGCCGCCCGCCGCGCCACATGAATTCGACCTCGGCGTGGTATGCCCACACCGATCAATGGCGCTACGAGACGCTGAAATACAACGAGATCCTGTCGCCCACCGCGCCGCAGGGCGATTGGGATGCCAGCCTGATCGACTACAACATCCGCGCCGAGCGCATGGGCTGGCTGCCCAGCGCGCCGCAGTTGAAAACCAACCCGTTGGAGGTGGCCAAGGCCGCCAAGGCGGCGGGCAAGGATGTGGCCCCCTACGTTGCCGAGCAACTGAAATCCGGCGCGCTGGAAATGTCCTGCCAGGACCCGGACGCGCCCGAAAACTGGCCGCGCAACCTGTTTGTGTGGCGGTCCAACCTGCTGGGATCCAGCGGCAAGGGGCATGAGTATTTCCTCAAGCACCTGTTGGGCACCGATCACGGCGTCATGGGCAAGGACCTGGGCGAGGAAGGCGGCCAACTGCCGAAGGAAGCCAAATGGCATGATGAAGCGCCGCGTGGCAAGCTGGACCTTTTGGTGACGATCGATTTCCGCATGTCGACCACGGCGGTCTATTCCGACATCGTTCTGCCGACGGCGTCCTGGTATGAAAAGGATGACATGAACACGTCGGACATGCATCCGTTCATCCACCCGCTTCAGGCGGCGGTGGACCCGGCCTATGAAAGCAAATCGGACTGGGAAATCTTCAAGGCGCTGGCGCGCAAGTTCCAGGACATCACGCCGGGGTATCTGGAAAAGGAAACCGACATCGTCGCGCTTCCGATCCTGCATGACACCCCGGCCGAGATTGCGCAGGACCAGGTCAAGGACTGGAAAAAGGGCGAATGTGACCTGATCCCGGGCAAGACCGCACCGGCCTATATCGCCGTGGAACGCGACTATACCGCGATCTATGACCGCTTCACCTCGGTTGGACCGCTGCTGGACAAGCTGGGCAACGGCGGCAAGGGGATCACCTGGAACACGCAGACCGAGATCGACAACCTGTCGGATCTCAACGGCGTGCACCGCGATGGCCCCGCCGCCGGTCGCCCCAAGATGGAAACCGCGATCGATGCCTGCGAAGTGGTGTTGATGCTGGCGCCGGAAACCAACGGCGAAGTCGCGGTCAAGGCCTGGCACGCGCTGGAAAAGGCCACGGGCCGTGAACATGCCCATCTGGCCGAAGGCGAGCATCACAACAAGATCCGCTTTCGGGATATCGCGGCGCAACCGCGCAAGATCATCTCAAGCCCCACGTGGTCGGGCATTGAATCGGAAAAGGTCAGCTACAACGCGGGTTATACCAACGTGCACGAGCTGATCCCGTGGCGCACCCTGACCGGGCGGCAGCAGCTTTACCAGGATCATCTGTGGATGCGCGCCTTTGGTGAAGGGTTCATGTCCTACCGCCCGCCGGTGGACCTGAAGACCATCACCAAGGAGGTGCAGGACGCGGGCGACAGCCTGGTTCTGAACTTCATCACCCCGCACCAGAAATGGGGCATTCACAGCACCTATTCCGACAACCTGTTGATGCTGACGCTCAACCGGGGCGGGCCGGTGGTCTGGATTTCCGAGGTGGACGCGAAGAAGGCCGGGATCGTCGATAACGACTGGATCGAGCTTTACAACATCAACGGCGCGCTGACCGCGCGGGCGGTGGTTTCGCAGCGGATCAAGGAAGGCACGACCTTCATGTATCACGCGCAGGAAAAGATCGTGAACACGCCCGGCTCCGAAAAGACCGGACATCGTGGCGGCATCCACAATTCGGTCACGCGGGCGGTGCTGAAGCCGACCCACATGATCGGCGGCTATGCGCAGCAATCCTACGGGTTCAACTATTACGGCACCGTGGGGTCGAACCGCGATGAATTCGTCGTGGTGCGCAAGATGAAGACAATCGACTGGCTGGATGATGAAGCCGTCCCCGCCGCGACCAGCAAGGAGGCCGCAGAATGAAAGTCCGCGCTCAAATCGGCATGGTGCTGAACCTCGACAAATGCATCGGGTGCCACACCTGTTCCGTGACCTGCAAGAACGTCTGGACCAGCCGCGACGGCGTTGAATACGCCTGGTTCAACAACGTCGAAACCAAGCCGGGCCTGGGTTATCCCACCGACTGGGAAAACCAGGCGCGCTGGAAAGGCGGCTGGGAACGCACCAAATCCGGCAAATTGCAGCCCCGTCAGGGCGGCAAGTGGCGGATCCTGGCGAATATCTTCGCCAACCCGTCCCTGCCGGAGATCGACGATTATTATGAGCCCTTCGATTTCGACTACGACCACCTGAAATCCGCGCCCGAGGGCAAGGCATTCCCCACCGCGCGCCCCCGCTCGAAGATCACCGGCGAGCGGATGCAGAAAATCGAAAAAGGCCCCAACTGGGAGGAAATCCTGGGCGGCGAATTTGCCACGCGGGCCGAGGATTACAATTTCGAGGGCATCCAGAAGCAGATGTATGGAGAGTATGAAAATACCTTCATGATGTATCTGCCGCGCCTGTGTGAACACTGTCTGAACCCGGCCTGCGCGGCCTCGTGTCCGTCCGGTGCGATCTACAAGCGCGAGGAAGACGGCATTGTCCTGATCGATCAGGAAAAATGCCGGGGCTGGCGGATGTGTGTCTCGGGCTGTCCTTACAAGAAGGTCTATTACAACTGGGAATCCGGCAAATCGGAAAAATGCACCCTGTGCTATCCGCGTATCGAAAGCGGCAATCCGACGGTCTGTTCGGAAACCTGCGTCGGGCGCATCCGGTATCTGGGCGTGATGCTGTATGATGCCGACAAGATCGAGGAAGCGGCGAACGCGCCCGAAACCACCGATCTGTATGATGCGCAACTGGGCGTGTTCCTGGACCCCAGGGATCCCGAGGTAATCGCCGCCGCGCGCCGTGATGGCGTGCCCGAGGACTGGATCAAAGGCGCGCAGGAAAGCCCGATCTGGAAGATGGCGATGGAGTGGAAAGTGGCCTTCCCGCTGCACCCGGAATACCGCACGCTTCCGATGGTCTGGTATATCCCGCCGCTGTCGCCGATCCAGAACGCCGCCGAGGCCGGCGCGATCGGCATGAACGGCGCGATGCCGGACGTGCGCAACCTGCGCATCCCGCTGCGCTATCTGGCGAACATGCTGACCGCGGGCGATGAGGCCCCGGTGGCCACGGCGTTGGAACGGATGCTGGCGATGCGCGCCTACATGCGGTCGAAAACCGTGGACGGCGTGATCGACGAGGGGATCGCGCAAAGCGTCGGCCTGACCGGCGCGATGATCGAGGACATGTATAAAATCATGGCGCTGGCGGATTACGAGGACCGCTTTGTCATCCCCACCACCCACCGCGAGCAGGTCGAGGATGCCTATGACCTGAAAGGCGGCTGCGGCTTTACCGATGGCAACGGCTGTTCGACCGGGATCTCCAAGGGGTCCCTGTTCGGTGGCAAGAAGCGCGCCCTGAAAATGCCGGAGGCGATGTGATGCAGATCGAACTCAAGGACCGCACGCTGAAGGCGCTGTCGCTGATCCTGTCCTATCCGACGCCCGAATTGCAGGGCGCGATGCCGGAAATCGGGGCCGTTCTGGCCTCGGAAACCCGGCTGACGGCGGCGGCGCGGCGCGATCTGCGCCCGCTGGCGCAGGCGCTGCAATCGGGCGACATCTACGCGTTGCAAGAGCAGTATGTGATGCTGTTCGACCGCTCGCGCACCCTGTCGCTGAACCTGTTCGAGCATGTCCACGGCGAAAGCCGTGACCGGGGCGGCGCGATGGTGTCGCTTCTGGAAACCTACCGCGACGGCGGGTTCGAACCCGCCACCACGGAACTGCCCGATCACCTGCCCGTTTTGCTGGAATTCCTGGCCACGCGTCCCTTCGCGGAAGCACAGGACACCTTGGCGGATGCGGCGCATATCTTCGAGGCCCTGATCGCCCGTCTTTCCCGGCGTGAAAGCCCCTATGCCGCCGTGTTCGCCGCCCTTTTCCAACTGGCCGGGGCGCAGGCCGATGCGCAGGCCGTGGCTGATCTGCTGGAGCAGCCGGAACTGGACCCCGACGATCTGGAGGCGCTGGACGAGGTCTGGGAGGAAAGCGAAGTGCTGTTCGGCCCCGACCCCAACGCCGGTTGCCCGCAGGTCCGCGACATGCTGGCCCGGATGGATGAACCCCTTGCGCGCCCCAGCGGCGTCGCGGCCGAATGACGGAGGCTTCGATGAACAACTTCTTTTTCGGGATTTACCCCTATATTGCGCTGTCGGTGCTGCTGATCGGCTCCATCGCGCGCTATGAGCGCGATCCCTTCACCTGGAAATCCTCGTCCAGCCAGCTTTTGCGGCGCAAGCAGTTGATGCTGGGCTCGGTGCTGTTCCATGCGGGCGTGATCTTCATCTTCTTCGGCCACTTCTTTGGTCTGCTGGTGCCCAGCCAGATCTACGAATTTTTCGGCATTCATGCCGAGGCCAAGCAGATCCTGGCCGCCACGGCGGGTGGTATCGCCGGGGTCGTCGCCATCATCGGTGGATTGATGCTGGCCCATCGTCGGCTGACAGATCCGCGCATCCGTGCCACGTCCAGCTTCTGGGATGTCGCCATCCTGTTGCTGCTGATCGCGCAACTGGCGCTGGGGCTGTTGAGCGTCCCGCTCAGCCTGGCGACCTATGAGGAGGGCGAAGTCCTCAAGTTCATGGCCTGGGCGCAGGGGATCTTCACCTTCCGTCCGGACGCGGCGGAACAGATCGCCGAGGTGGCGCTGATCTACAAGCTGCATATCGTGCTGGGGCTGACGATCTTCCTGGTGTTCCCGTTCACGCGGTTGGTGCACATGCTTTCGGCGCCGGTGCGGTTTCTGTGGCGCCCCGGCTACCAGATCGTGCGCACGCGCCGGCGCAACGAACCGGCGGAGTAAGCGATGAATGTTCCCCTGTTTCCCGACCTGATCGTCAATGGCGAACTTGTCCCCCACGCCCAGGTCGCCGCCGAGGTGCAAAACCACGACGCCCCGCCGGGCAAGCCCGGTATCGCCTGGCGCAAGGCGGCGAATGCGCTGGCGGTGCGCACCCTGCTGTTGCAGGAAGCACGCCGGGCGGGACTGAGCGCCGATCCCCGGCAGGTCGCCCCCGGCCAGACCGAAACGCCCGAGGAGGCCCTGATCCGGGGCCTTCTGGAAAGCCGGATCACCGTGGACACGCCGGACAAGGACGCGGTGCGCGCCGAATGGCTGCGCCGCCCCGATCAGTTCCGCGCCCCGCCCCTGTGGGAGGTGTCGCATATCCTGATCGCCTGCGATCCGCGCGATGACGCCGGGCGCGAGGCGGCGGGCGCCAAGGCACGCGCGCTGGCGGCGCAGGCGCTGGCCCACCCGCGCGGCTTTGCCGATCTGGCGCGGCAATCCAGCGATTGCGGTTCCAGATCCAACGGCGGCGCCCTGGGTCAGATTGGACCGGGCGACACCGTGCCCGAATTCGAGGCCGCGCTGCGCGACATGACTGGCGGCCAGATCACCGCCGATCCGGTGCTGACGCGGCATGGCTGGCATGTCATCCGGATGGACGCGATGGCCGAAGGCGCGCCCTTGCCCTTTGACGCGGTGCGCGACAAGATCGCCGCCGCGATGGAAAAGGCCGAATGGGCCCGTCAGGCGCGCGCGCTGGTTGACACGCTGGTCGCCGGGGCCGAGATTTCCGGGGCAACACTGAACGCCGCCAAGCCCCAAGCCAGCACGGAGCAGAGCCGATGAACATTGCCTACACGATGGCGCCCGGGCGCGGCGATACCGACATGCTGCTGGCCGGCGTCGCGCGGGCGCTGTTGGCGGCTGGCCATGCCCCGGCGGGCACCGTGCAGATCAACACCGAACGCCCGGGCGATCACCCCTGCGACATGGACGTGCAGGTGCTGCCCGCCGGTCCCGTGATCCGCATCTCGCAGACGCTGGGCGCGGGTGCGCGCGGCTGCCGGCTGGACGCCTCGGCGCTGGAGGAGGCGGTTGCGCTGGTGGGGGCCGATCTGGCGAACGGCGCGGATTGCCTGATCGTCAACAAATTCGGCAAGCACGAGGCCGAAGGGCGCGGGTTCCGCCCGGTCATCGCCGATGCGCTGATGCGCGACATTCCCGTGCTGGTGGGAATCAACGCGCTGAACCGCGCCGCGTTCGAGGCGTTCACAGACGGTCTGGCCATGTATCTGCCCCCGGACGCCGCCGAAATCGAAGCCTGGCTTCGGGGCGCCATGGTGCCGCCATTGGCGGAAACGGCCTGAACCGGCCTGACACGCCGGGGCCAACCGCCGTGTCGCGGATTGACGGCTGGAGGTTGCACCGATGCCGATGTTATCGGTATCCCGGCGCGTAGCCCCACCAACCGCCGATTCGGAGACTGACATGACAAGCGTTCTGGCCCAACTCAGAGACATGACAACCGTTGTCGCGGACACCGGCGAAGTGGCGGCGGTGAAGCGGTATAAACCCGTCGATTGCACCACCAACCCGTCGCTGGTGCTGGGGGCGCTGAAGGATCCGGCATCCGAAGACCTGATCGCGCGCGAAATCGAGGCCGGGCGCAAGGCCGGCCTGTCGGCCGTGGCGCTGACCGACACCCTGACCGTGGCCGTCGGCGCGGAACTGGCCAAGCTGGTGCCGGGCCGCGTGTCGACCGAGGTGGATGCCCGGCTGTCCTTCGACACGCAGGCGTCCGTCACACGGGCGCGGGCGATCATCGCCGATTACGCGGCACGCGGCACCGGCAAGGATCGGATCCTGATCAAGCTGGCGTCGACCTGGGAAGGGATCCGCGCCGCCGAGATCCTTCAGGATGAAGGCATCGATTGCAACCTGACGCTGCTGTTTTCCATGGCGCAGGCGGTGGCCTGTGCGGATGCCGGCGCGTTCCTGATCTCGCCCTTCGTCGGGCGCATCACCGACTGGTTCAAGAAGGCCGA
>TARA_R110002124_G_scaffold198260_3_pt1 | contig 12224 bp, 10 predicted proteins | sample TARA_R110002124 | Tara Oceans TARA_R110002124 (sample SAMEA4397445) | marine metagenome | biome: Polar Biome; feature: [SRF] surface water layer (ENVO:00010504); material: water (ENVO:00002006), including particulate matter (ENVO:01000060) such as... | depth 5 m | reverse complement strand
ATAATTAACCCTACAAGTATAACAAAGTTTTTTACTTAATAGTTGGTTCGTATACTATTTATTCTTATATTGTATAATAATTAATCGATTAAATTAAAGTTTTAAATTAAAAAGAAAATGGCAAACACTAAATTAAGTAAAGAAGAACTTGCAAAGTTACAAGAGCTACAACAAAAAAATGCAGCACTTATTCAAGAACTAGGTCAAATTTCATTAGCTGAGATTAACTTAGAGCAAAGAAAAGAAAGCGCTGAGCAATTTTTAGAAGAGTTAAGAACATCTGAACAAGATGTAGTTAAGGAACTAGAAGAAGCTTATGGAGTCGGATCAATCGACCTAAAAGAAGGTGAATTCATCCCTGCACCAGCAGAAAAGAAAGGGGAAGACGAAGCAGTTGTTGAAGAAGTAAAATAAATATTTACAACATACTTGAATAGAGAGGAGGGTTTAGATCCTCCTTTCCTATTTATATAAGAGAAGACTAAAACAAAATACATTATCTGTTTTACTTTCCTGAACGATATTTATAATAAACTTAAAACAAAATAGACCAGACATGGCAGAATCAATTATTTCACCAGGGGTATTTGCAAGAGAAAACGACGTCTCCTTCATTAACCCAGCACCAGTTGAAGCTGGCGCCGCTATTTTAGGCCCAACTGTAAAAGGTCCTGTACTTGAACCAACTATTGTTACATCTTATAATGAGTACAAAAGAAAGTTCGGTGAGACTTTTATTTCAGCATCTTCTAACCAAGAATTTTTAACATCTATAGCAGTTAAGAATTACTTCCAACAAGGAGGTAATACTATGCTAGTTACTAGAGTTGTAACTGGAGCATTTTCTAATGCTACAAGTACCCACATCTCATCCTCTGACGCTTTAAGTGTTCAACCTTTTACTCTTAAAACATTAGGTAAAGGTAGCATCTTTAACGCTTCAACAGGAGTAACTGTTCCAGGAGTAGAGATAGCAAGCAGCGGTGGAGTATTAGTTAGCGGTTCAGAAGATAACATCAGATGGGAAGTAACTAATGTTGATAATAAAAAAGGTACTTTTACATTACTTGTTAGAAAAGGAACAGATAGTAACAATTCTAAAGTAGTACTAGAAACATTTAATAATATATCTCTAGACCCACAATCTTCTAATTATATAGAAGCTAAAATTGGTACACAGTATAAAGCTACTGCTACAGATGGAACCAAAGACTATGTTAAAACATTTGGAGATTATATTAGTAAATCAAACTACATTTATGTAGCTGCTGTAAACAATCAATTACCAGGGTATTTACTAAATGATGGCATAACAGTTAATAGTAATGGAGCTACTTCTTATTCGGCTTCAATGCCAAAAGCAGAATCTGGATCATTCCACGGTGGTACTGGAAATATAACACCAGCAGCCGCAAACTACTTCGGATCTATTTCAAATACAGATACACAAGGGGTTAATGGATCAGATTATTCTACAGCAATTTCAATATTAAATAATAAAGATGAATATATCTTTAATATAATATCAGCACCAGGTTTAATATACGATAATGCAGCACAAGGTAGTGCTCTAGATAGTATCATTACTTTAGCAGAACAAAGAGGAGATTGTATAGCAGTAGTAGATTTACAAAACTATGCATCTGGAGTAGCCGATGTAACAGGAACAGCAACAGGATTGAATAGTTCTTATGCAGCAGCTTACTGGCCTTGGGTACAAGTAAAATCTGCAACAGGAAGAAACGTTTGGGCTCCAGCTTCAGTAGCAATACCGGGAGTATACGCTTTCACAGATAATAGTTCAGCACCATGGTACGCACCAGCAGGATTAGTAAGAGGTGGAGTAGTAGGAATCATTCAAGCAGAGCAAAAACTTACAAGAGGTCAAAGAGACTTATTATACGACGGTAAAGTTAACCCAATTGCTACTTTCCCTGGACAAGGTATAGCAGTATTTGGTCAAAAGACTTTACAGACTAAAGCTTCAGCATTAGATAGAGTAAACGTTAGAAGATTGTTAATTGAACTTAAGAAATTCTTAGGAGATCAAGCTAGAAACTTAGTATTTGAACAAAATACTGTAGCAACTAGAAACAAGTTCTTATCAACTGTTAATCCTTATCTAGAATCAGTGGTACAGAGACAAGGTCTTTATGCTTTTAGAGTTGTAATGGATGATACGAACAACACAGCAGACGTAGTAGATAGAAATCAGTTAATAGGTCAGATATTTATTCAACCAGCAAGAACAGCAGAATTTATTGTGCTAGACTTTACAGTTGAACCAACTGGCGCAACTTTTAACGGATAATTTAAAAACAATATATTTATAATAAAGTAAATACAACATGGCAGTATTAGATCCAAACGAAATAATGTTTAAAGCCTTTGAACCAAAGGTACAGAACAGATTTGTAATGTATATCGACAACATTCCTTCCTTCATGGTTAAGAATGTTAAAGCACCTTCCTTTACCGATAACGTTATCAAGTTAGACCACATCAATTCATATAGAAAAATTAGAGGAAAGAGAGAATGGGACGATATGACCATGACTCTTTACGATCCAGTAACTCCTTCTGGAGCACAAGCCGTAATGGAATGGGCAAGATTAGGATACGAATCGGTAACTGGTAGAGCTGGTTATTCTGATTTCTATAAAAAAGATTTAACTTTAAACATATTAGGACCAGTAGGAGACATTGTAGGTGAATGGATCGTTAAAGGAGCAATCCTTACTAATGGAGACTTTGGACAATACGATTGGACTTCTGATGAAGCTGTAGAAATTAGTATCACAGTTGCAATGGATTACTGCGTATTAAATTACTAGGAAATTACTTACTTATTAGAAAGGCCCGGATTTTATCCGGGTTTTTTGTTGTCTATAAACTTTTTTTTTCGTATATTTATTAATATAAACAAGTTATAACTAAATAAAATTTATGGACTCAAAATTTTCGATGCCTACCGAAATGGTGGAACTACCTTCAAAAGGGCTACTTTACCCAGAAGATTCGCCTTTATCAAGCGGCAAATTAGAGATGAAGTATATGACCGCTAAAGAAGAGGACTTACTTACAAATCAAAACTACATAAGAAACGGAACAGTTATTGATAAGCTAATGAAGTCTTTAATAGTAGATAAGACTATTAACTATAAAGATATTTTAATAGGAGATAAAAACGCTTTAATGTTTGCAGCAAGAATACTTTCTTACGGTAAAGATTATGATTTTATGTATGACGGAATAGAACAAAAAGTTGATCTTTCCACACTCCCTTTAAAGTACTTAGATGAAGAAACTGTTCAGAGCAGAGCTAATGAATTTAGCTTTAAATTACCATCAACAGAGAACGTTGTAACATATAAGTTACTAACTCACGGTGATGAAGGTATTATAGATAACGAAATAGCAGGACTTAAGAAAATACATAAGGGTACTTCTCCTGAATCAACTACTAGACTTAAAAGAATGATTACTTCAGTAAACGGAAGTAGAGAAGTAAAAGATATTAGAGAGTTTGTAGATAACTACTTACTAGCTAAAGATGCAAGAGCTTTAAGAGCAGAATACCAAAGAATACAACCAGATATAATTATGAAGGTCGAAGTTAGGAATCAGGCCGGCGGTGAGGAGGACGTCGATATTCCTATTAGCCTTAACTTTTTTTGGCCTGACGCAGGATTATAGGATAGGATTATTTTCTCAAATACATGAGATAGTGTACTTTGGTAACGGAGGGTATGATTGGGCTACTGTATATAATATGCCTATTTGGTTAAGACTTTTTACTTTCAAAAAGATTCAAGACTACATGACAAAACAATCAGAAGCTAATCAACCACCGGAACCTAAGAAAAATAGAACAGTAGGACCAGCTATTAAGCCAGGGTACTCAACAAAAGCTTCGAAATAAAGAAGCTTTTGCTATTTATAGTATATAACAATAGAACATGGCTGACGAACAAAAGGAACAACCTAAATTTATAAAACCTGATTTAGCAACACTTAGGGACGAATCTCAAGGTATATTTGAGAGTTTGAATGATATCTCTAAACTTATCAACGACTCTACAAAGAAGCTTACAGATAGTACCAAAGATAACGCTCAAGGTATGAAGGTTAACTTCAAAGACGCTATCGATATGGCCGGTAAGCTCAGAGGCTTTACAGCAGCTGACTTAAAAGACCGTAATGCTACGAAGAAAATGGCGACAATGGTTGCCAAAGCAGAAAAAAATATAGTAGCATTAAAGACTCAACAAAGAAGATTAACTTTAAGAGCAGCAGCTGCAACTGGGGAAGAAAGAGAAAGATTAAAGGGTATTGTAGAACTACAAAATGAAGCAGTAGTATCCATACAAGCTCAAGTAGACGCAACTAAAGGACTAAGCAAAGAACTACAAAACATAGATAAATCAGTATCTTTCTTTGATAATATGTCTGAGTTTACTAAACAAATTCCCGGACTAAATAAAGTACTCCCTGAATTCGCTAAAGCAGCAAAAGCTGCAAGAGATGCAGGAGGTGGAGCTAAAGGACTATTATCTGGAGGTAAACAATTAGTAGGTGTATTCGGAAAAGCTGCTCTAGCTTTTGGGGTAAACAAAATAGTTGAGGGTGTAAAGCTAGGTCAAACAAGAGTTACAGAATTCTCTAGAAGCCTTAACATATCGAGAGATGCAGCACAAAAACTTAACAATCAATTTGTTGACAACGGTATTGCGAGTCAATTTAAAGTAAGTGAATTAATAGAGTACCAGAATTCAACAGTCTCCTCCCTAGGAGCATCAGTAAAATTTAATAAAGAAAACGCTATAGCATTTGCAACAATGCAGCAAAGACTGGGTCTCTCTGCAGATGAAGCTACTAAGCTTACTTTTTTAGCATCGGCTACAGGTAAAAGCGTAAAAGACCAAAACGAAGCTATAGTTGGCCAAGTCCAGGCAATGAACGTTAATAATAAAACAGGGATTAAGTACCAACAGGTAATGAAGGATATTTCCGAAGCTGGGAATGCCACAGCATTAACAATCGGTAAATTCCCAGGAGGAATGGCTAAAGCAGCATTTAATGCTAGAAAATTAGGTCTTACATTAGCACAGGTAGGTAGAATTAGTGAGAATAATTTAGATTTTGAATCTTCTATTGCTAATGAAATGGAAGCAGAACTTCTACTCGGTAAAGATTTACAATTAGATAAGCTAAGATTAGCCTCTATGAACGGTAATCAAGCAGAAGTAGCAGCTGAGATAGCTAGGATTACAAAGGAAGCAGGAGACTTTAACGAAATGAATGTTTACCAACAACAAGCTTTAGCAAAAGCTATGGGTATGACTAGAGAAGAACTAGCAGATTCTATAGTAAAAGAAAAAGCATTGAAAGCACTTGGAGTAGACAAAGGAAAAGATATGACTACTCAGCTAAAAACTAAAATTAAAACAGCACTAGCCATAAAAGATGAAGCCGAGAGAGAAAAAGCACTAGCAGGAATAAGAGCTGTTTCTGGAGGAACTGAATTAATAAGACAGCAGGAGAATAAGTCTTTGCAAGAAAAAGCAGCAAAAGCTCAATCTGATATGACTGAGAGTATGACTAAATTTGCTACAGCATTAGACCCAATTGGAAAAGCTTTTACCTGGATATCTGAAAATGCACAAACAATCGTTATAGCATTAACAGCAATAGGTGGTCTATCTATGTTCGGCAAATTCAGTAAACTTGCTAAAACATTTAAATCACTGGGTACAGGAGCTAAGTCAATGATGAGCATCCTAAAAGGAGGTGGCACTGCTGCAAAAGCAGCTAAAGCAGGAGCAAAAGGCGGTGGAGCTATTATGAAAGCTGGCGGTAAAATGGTATACGGTGCAGCTGCTAAATCAGCAGTAAAGGCAGGAACCGGTTCAATAGCCAAAACAGCAGGTAAAATAGGAGCTAAAGCAGTCGGTAAATCATTACTTAAGAAGATACCGATAATCGGAGCATTAGCCGGAATAGGTTTTGCTATAAGTAGAGCAGCAAAAGGAGATTATGCAGGTGCAGCAATGGAATTAGCCTCTGGTGCAGCTAGTATTATACCAGGATTTGGTACAGCAGCTTCAGTTGCGTTAGATGCAGGTTTAGCAGCTAGAGATATATCACAGGCTAAATCACGTTCATCAGACAGTATGGATGTGGACGATTTTACAATTAGATCCAATCCTAAGGATACAATTACCATGGCTGGAGGAACAAAATTAGGAGGAAATGTAGAGGAACTACTTATGGAATTAATTGGCATAGTTAAACAAGGAGGTAATGTTTACCTAGATGGTAGCAAGGTCGGTGAAACTTTAGTCTTAAGTTCTAAATTAAGTACATAGTAAACTATTTATAATAACACTAAATACTATAATAATGTCAATATTAAAAAATTTAAAGAATTCAGTACACGGATTAAAAGGAGAAACTCCAGCACAAAGAGATGCTGCTAAAAAAACATCTACCTTACATTTTCAATCATCTATAACAGATAACCCTGATATTTTAGCAGGTCAATCTGAGTTAAGTTTGAAAGGAAAGAAACCCGCTAATAACTATCTAGATAATCTTCCGGAAGTAGGTATTGATCAAAGAGCACAAGATTTAACTTAATAAAACATATTCCATATGCCATTAATAGATCTACAGACTAACTTAAGAGATCTTAAGTATGGCGACTTCGGTGTAGAAGCTCCTTTAGTTACTAAGGATATAAACAACCCACCAAGTCGTAACACTCTTGCTATGGAAGTAACTCGTAGAACCGATGATTTAAAGAGAATCACAAAGCTACTTACTACTCCACCAGGAGTTAAACATATAATAAATCAAACAGCACTAAATGTAGTAGAAAAAGGCATACAGTCAAAATCTGCTGGAAAGACTGGCATAGGTAAACTGCTTTCTGGAGGATGGTCTTCAGCTAAATCAATTGCTTCTATGGTTGCTCAAGTACCCGTTAATGGTACAGGTACACATTTTGTTGAGGGATTCATGGGTAAGAGAGGTTATTTACCTAAAGTACAAGGTCATGTAGCATCTTTAAACGGAGAGGTGATAAACACCAAGATAGAGGGAGACGAAAGACAGGAAGAACGAGGTGCTCTTCTAACTAAGTTTGATACATTCGGAACACAAACAGCTAACATCTCCGTAACCGATGGAGGAGAAACTACTTTAGAACAAGCTAAGAAATCTAGAAAACAGAAAAGACAGGAATCACTAGACGCAGCAACACCAACAAAACCAGAAGATCTGGATACAGAATACTATGCATCAGGAGTCGGCACTGAACCTGTAGGATTTAGAGCAGTTGAACTAGCACAAAATACAAGAGTAGAAGGACTGTATACACGAATAGGTCAAGGATTTGAAAAGATAAATAGTGAAATAGAAATAGAGTCACCAAAGGATAAAAATGGAGATACCTATAAGCTAAACCCAACAGATAGAATAACTGCTAAATTTCCAAAAAGAGGTTCTATAGGGATAGTAGACGCACTAGATACTGGAGCAATAGAAGAGAAAACAAAAGAAGCTTTTAAAGATTTAATTGACTTCAATTTTAAAATAATAACACCTCAATCAGCTCAAGATGAAGTTCCTGATGTAACAATACTACCTTTCAGGGCTTACCTAACTAGTTTCAATGATGCTTACACAGGAACTTGGAATTCTTTTAAGTATATAGGTCGAGCAGAAGATTTTAAATCTTACCAGGGGTTTAATAGGAGTATAACATTCGGATTTAAAGTTGCCGCTAGTTCAGTAGATGAATTAAAGCCATTATATGCTAAGCTTAACCTTCTAGCTGGTGCAACAGCACCTACATATTCAGCAAAAAACTTTATGAGAGGTAATTTTGCAGCAGTTACTATAGGAGGGTACCTAATACAGGAACCAGGAGTAATAGAGCAAGTCACTTTTGACTGGTCTACAGACTATACTTGGCATACATCTACTTACGGTACAAATGATTCGGGTGATATTGAACGTCAAACTGACCTAGATAAAGGAATAGAGGACATACCAGAAGTACCAACTATCTTAGATGTATCTATAACGTTTACTCCTACCCACACTTTAGCACCGCAATTTGGTAATAAGTTTATAGGTAGAAAGAATAGACTTTCAAAACCAACAACTGAGTTAGATGAAGTAACAATAACAGCAAACAGTAACGATGAATAGATATAAAGACATTTTATTAAAACAGTCTAAGAGCGGCATAAGGTACAGGAAGAACACCATCTTCCCAGTAATTAAACCATCTTATTCTGATATATACGTTATATCGACCTCAGGAGACAGATATGATACGTTAGCATTAGAGTACTACAAAGACCCTCAACTATGGTGGGTAATTGCATCTATCAACAGTAGTAAAAAAGATTCACTAGTAGTAGAACCAGGTAGACAGTTAAGAATACCTTCCGATATACAGGCGATAAAAGACGAGTATAGAGAACTTAATAAAAATAGGTAATGGCAAAAACTTTCGGTGTACCATTAAATGATAACGTAACATACCAACTGAAGTACCGTAAAATGGCACTTACAGATGAGAATGGAGCACAAGATATTTTAAGAAGTTCTTTTCTGAACAACCAAACCTCGTATATCAGGCTAGTATCAGGAGTTAACAGCTTACCTGCTTCAGAAGAAGCATACCTTAACAGTGTAATAGCAGCACAAAGAAGTCCATCATATAAGGATGATATTAAAAACTACTATGATCAAAAAGGGAAAGATAGTGTATTAGCACAGATGAATATTTTATCTGGAGGAACCGTCTACAATAAAATACAGAGCTTAGAATCAGGTAAACTACAGGAATTTAGAAAAACTGGATTGGACATAAGTAGGACTACAGAAATTCCAACCAGAAGCTCTTATGAATTTAGTGAAGTAGGTGGATATGTACCAATGATGGGGATATCTGATTTTTCTATAATATCTAAAAGTCAGTACGGTACACTTAGGGAAGCAGAAATAAAAATAAAAGCTTGGTCAGTAGAGCAATTAGATATAATAGAAAAGCTATACTTCAAACCAGGTTTTACGATGCTGGTAGAGTGGGGAAATAGTGTTTACCTTGATTATAACGGTCAAATGGATAATGACGTCGGATCTATTACTACGGATTTCTTAAAGGCAACAAAGACCATAAAACAGTTAACAGCTGAAGTTAAAAAGAAAAAAAAAGACTCTGGTAATAACTACGATGCTATGATTGGCAAGGTTATTAACTTCAGCTGGGACTACGGTACAGATGGAAGCTACGATTGTTCAGTTAAAATAATGAGCAAAGGAGAAGTTATAGAGTCTGTAAAGTCTACGTTCTATACCGGGTACGATGACCAGAAAGGACACAGAAAATATGTAGAAGGTAATTCATCGAAGTCATCCGGTAAAGCAAAAAAAGATGATCACGATCTTCTTCTAGAAGTATTTAAAGCTCTTACTAATACTTCTAAACTAGAAGAATACCTAAAGAAACTATACCCTAAAGGTAATAATATTAAAGTATATAAATCAGGTCTAGCTTCTGCAGCAGATACAACAGAAGATAATAGTACAGATCATCAATACTTTATTACTGTTAGAGACTTACTTTACATTCTTAATACCCAAATTTTAGAAAGAGACGATTCTGGAGCAGATGATACAAGGTTTAACCTCGATGTAGAGGCACAAAAGTATATTACATTCCCCGGTCACGTATCAGGTGATCCTTATATCTGCGGTATACCTTACCGTTCGGGTAATATAAAGTTTAAAGAAGGTATTATGCCTTCTGTTAAAGAATTTACTGGGTCAGGGTATAAATCTAACGCTAAGATTCCTAAAGAATTAAATGATGCTAAAGGTCTTAAAGCAGAATCTCCTTTAAATATCCTAATTAACTTATCATACTTACAAGGAATTCAAAGGTCGTCATTAGAGAACCTAAAAAACAACGATACCGAAACTTCTGTATTTCAATTAATTAAAACAGTACTGCGGGATGTGAGTACTAACCTAGGTAGTGTAAATAGTTTAGATTTGCACTTAGAGAAGGACAGCAATGAATGGATCGTAATAGATAGGAAACTATATAATCCAATTAAGGTAGATGATAAACTACCAACAATTGATATAATAGGACTAGGGTCCTTAGTGACATCTTACGGACTTTCTAGTAAGATCTCAGGAAACATGGCATCTATGTTAGCAATCGCTGCTTCAGCAGGTGATTCAAAACTATCAGGACAAGATAATTTGGTTCAGTTCAATAATGGAGCTATTGACAGATGGGGGAGTAGTAAGACCACTGAAAAAAAAGATAACAAAGAATTCCCTAAAGATAGCCTAAGAAATTCAGAAACACGACAAAAAAACAAAATTAAAATCGCTAAAGCATATTATAACTATGCTACAGTTAAAGCTAACGATAATAGTAATTTTGGTTCAATAGCTATTTCTCATAGAGAGGCAATGCAATTCTGCCTTGAAATGCATCAACTTAAAAGTAGAGTGGAACAAAAACCTAATTCTACTAATATATTACTTCCTATTGAAATGAACTTAACAATGCAAGGTATTGCAGGATTAAGAATAGGAGAAGCTTTTAGTGTAACTGATGATATTCTTCCAAAAAGATATAGAGAAAGAGTTGGATTTGTAATTACAGGTGTCTCTCATAAAATTGGTTCAGATAATAGATGGGCTGTAGATTTAAAGACCAATATGTTTATGCTACCGGTTAGGGATGTTGCTATAGATGTAAACGCTCTAGTGGATTTAACTGTTCAACCAGAACCACCAGGATATAATGATCCAGTGGTTATATCGACCGGTGAAACTCCAAATGCAGATCAACTGAGAACAGTAATTAAATCAGCTGGTTTTTCTGAAAAAGGAACAGAGTTAGCTAATGGAGGAGATATAACTGCAGATACTTTAAAGATAGGTACTGCCTTGATAAACACAGTGAAATCAGAAGCACCCGGTATTAAGTTAAGATTTACTTCCGGTAATGATAAATTCCACCAGAATATAACAGCATACACAAGTAGACATAAGGCAGGTAGAGCATTAGACTTCACGATTGTACCTTATTCAGTTAGTAACTACAAAAAAGTATTAGCAATATTACAAGGATTTGCAGCAGGCGGTAACGGCTCTGTTAGATTTTTAGATGAATATAAAAAGATGACTGTAAAAGCTTCAGGAGTACATTTCCACTTCTCTTGGGGACAAGGTTCTGAAGGTAATGCAGAATTGGCACAATCAAGAAAATTAGCAACAGCAGGAAAAATCAAAACTTATACAGCATAATATGTGGTTACCAGCATTTAAAGTACTTAAAGGATTATTCGCTCTATTAGGGCAATTTACACTAGCTGCAGATGGAGCTCCTTATGAGGGGCCTTATTATCAAACACCTCAAGGAAAAACATTTACAGGTACAGGTCCTACAGAGTCATCACAGGAAATAGAAAAAGTACCAGATCACGAACATGATGAAGAGTTTGCCGGAGAAGGTAGTACATTCACAGCTGAAAGTTCATACCCCACTCCACAGGATTATAAAACAGGTTACTTTAAGAGATACTTTATACATGATACGAGAAACGGTGAAGTGACAGAAGTGTTAAAAAAGAACTACGACTTATCTAAAACGTTTCTCTATATAAAAACCGGTGAAGTAAACTGGGTAGTAGAGAAACCAGTAAAAGATATTTTTAATCAAGGGTACAACTTTAAAGGAGCAGCATCACGTAATAGGGAAAACATACTTAAATTATCACTACAGGTTCCTAATGTAGATGACTACATAACCGATTACGGTAAATTCGCAGACATAGAGTCAGATGTTGAAGGGTATGCATTTGAAGAATTACCACCAAAAGAACAAACAAGAATTATAAAGAAACAAACTCCAACAGTTCAACAGCATCCAATTAAGAATGTAAAACCAAGATTTAAACCTAAGAAAGAAAAAACCTTAAAGATAAAAGATAACTTATACACCTCAGGTGGTAGGTTTAAAGTTAAAGGTTCTACTCAATTCTATAAAGGGTTTTACCATGTACATCCAACTAAAGGAGCAATGGAAGGTGCAGTACATACAGACGAACCTCACAGACAGTTAATACCGTATAACGGCTCTACCCAGACTCCTCCTTCTGGAGGAAGTACATATTCCGGCGGTG
>TARA_R110002124_G_scaffold287353_1_pt1 | contig 12225 bp, 10 predicted proteins | sample TARA_R110002124 | Tara Oceans TARA_R110002124 (sample SAMEA4397445) | marine metagenome | biome: Polar Biome; feature: [SRF] surface water layer (ENVO:00010504); material: water (ENVO:00002006), including particulate matter (ENVO:01000060) such as... | depth 5 m | reverse complement strand
CACCTCGCCGCAGCTATGATCTGGATGCGATGAATGTCGATTCAGTCTACGGCATGGTGCCGATGCTTACCGGTAAGGTCTTCACCGAGGCCGATAGCTGGCGTCATGCGGCAGAGAAGTGAAACGGTAGCGGATATGCCACCCACAACTATCACGGACGCATGGCTGTCTCCTACGCCAAGGACGCCACAAACATCGATGTGGAGACAGGCATGCCATCCCTGCCGAAGAACTGCCGCAGGCCCAGCGCCGACGTTCTGCTGCACGGCATAAAGACGAAGCCGTTCGCGCCTTCCAGGCCGATCTGCTGGCCCTCGGCTAGGCACTTCAGTTCAATCCAGCAACAGTCTGCAACCCGGTGTTTGGTCAGCCCGCAGAATAGACCGATTTGACTTAGTCACGCGGCATGCCTAAACGGCTTCGACTGGCAACGCGGGCGCATGGCCCTACCAAGCTTCTCACTGCGAGGTCGATATCAACAATAAAACACTTTTGGGTGCGCTTACATCGCTTTGGACCCGAATGCTACCTCGGCGGAAGATACAATTCCTAGGTATTGTCTGCATTATGGTTCTAGCGTCGATAGCAGAGATCTTTTCGTTGGGAATGGTGGTCCCATTTCTCGTGGTGCTGGTTGATCCTTCTGGGGTGCATGGCATACCAGTGCTAGGGGACCTTCTCAGAACCTCTGGAGAGCGGCAGTCAATTGTGCTACTCGGCGCCGCATTTTGCGTGGCAACGATTGTATCGGCATTAGTAAGGCTGCTGATGCTTTATGCTACCACAAAGTTCACCTTTGTTTTGGGGGCGGACATCAGTCTTGATGTTTACCGCAAGGCGCTTCTGCAACCTTACGCAGTTCATATATCACGCAACAGCTCCGAGGTGATTAACAGCGTTGCTTCCAAGGCGAGCGCGGTATCCAGCAATATAATTGGTCAATTTTTGACAATTTCCAGTGCAGTAATTCTGTCGACTGGTGTTGTAGGTGCTTTGATTGTAGTTAGTCCTGTTATTACTTTAGTTTCAGCTGCTGGGTTTGTCGCCCTTTATATTTTTATCCTACTCGTGACCCGTAAGGCGGTGGCTCGTCAGAGTCAGGTGATCTCTATAGAAGGGCCTCGTGCATATCGCGCATTGCAGGAGGGATTGGGCGGGATCCGGGATGTGATCATTGATGGAACACAGGACACCTTCGTAGAGGCTTATCGAATTTCCGACAGGCGAATGCGTGTCGCCCAGGCGCGAATAATTATGGCGGGTGGAAGCCCAAGATTTTTGGTGGAAAGTCTGGGGATGGTCGTTATCGTGGTTGTCGCGATCACAGCCACCGCCGGCGGAGCGAGCGCCAGCATTGTCGCCGTGCTAGGGGCATTGGCTCTTGGTGCGCAGCGCCTTCTTCCGGTTATCCAGCAAGCTTATGCAGCAATCATAACGATCCGTGGGTCGGAAGCGCTTCTTTGGGATGTTCTCGAAATACTCGACTCTTCCACCGATCGACGACAAATTGCTGGCAGGGACGACGTGACTTTCGAGCGACAAATTCAATTTTCGGATGTCAGCTTTAGGTATGCACCTAGCGACCAAGCTGTGTTGGATTCTGTAAGTTTCATCATTCCATGCGGTGCGCGTGTCGGGATCTATGGCCCTACTGGAGGAGGCAAAAGTACGCTCCTCGATCTTCTGATGGGGCTCTTGCATCCTACGTCTGGCGAAATGCTTGTTGATGACGTCAAAGTGGACACCGCTAATCGAGCATCTTGGCAGAAACACATAGCGCATGTCCCGCAGTCAATTTTCCTTACCGACGCTTCGATTGCTGAGAACATAGCGTTTGGCCGCCCTCGTGATCAAATCGAAACAGAACGCGTGAGGCAAGCAGCACAGATGGCACGGATCGGCGATTTCATAGAAAGCTTGCCCGCTGACTACGAGACTTCTGTTGGCGAACGAGGAACGCGATTGTCCGGAGGGCAGCGGCAGCGAGTTGGCATCGCTAGAGCTCTCTATAAGAAGGCGAGTCTCATTATTTTTGATGAAGCGACAAGCGCTCTCGATTCACAGACCGAGACTGAGGTTATGGCCGCTATCAATGGATTGAGTGGGGACCTGACGGTCGTCATTGTGGCACATCGAATGACGACACTGCGAGGATGCGACATTCTATTTGAGGTTCGCGACGGCAGAGTTCGAAAGGTTTCTCCATCAGAGGCCTTTGGGGGGGGCTGAATGTTTCCCACGATCGCGCCTATAACCGTGGCCCTGTTCGGTGGGCTAGGCAACCAGATGTTCCAGTACGCCTTCGCTCGCGCCCAGTCGATCGCGTGCGGCGCGGCGTTTTGTCTTGATTTGCGCCCTCTTTCGGTAGGTGGGGATCGTCACTACTCACTAGCTGGATTCTCACTCGAGCATAGTCGTGCCCCCAATTTTCCGCTACCGCCTGTACCTTCAAGAGTATTTCGCAAGATGGGGTGGTCACCGAGGTTGAATGGCGCTTCCTACGTTTTCCAGACAACCTTCTCCGCACCTGTTCCTGCATACGTCCAGCCGGCATACTTCTGGGGTACGTGGCAAGGTGAAAAGTACTTTCGTGCGGCGTCGAGTGTAATTCGGGGCGATTTTTCCTTGCTGACTCCGTTCTCGGACGCACGTCAGGCGATAGCACAGTCGATTGTGTCCTCGAACTCTGTGGCCGTACATGTTAGGCGCGGGGATTATGTTTCAAATTCGAAGGCAAGTGCTTTTCACGGAACGCTGTCACCACAATGGTACGCTTTAGCCAAAGAGGCGATGGAGAGTGGCACATCTGACGAACGTAAGTACTTTGTCTTTAGTGACGATGATAAATGGGCACGTGAAAACATAAATTGCTTCAAGGATGCCATTTTCATCAGGCCCAGCTCAGATGGCAGAGATTTCGAGGATCTTCACTTGATGGCGCTCTGTAAGAGCCAGATTATTGCCAACAGTTCATTTAGCTGGTGGGGAGCTTGGCTCAATCCTAACCCACACAAGAGGGTTGTAGCTCCATTGGCCTGGTTCCGGAGCGCGAGGGAAACCACGGAAGATTTGATTCCCAGTAGTTGGCATCGAGTCTGACCATGGAAGAATCAACGTCGGCAAGTAGTTATCTTCCAACCGTTGTGTCTGTAGTCATTCGCACAATGGGTATGCGGAGCAGCCAGTTGCAACGCGCTCTTGAGAGCGTGGCTAATTCTAGCTATCGACCACTGCAGGTGGTGCTGGTCTATCAAGGGGCCTCATCAGAGGTTGCGCTTTCGCTTGCACAAGTGTTGAGCGGATACTCGCAATTCGACGCACTGCTAATCCAAAATGTGACCGAAAAAGACGACCGGTCGAATAACCTCAATCTGGGTTGGAGTTCTGCGACCGGACGCTACGTGACCTTTCTTGACGATGATGACACGATTGCGCCCCGACATATCGAGCTTCTCGTCTCGTCAATTGGGCGAAGTGGTAGCGTCTGGGCCTACGGGCAAAGCAGGCTTATCGTCGAAAACGAAGAGGGCGAGATTTCCGGCTGCTCCTTTCCGTTCTATCGCCATAGGTTCAGCTACACAGAGCTTCTAATTGAGAATTTCATACCCATCCATAGTTTCCTAATCGATAGAGCGGCGCTTGACAGTTCCCTTACTGCAGATCCGTTTTACACGCGGCTACGACGTTCGGAAGATTGGGACTTTCTTATTCGTTTGGCATTCTTTCATCCCCCAAGCGTAATATACAAGTGCATTTGTTCCTATTTTGTTTCTAAAAATGGGAGCAATACCAACGTGTCTCTAGTTCCTGGCCATTTGAATATAGGAAAGTCGGCTAAACCAGAAGATAAATTTTGGATAGAAGATAGAGCCATCGTTCTTGAACGTGCACGTGATCTGATAAAATCACGCAATTCGTCTCGAAAATATGAAAATGCCCTGACATATAGTCAAAGTGTGCCGAAACTTTTCAGAGCAATTAGGCGCGTCAAGCTTTTGTCGTTCCGTTTTATTTATACTTTACTTTATTGGGTGGGGCTAATTAAATGAGTGCTCGAGTATCTATATGCGTGCCGACCTACCGTCAGATTGATTTTCTTAGAAGTTCATTGAGTTCAATAAAGGAGCAAGACTTCGACGAATATGAGGTCGTAATTACGGATGACACGCCGGATGATAGTGTTGAGGAAGTAGTAAGAGAGTATTTGAGCGACAGCAGATGGTCGTACTTCAGAAATGCTAATGCACTCGGTTCGCCCGAGAACTGGAATAGGGCCATAAGTCTATCAAAAGCACCTCTAGTGAAGCTGCTACATCACGATGATAAGTTTGTCGGACGCAATGCCTTAGGTCGATTTGTTGGACTAATGGACGACAACCCAAATGCGGACCTAGGATTTTCTGCTTCGCGGATAGTTTCGGCTATTGGCGGCGGCATTGGCTACAATCGTCCAACGGAAAAGCAAGTCGAGCGGATTTCAAAAATGCCGGCTAGTCTGCTCGGTGCTAACTACGTCGGCGCGCCAAGCGCTACAATATATAGACGCAGTCTTGGAAACGATTTTGACAAGTCAATGCGTTGGCTAGTCGATGTGGATTTTTATATTCGTACCTTACGCGGACCGTCAAGGTTGGCGTATCGTGATGAAATTTTGATTGAAACCGCAACAAGTGCTGAGCATCAGGTCACAGAGGAAGTTCGTGGAAATTCCGATGTTGATATCGGTGAGCATATTAAAATTTCTCTATACTTGAATGATATAGAGTTAAAATCTCCGGAGGTTTGCTGGTCTTGGCGTAGATTGTTTTATCTATACGGGGTTTACTCGGAGCGACAGCTCTCTAGTCGTTTTGAATATCCGTCAAATCTGAAAATGTATTTTAGATACTTATTCACCGAAAGGCCGCTTGCGATGTGGGGTGGGCGTTTGCTCTATAGTGCGTACAAAAATTTAGCCCCGTCCGTGCGTGCGCATGCATCCAAAACTAGAAAGCTGGCTGGGCGTTTCATGTCATAGGCGAGTATGATGCAAACGTATTTTATCAATCTGGATAGTCGCACGGACCGCCGTGTCTATATGGAGGGCCAGCTTCACAGCCTCGGCATGAAAGCGGAAAGGTTATCAGCTGTCAGCCCTCAGACTTCAACAATTCGGCAGTTACCGACTGGGCATCCAGAGATGTCAGTCCGCGGGCAGATGACCATGAGTGAGTTGGCTTGTCTGGAGAGCCATTCCATACTCTGGCAGCGAGCTGCGACAAGCGATGAGCCCATATTGGTGCTTGAAGACGACATCGTTCTGTCTGCTGCACTCCCACCATTCTTATCTTCGCTAAGGCATAATTCAGATTGGGATGTTCTCCGGCTCGAGACCAATTTTCATTCTGTACGCCTCTCTGCTGACGAAATTCAGATCAATGGGGTTGCAGCGCGAAGGTTGATGCAGAGGCAGTCGGGCGCTGGCGCTTATATTTTGACGCCACTTGCGGCTCGGACTTACCTTTCGAGCAGACACATGAAGGGTGTGCCCGCGGACACGATGATTATGTCAGCACCACACGTTTTCGAGCTTCGGGTATTCCAATTGTTGCCGGCGCTGTGTACCCACCTCGAGCAGATGCCTCCTCTCGCTGCCGGCATGAGTGCGGCCGTAAGCGAGATCGAAGCCTCTCGTTCAAACGCCTTGGGAAGCGCGAAGAGCCGGATGAACTCAAATTGGCTGTCTCCGGGCCGACGGACCATGGAGAAGCTCACATTGTTGGTGCAGCTGTTGCGCTGGTTCTCCTGGGCTTCAGTCATTCGAAGCAAACGCATGGCGGTGCCACCACATCGGTCATTGACGCCGAAGTAAAAGAAAAGCCTCAGTGTTCAACGTTTAGCGAGTTCTCTTTGACTTACTCGGATAGCCATGACTTTGCGAAAAATTCTATACCAGTCGTTACAATTGCGATGTCTGTGTACAACGGTGGCGCAACACTGCGAGAGGCGATTAGTTCGATTTTGAAGCAGTCCTTTCAATATTGGGAACTGATTTTGATGGATGACGGTTCGAACGACGGTGCAGTTGCCGCGCTTGAGGAGAATTTAGATCCAAGAGTGCATGTGATCCGAGACGGTATGAATCTAGGTCTTTCATCGCGGTTGAACCAAGTGATCGCTTTAGCGCGGGGCAAATATCTCGCGCGTATGGACCACGACGACATTGCTCATCCAGAGCGATTGGCCCAGCAGGTCGCATTTTTAGAAGCGCATCCTGATACGTCTCTTCTAGGCACGAGATGCCTTTCCATGTCAGAAGCAGGAGGGATTTTAGGCCAACTTCCATTTGCTCAGACCCATACTGAAATCTGCGCACGCCCATGGCTTGGCTTCTCGCTCGCTCATCCATCGTGGATGGGGCGCACTGAGTGGTTCAAATCACATCGCTATGCCGATCCCGCGCCGTACTGCTGCGAGGACCAGGAATTGCTTTTAAGAGCGTATCAAGCCAGTCGCTATCATGCGCTGCCGGAGGCGCTGTTGGCCTACCGGGTGCGGTCCCGGACGCCATTAATGAAACTGTTCAGAACTAGAGTTGCGCTGGCTGTCGTGCAAATAAGGTACTTTGCGTCCGTAGGCCGCTATGGTGATTGTCTCCTCGCCATTGGCGCTTTTAGTATTCGAATCTGCGCGGATGTCTTGAGACAGGCTGCGCCAGGCATCCGTTCTGATGTGCGAGCGCTTGGCATCGACACGTCGCGAGAATGGGCGGCGATCCTGGAAAATGTGCGCAAGCAGCAGTGAGCCTCGTCATCTGGCTCAGTATCCGATCAATTCGATCAGGGTGGCATTGCGCCTATGCACGTCGAATTTTGCCTCGGCCATCATCCGACTTGCCGAGCCGTGCATGGGGATCAGACGAGGATTCTCTATGTAGCGCAGCATTGCCTGCGCGGTTGCAGCGCTGTCTCGTGCCGGAACCATGAAACCATTCTCTCCCTCGACCACCGTTTCGCGGCAGCCGGGGGCATCGGTGGTAATGATCGGTCGTCCCATCGCCATCGCCTCTTGAGTCGAACGCGGAACGCCTTCGCGATAGGATGGTAGTACAAAGACACTTGCCTTCGCGAGCCAGGGGGCCACGTCGACGTGGCCTGGCCAGTCGAGCAGACCTTCGGCAACCCATGCAGCCACCTGTCCGGGTTTGATACTACTCGGATTGGTGTCCACATCTCCGAGAACGACAAATCGCGCGCTCGGATGTCGATTTTTTACCTCCCGTGCGGCGTCAATGAACTCTATAATCCCTTTTTCACGCAGCAGGCGACCGACAAATAGAAAAGTGACCGGATTCAGCACTGAAGGAGCAGGTTTCCATTGCTCCAGATCGATACCGATCGCGCCAATCAACGTGGCCCTAGATGCGTCGATCAGGCCCAGGTCCAGAAAATCTCTTTTGTCGTCTTCATTCAGGAAAAAGGCTTGCTGAGCTTTGTTCAGTGCGGCCCGGTACAGTTTCAGTGCGATCGCCTTGAGCGCCAAGCCCTTCATGCCAGGCTTGTTCAGAAAGACGTGGCCAAGCCCCTCGATCATGGCAAACCTGTGTGGCACGAAAGCGGCTGCGGCAGCTAGCGTGCCGTAAATGACCGGCTTGATGGCATACGAGAGCACTGTGTCGGCCTCGATCTGCCGCAGTGCCGAGACGAGCGAGAGAAGGGTGAGACTGTCCTCTATGGGATTGATTCCATTGCGCTGCATTCGATAGTTCACGGGGGTCGCACCTAGCGCAATCATCTGCCGCCTGTCGTCGTCAGTGTAGTTCGGCGCGAGTGCGAAGACCTCAACACCGCGAGATACAAGCGCGGAGATCAGAGCCCCGCGAAAATTGAGCATGGAGAAGGCTTGGTTGCCGATAAGGGCGAGGCGCTTGGTCATGTGGCTGTCCCAGCTTGTGCGCGCTTTTTGAGCGTTGCGGCGCTTTCTCGCAACAGTTTTTCTTTGCCTGAAGTCCGGGGAGCGTTGCGCCGAGCGTTTATTTGCAATGGCCTAGATGGACGGATAAGATGTGACGATCCCTGCCCAATATCTTCAACAAGGTGTCAAAATGCCAGATCGGCTGGCGGCCAGGTCCGCACAGGGCGCGTATCCCGTTCGGGACCTGTCCTATATCGTTGCGCAGGGCGGGAGAATGCGGCGCAACCGCTATCTGCGTGACTTGCGGGAATTCCTTTGGCCAACAGTGCTCTCTGTGGCTCTGCAGTTTTCCATCTACGTGTTTATTATCAAACGGTCAGGACGAGACGACTGGCACTACATTTTGATGGCAGCCGGGGCAATTGCGCTTGTCCCTGTGGCCTCGGTGGCAATTCTTGCTGGTCTGCGCAGGCACGGCTCCGCGATTTCTACCTCCATCGTCATTGCTCTCGGGCTCTTCAGCGTTGCGGTGAGTCTGCTGTCCGGCATTCGGATTCCCGTTAGTTATCAGGCGATCGCCGCCTGTTTGCCGGTCCTCTTGCTGACCATGGCCTATGCCAACATCAAGTTTCAGCGGACCTTAAGGGCGCATGTTGCATTGGCCAGTTTCTCTCAGGCTCAGGATGTTTCGCAGGAGTTGGGCGGGGTGCGGGTCATTCGAGGAGAGGAGGACGAGTTGCGGGACGTGGAAATCCTGCTGATCGAGCCGCGCGAACACCATAGTGAGAATTGGTCGACCCTTCTCACGACCTGTTATCTGCGCGGTATTGAGATCATGCCTTGGACGACCTACCGAGAAATCATCATGGGCCGGCTAGACGTTTCGAGTTTCGAGATTTCTCACCTAGCCTATACGCCGAGCCAGCTTCTTTACGCGCGATGCAAGCGAATGCTCGACATTTTCGTTGTGTTGCTCAGTCTGCCCGTCACGGTGCCAGTTGCCTTGGGAACGGCGCTTTATATAGGTCTGCGCGACGGCTTCTCGCTTATTTTCGTGCAAGTCAGACGAGGATATGGTGGACGGCGTTTCCGCATGTACAAGTTTCGCACTATGTACAAGGGAAGCGAGGGAGGCTCGACCGTTTTGGGGGACGACCGAATTATTCCGGGGTGCCAGCTCCTACGGAAATTGCGTTTTGATGAAATCCCGCAGCTCTATAATATCCTTCGCGGGGACATGAGCTTGATCGGTCCACGCCCCGTTGCCGAATATGTGGCGCGTAGCAGCGCGATGGTTGAACCAAAGTTCGAGCTGCGATCGCTGGTTTTGCCGGGTATCACCGGGTGGGCACAGGTTCGGTCCGGATATGCGGCAACGACTGAAGAAGAGATCGAAAAGCTTTCCTACGACCTCTATTACATCAAGCATCTCTCGCTCGACCTCGACCTGTTGATCTTGTTCAAGACCCTGCGAACCGTCCTTTTTGGCATGGGTGCGCGCTGACGCTGCACGGCACAAACGCATCAGTTCCGCTCGACCTGGACATGTCGTTTTGAGCTGGCAGCGTTGTCAGAAGATTAGGCTGCTAAAGAGCCCTCGCATTTTGGGTTCGTGCGCATCGACGCGGGCCGCATTCCCCAGATCAAGATCTGAAAGTGAGTTATAGGGTTTTCCCGTGCGCGATTTTAGATGTAACCAGTGCCGCAGACTCAAATTGATCTGTTCAGGATGACAATGACAAAAAAAGCGCTGATCACGGGAATCACCGGGCAGGACGGGTCGTACCTGACCGAACTTCTGTTGGAGAAGGGCTACGAGGTGCACGGCATCAAGCGTCGTGCCTCATCGCTCAACACACAGCGCATCGACCATCTCTACCAAGACCAGCACGTCAGCAATGCGCGCATGAAGCTGCATTACGGCGATCTGACCGACACGTCCAACCTCACTCGTCTAATCCGCGATATCGAGCCCGACGAGGTTTATAACCTAGGTGCACAGTCGCATGTCGCCGTTTCGTTCGAGGCACCGGAGTATACCGCTGATGTCGACGCTACTGGCGCGCTGCGTCTGCTCGAAGCTATCCGCTTTCTGGGGCTGGAGAAGAAGACCCGTTTTTATCAGGCTTCGACCTCCGAGCTATATGGTCTGGTCCAGGAAACACCACAGAAGGAAGCTACCCCCTTTCATCCGCGCTCGCCCTATGCTGTGGCAAAGCTCTATGCCTATTGGATCACGATCAACTACCGCGAAGCCTATGGCATGTATGCCTGCAACGGCATCCTGTTCAATCACGAGAGTCCGCGCCGTGGCGAGACCTTCGTAACGCGCAAGATTACGCGCGGCTTGGCCAATATCTCGCTCGGCATCGAAAGCTGCCTCTATATGGGCAATATCGACTCTCTGCGCGACTGGGGCCATGCCAAGGACTATGTTCGCATGCAATGGATGATGCTGCAGCAGGAGCAAGCAGACGATTTCGTCATTGCCACCGGCGTACAGTATTCGGTCCGTGAGTTCATAACTTGGACGGCAGCAGAACTTGGCATCGCAGTCGAATTCTCGGGCGTTGGCGTCAACGAAGTTGGGACGGTTGCAGCTGTCACGGGCGATCTGGCGCCCAACGTTAAGGTGGGCGACGTCATTGTTCGGATTGATTCCAAATATTTCCGGCCGGCCGAAGTGGATACGCTGCTCGGGGATCCCAGCAAGGCAAAGCAGAAGCTGGGGTGGGTGCCGGAAATTACTGCCCAGCAAATGTGCAGGGAAATGGTCGAGTCCGATCACAAGGCGGCACGTCGCTTGGCCCTTCTCAAGTCACATGGCCTGGAACTACCTGTAAGCTTGGAAGGCTGATCAATGACCTATGATCTGAATAACAAGCGCGTGTGGGTTGCAGGTCACCGCGGCATGGTTGGCAGTGCCGTAGTGCGTCGCCTTGCATCCGAGGGTTGCGACGTTCTCACCGCTGATCGCGACCTGGTCGATCTCAAGCGCCAGGCAGAAGTCGAGACCTTTCTGCGCGACACCAAGCCGGACACTATCGTCATGGCCGCAGCCAAGGTCGGCGGCATCCTGGCAAATGACACTCGTCCCGCCGAATTTCTTCACGATAACCTTATGATCGAGGCGAATATTATTCAGGCCGCGCACGAGGTCGATGTCGATCGATTCTTGTTCCTGGGTTCAAGCTGCATCTACCCCAAGCTGGCACCGCAACCCATCCAGGAAGATGCGCTGCTGACGGGTCCGCTTGAGCCCACAAATGAGTGGTATGCCATTGCCAAGATCGCCGGTATCAAGCTAGCTCAGGCCTATCGAAAGCAGTATGGCCGCGACTACATCTCGGCCATGCCGACCAACCTTTATGGTCCGGGTGACAATTTCGACCTCGCCAGCAGCCATGTCTTGCCGGCGCTGATCCGCAAGGCGCATGAAGCAAAACGGCGCGGCGATGCAGAAATCGTGATTTGGGGCACTGGTTCGCCGCTGCGAGAATTTCTCCATGCCGATGATTGCGCCGATGCACTGGTCTTTCTGCTCAAGAGCTATTCAAGCCATGAGCATGTGAATGTCGGTTCTGGCAAGGACATTTCAATTTTGGAATTGACACGATTGGTCTGCGAAGTCGTCGGTTTTGAAGGTCAGATCAGCCATGACTTGAGCAAGCCGGATGGGACGCCACGCAAGCTGATGAGTGCTGACAAACTGCGTGGCATGGGGTGGGCGCCCAAGACAACGCTCAAAAGCGGCATTACCGAAACCTACCAGTGGTTTCTGAAACAACAAATTGCCGACCGAGGTGTCTAATCGCCATAAGTGTTTCTAACTCTGCATTCATAAACCCATCGCGTTTTTACTACTGTGTTTGGAGGCATGAAAACAGTCCAGTGCTCTTGGCACCGCTGACGGACTTGCTCGTGATTTAAGCGTCAATATTCTTCAAGAATCCACAAATAAGCCGTCCCAGCAAAGCGCATCAACTTTAGCATCAGTTGGAAGACAGTAGGCGTTCGGCCCGCCCTTTGTTCCGCTGCGCGAAATCTGTCTGTCAGCTCATCGGCCGTTTACGGCCTTGGCACAAAAACTGCTTTGTCCTGTAGTTCGTCGCTGCTGAAGTGCCAGGCGCCGGAGGTAGCGTAAATGCAGATGGGGGGCCATATGTCGGGGACGGCTTGGGCAAGTTCGATGCCGCGATCGGCCTTATATATTCTTGAACGCCAACGGGCATTAGGAAGATTGCCGAGATGGATGGTGAGAAGGCCTCGTACAGGAACCTAGACGGCATGAAGGGCTAGGACCAATCGACATTCGGGATTCCGTTTTGGCTT
>TARA_R110002124_G_scaffold252236_1_pt1 | contig 12240 bp, 10 predicted proteins | sample TARA_R110002124 | Tara Oceans TARA_R110002124 (sample SAMEA4397445) | marine metagenome | biome: Polar Biome; feature: [SRF] surface water layer (ENVO:00010504); material: water (ENVO:00002006), including particulate matter (ENVO:01000060) such as... | depth 5 m | reverse complement strand
GCAAGTATAAATTTGTACAGGAATTAATTCTAATTTTTGTAAAACAGGAAACTTTCTGTTTCTGTATATGGGCTATTATATTTGCTTTCTTAGTCTTACCGGCTCATTCAATTCCTCTGTATTTGCTTACCGTTCGGCGAGCTAGGCAAGCTATTTGAAAACTTTCATAATCCCAATACACTATACAAGGCATAGGCGCTTCTTTGAACAGTTGTTCAGGAGTGAGTTTAACACCAACCGTACGGAACCCAATGTTTTCTGCGGCTTCACTAATGCCTAGTAAAGAAACGCCTTCTCTGCTTATCCCGCTTTGTTTTTGTAAAGATTCCAACGAATATTTTCGTCCATAATGCTTTGCTACCATCCGCAATCCATTTGGTCGTGTTGGCGATAGTGAGGGAATGATGTCATTGAGATTATGGAGCTTTAGAAAATCAAGTCTATTTTATCACAATTGAATACCTAACCACAATATCTGCACCTTCTTCATCTTTCTCTTTGGTGTATAAATAACCATTGCGAATTTGTTGTATAGGCTTATCTCTTGGCCATGTAAACTTAGTTAGCATTTCTCCTGAAGGTTCAAGTACCCACCATTCGTACACATTCATGTCTTCCACAGTCACCGCTACCCAAAGCCTATTTTGATCGTCTATTTTCATATCTGTAATTACTGGCCAGTATTCGGGAGCATTGATTAGCTCCCAATTCTTGAGATACAATTCAGGCAGCTTTGCCTCAATAGCAGACTCTTGAGTTAGCGGTATTTTATGAAATGGGTAATAAAAGGCCTGTTTATAAACACCTTTTGAATTATAAACTTTGATCAGAAATTCATTTGGTTCAGAAAGATAAATGTAATTATCACTTGACAGAGAAATCGATGTATTTCCAAAGAAAGCCTTTAAATGATAACCTATTAAAGCGTTTGAGAATGATGTTCCAATTTGTGTGCCCGTTGCCATTTTATAATCCAAAATTCTATCTGAGGTAAAGTTACCAGCACTATCCAAAGGAAACAATAGCCCGGTAAAATCAAAGTTTTGCCAAGCTTTTACTTTTTTTGAATCATCTGACTTAAATTTTGCAATAAAAGCGCTTTTGCTTACTACAAATAACTCAACTATTTCAGGAAAAGCTCCTTTCAAGTCGGAATAATTACTTCTATTTTTACCAAGTGCAGTTGTTTTCAAAGCAGTTAAATTATCGAGTGAATATATATTCACTTTATTTTGTTTAGAATCAAACGCATATAAACGATTATGTCGGATCTGTAAGCTTTTGATATAAGTAAATTCATTGGGGCCTCTCCCTTCTCGTCCAAGTTGAGTAATAAACTTACCACCAGATTCAAAAACATTAATAACCTTATTTTGCAAATCAGCAATAAACACTCTTCCTGAACTATCCACTATTACACTCCCCTGATTACCAAAAATTCTATCTTTAGAATCTCCATATACAACGTCTTTTTGAAATGAAAATATTTGATTGGACAATGAAGTGACTCGAAAAACAGTCAAATTTGTAAGTTTTTTAAACTCTTCCGGTACATTATGTTCTTCATGAGCTGTACATCCAATAAAGATGATGATTAAATAAGACAGAACAGTTTTTTTATATCGTTTCAAAACAAGATTTACTAGTTATAATTTTTTTTAAAGTGCTGACTTCGTAAAATTTTAAACTTAAAATGATTTATCTAATTATAAAAAACTCCCACTTATAAAGTGAGAGTTTAGTTCAAATAAATATTGATGGTTACTCCATTTCTGGAAATTGAGCACATCCTCCGCAATAAGTTCCTGGCCCAATTAGGTCAGCAATGTCCGCACATGCATCCGTACATTCAATCAAAGACCCTCCTGTACAAGAAAATTGATTTCCATCAATTGAACAATGTATGTTTCCTCCAGTTCCTGCTTTAACAGATTTCATTTCATTTCTCGTTAACACATTTAAAAATTCCATAATAGAATCCTCTTTGGTTTATTAATGTTAGTCTATTTTAAAAGGATAGATAAACCTTCTTGCTTAATTCACAAGCTCTTTCGTTAAATTATTATACACTCTTTTCAGTAAGCGCATATCCTGAGTAATAATCTCTGCATCACCCTCCATGCCATCCGCTGGAGTTAATTTATTTCCATAATTTGTTTTTAGACCCTCCGGAAACCTGACCTTTGCGAAAAGTTCACCTTCACCTATCGGAAATTCTGATATATATTCAATTTCCCCCATCACGGAACCAAATTCATGGTAGGGGTACCCTGAAAATCTAACCAATACTTGTTGCCCTACTTCTATTTTACCAAAGGAAGCCTGTGAGATTTTCATCTCTCCGAAAAAATCGGTGTTAAATGGTTCAATGAAGAAAACGGTCTGACCGGCTTGTAAGGTTTGCTGCTCCTGAACTACTCCTGAATAAACTAATGATCCTGACACCGGTGCTTTCAACAAGTACTGATATTCCCAATCATTAATTGAGCTTTTAAGGGAGTTTAATGATTGTTTGATTCTTGATTTTATCTCATCTTCTTGTCGAATGAGTTCCAGCAGTTCTTTTTGCTTGGAAATTTGTGATACTTTATTGTTGATAATTGCGGATTCAGTTTGTTGCAGAGGCATTTTCATATTCGAGAATTCACTTTCTGCATTCAAGAATTCCAACCGAGCAATTAAGCCTTTTTCTGCCAGCTTTTTCTTTGCTTCAAATTCCTGCTCAGCAAGTCTAAAGTTAGACTCTTGAATCTCTTGCTGTAATTCTAATCTTGTTAATAAATCATTTATGTATTGTTGTTCCTGCTCTAATATCTCTTTTCTTTGATCAAAATACCCCCCGGGCAGATACAGAATATACTCTCTGAATACCTGATTAAACGCTTGAACGGTTGATTGCAGCTCACCTAACTGTTGAATATCAGATATTTGAGTGCTTTTAATTTTTGAAAATTCTTCATTCACTATCCATTTTTCCAAGCTATCAATTTGATCGCTTAGTAGTTCAACCGATGAATGACTCCCCGTGCTTTCCATCCATCCTACTATTTTGCCTTTATTGACATTACTTCCGTTCTCCATGAAAAGCTTAACAATTTTACCATTCAGCTTACTTTCTACTGTTTTAGGTGCATTTATTGCGGTAAGAGTCAATTGAGATTTTATCACTTCAGGATATTTAACAAAAGAAGCCGCAATAAAAATTAGCGCCAATACTCCGAAAAGAGCACCAATTCCTCCACGCACTAACCAATGAGGAGGTCTTCCAATTATTTCCTGCACCTCTTCACTTCTTACAGAAAGATCTATATTTCGAACTTTTTGTTGTTTCCCGTTTTCACCTTTCAGCATATCAGGTATTTGTGGTTTAAAGTCTCCATAATTTTTAATTTCCAAGTTCTAACTGATTACGAACCAACTCAAAATAAGCCCCTTCTGCGTGCGTAAGCTCTTGATGAGTTCCTTGTTCTGTTATTTTTCCTTCGTCTAAAACCACAATATTATCTGCATTTTTAACGGTACTTAACCGGTGAGCAACAACCACAACCGTACGGTTTTCAAAGAACTCCTGCAGGTTCTCCATAATTACTTTTTCATTGTTCGCATCTAAGGCATTAGTAGCTTCGTCAAAGAAGATGAATTCCGGATTCTTATACACCGCTCTGGCTATCAACAAACGCTGCCGTTGACCCTGACTAATACCATTACCCTCAGAACCGATTTTGGTATTAAAACCCAAAGGTAAAGAGTCTACAAACTCATGGATATTTGCTACTTTCACCGCATGTTTGAGTTTTTCCATGTTGGGTTCTTCTTCACCAACCGCAATATTTCGGGCTATGTTATCCGAAAAGATAAATCCGTCCTGCATAACCACCCCACAATTCCTTCTCCAAATTCTGTGGCTTATAGTATCAAGATTGGTGCTCCCAACCCGGATATCTCCGCTATCTAATGGATAAAATTTTAACAATAGTTTTAGAAGCGTGGTTTTACCACTTCCACTCATTCCAACAATAGCCGTAGTTTTCCCCTCGGGTATAGATAAACAGATATCTTTCAAAACAGGCTCATTTCCTGCTCCCGGATAAGTAAAGCTTAAATTAGAAATCTCCATACTTTTCTTAGTCGGGAGTTCATATACAAATGATTTATTCTCCGGCTCTTCATCTTCCTGTTTATGGATTTCATTTAATCGTTCAAGACTCAAATGGGCATCCTGAGTAGATTGCACAAATCCAATAATCTGTTGGATAGGACTATTTAGCTGACCAATGATATATTGAATAGCCATCATCGCACCCAAAGTGAGTTGTCCGTTTACTACGGCTACTGCAGCTAAAAAAGTAATTCCAATATTTTTCCCTTCATTGATGAAAAACGCTCCCGCCTGCTGATATTGATTTAATGACAAGTTTTTAACCCGGTAATGAAACAGCTTTGCCTGAAATCGTTCCCACTCCCAACGTTTCTGTTTTTCTGAATTGGTGAGTTTGATCTCCTGCATTCCTTGAATAAGCTGAATGACATTGCTTTGATCACCGGAAGAAATTCCAAAGCGTTTATGATCTAACTCTGCTCGTTTTTTAAGAAAAAGAAGTACCCATCCTACGTATAGAACACTACTCACCAAAAACACGGTGAAAATAAGCATGTTGTAGTAAGCCAACACAACAGCAAACACCAATAGGTTTACAAATGAGAACAGCGTACTCAGGGTTTGACTGGTTAAGAAGTTTTGTATTCTAACATGATCTTCCATTCGTTGCATAATATCGCCCGTCATCTTAGCATCGAAGTAAGGCATAGGGAGTTTCATGAGCTTGATCAGAAAATCAGAAAGAATGGAAATGTTAATGCGAGTACTCATGTGCAGCAATATCCAGAAACGAATAAACTCTACCCCCATTCGACCCACAAACAACATGATTTGAGCAATCAGGATGATATAAATAAAGTTCAGGTCCCGGGTATTAATCCCAATATCTACAATGGCCTGAGTAAGAAAGGGAAAAATGAGTTGCAAAACACTCCCAACCCCAAGCCCTAAAGCGAGCTGACCAAGCAAGTTTTTGTACGGCTTCAGGTATTCAAATAATCGGGTAAAATCTAAGCGGTCTTTTTGCTCACTATTTCGTTCAAAGAATTTTGGGGTCGTGTAAAAAAGTAATGTAATCCCACTATTCTGATCATTGGCTTTATGATTCAACCAAGAATTTAAAAACTCCTTTTTTGAATACACCACCTTACCTGCTGCCGGGTCTGCAATATACACTTTATCTTTCTTTACTTTATATACCACCACAAAATGCACTTGTTTCCAATACACAATACATGGCATGGGAGCTTCTTTAAACAATTGTTCAGGTGTTAGTTTTACTCCTACCGTACGGAATCCAATGTTTTCTGCCGCTTCACTTATGCCTAATAATGAAACTCCCTCCCTGCTTATCCCGCTTTGTTTTCGTAATGATTCTAACGAATATTTTCTCCCATAATGATTCGCCACCATTCTCAGACACGTTGGTCCACAATCCATTGTGTCATGCTGGCGAAAATGTGGAAAGCTTAGCATTTAATTTTCTTTTCGAATACGATTTTATATTTAACTATTTGTTTCATTCCAGTTTCTTTATCAGATTCACGTATATAGAAATATCCGTTTTTAACAACAGGCTGTACACGAAAATTTCTTGCTCGTTTTAAACGCTCACCTGGCCACTTGAACTTAGAAATTAGCTCTCCTGAGTTTTTCAATATCCACCACTCATAGTTCTGTTCATCATCAATGATAGTTGAGACCCAAATCCTACTTTCATCATCAATAAAAAACTGATCTATCGCAGGCCAAGTTTCTGGGAAGTTATATTTTCTTGCTCTTTGGTAAACTTTCTCATTGTAATCAAAAGTCTCAATGATATCATTTTCATTTAAAGTGCTATTCTCAAAAGGATAAAATATTGATCTTTTATACTCGCCTTGAACATCAAAAATTTTTATAAAGAAGTTATCTGTCCATGACGTGTAGAGATTATTATCCGCATCAAAGTAAATTTTAGTTTGTCTATCAGATCCATTTTGAAGAGGGAAAAAGGATTTCTGAGGGGAAAAAAAGTAAGCTTTTGTATTGTTAGGATTTTTGTATTGGACATTAAATATCTCTTTAGAAACAACTTCTCCATCACTATTAAGTAAATAATATCTCCTAAATAACTCTTTTTCTATATCATCTGTTCTAATATCCTCAAATTCGAATAAAAAAAGGCTGTCAGTTATACCAACTAATCCTTGTACATGCGTTTTTGCTAAATCCTCAATATTGTTGATTTTCTTACGGTTTATTACAAATGATTGAGAAAATTTTAAAGTTCGAATGTCATATATATTTATCCTTCCCAAGACATCATCATAGGTATATAATTTATTTGATCTAATTTTTGGCGAAAGGCTAGTCATATTTGAAAACTCACCAGGACCTCTTCCTTCTCTCCCTAGTTTTTTTAAAAAACTCCCTGTTGAGTCAAACACAATTATTTCTTTATGTCCTTCAATAAAAATCCGCCCGTAGTCATCTACAACAAACTCTCCTACAGAAAAAAAAGAATCAGTACTATCTCCATTGTATACTAGATTACTTTTGAGTAACACTGAACAATAAATCGAAACAGAGTCCGAACCAAGAAATATATTATTTAAGCCTTGATATTCATTCGGGATTAAGTTTGATCCAGTTGAATTGTTTAACACTTCTTTCTTTTTATGCTCGAAAGAGCATCCAAACACTATTAATGCAACTAATATTGAATAAAAAAATAATCTTAAAAACATTAAATTTCTTTTGAAGTTCGGATAAAAGTCAAGCCACTCATTAATTTTTTATAATGGTGGCTTGGTTATTGCGCATTTAATAACAATGCTATGCTTCTTGTGGATAATACAATGATGCTAGGTATTCTCCTTCAGCACAAGTAAATCCAAGACCTGCTAATTCAGTTTGGCAATCTTCATTATTGGTACTAGAACAACCAGTACATGATCCTGTTTCGACACATGTACCTGGTCCACCTGTACAACAGTACGCATGACATCCTCCATGCCCACCTTTAACATTTTTCATTTCTTCTCTGCTTAATACATTTAAAAATTCCATAATAGAATCCTCTTTGGTTTAATTATTGTTAATCTTGTTTTAAATATGGAAACAAGCAAACCATTCTTGTTACTTAACAAGTTCTTTTTCTTTTCTCTTAAACCCCTTTTTTTGCTTAGGCATAAAGCCCTCCAATCCTGCCATAAGATTTGCTAAGTCTTTGACTCCATATTTAGAAGGGAATTGGTAACCATTCAAAAAGTGAGTGGGTGTACGGTCTATGTTATGATCAGTAACCCACTTATAATGCTGTAATTCTAAGATGTTTTCCTCGCTATCAACAATTGATACATCTTTTGGATACCATTTTTCAAAATCTTGCATACTTATGCGGTTGTACCAGTCTTGGATTAATTTTTGGGTATCATCAGATTCACTTTCTATCCCATAAATATGTTGTTTCCAATACTGTATTAAATAGGTACTCGCCATAATCCCGTGAATAAGATTTCCTCCGCTCATAAGGAAGCGTAATTCTGCGTTTACTTGGTCTGGAAAACTATCAACCAGTTCAAGTACGTTTTCGAATGCAAGCTTACAAGGATGACAATGCAAATTTGCAACCATCAACAATTTAAAGGGTGCCTTGGGATTGCCAATGATCATTTCTTTATCAAAGGTAGAGGTATGTACCTGTTGACCCTGAAACAGCAAATGTGCAAACACTTCCGGGTCATATTTAACCCGGTTTGCTGCTATTTCCGCATTCACGGCTTTATTGATTTTCTGGAATTTTTCTTTCAGTACAACTACAGAAGCAGTAATAGCCAGGAAAAGGAATGCTGAAAATATAAAGGGAACAAACTCTATTGCTTCTATAACTATCACTTCATTAAAAAATAAGAATCCAAAAAATACAGCCTGTGTTATAAGCACACCATTAACCAGCATACACAGCTTACACCATGTCTTTGCTTTAATGACTTGGTAGTACAAAGAGTATATAACCATAGGAACAGACAATGCGCTACCCGCCATCAACACCCACAAGTAAGTTACATTCGAGCCTGTAATAGGAAGTATTATCCCTGCAACAATTAATTGAAAAACGAAATAACTGATGACCGCTTCTGAAAGACTAAAAAAACTTACTATCTGCGCTCCTTCCGAATTCAAGATTTTATCACAGTTCACACGTGTACTGGTATTACAGAAAGATTCTACGGATTTATAAGTAACTCCTAATTCCTTAGCAATAAGTATATACCCTACTATTGTACCTGCAATACTTGTGGAGAGTAATGCTAAGCTAGTCCAGGAAAATGCTTGAAGTGTGGGGAGCAGTAGCGCACCTAATAAAGAAACTGTTAATACAAGTAATAGTCTTTTAGTTAAGCGTTCTTTCTTGAGTTCCCTGTTGTGCTCGGTATCAGTTATCTTATCAACCGATTCTGCTTTTAATACAATTCCTTTCCATTGCGTTAGGTCAATATGATCTTTTCCAAGATCTTCTTTTTTCTTTATCAGCACTAGTCCATCTCTTGCACTTTCTAAATGAAGCAAAAATGGAAATTCTACTTTGGAAAGATGCTCTTCTTCAATCCTTCCAATCTGACTTGGAATGCCTAAACGTTCCAAAGCATCCGATACGCCTAGCAGAGAAGGATAATCGGGATGGGATACAATCATTTTCTTGCAATATTCTGCGGAAACAGAAATTCCTAAATCTTTAAGGTAATCAACAACGACTTGTTCCATGCTAAAGAACTGTTAAATTAAGAGTGCTCTTTAACCGAAATAAATATAATCATAGATAGGATGCAAGTATAAATTTGTACAGGAATTAAATCTAATTTTTGTAAAACGGAAAACTTCCTGTTTTTTTAATATGAACTATTATATTTGCTTTAACCTCTTTCCCAAGCCCCTGCTTGGGAGAATAAACAGGGGCCTGCCTTTGTCGGCAGACAGGCTCCTGCTCCAAATACCTAACCGATAAACAAAGAGAAACAAGCCCATTTGTCGAAGATAATTTACAGGGAGCAAGAGTTCCCTGAGTGGCATCCCAGGCAGGAGCTTGGGAAAGAGCTAAAGCCGGAGATTGGAAATAAGAAAACAAAGTTTCGGGCTTGAAACTTATTTATTCTTTAAATCTTATTATTCGAATTTGAGCATCTTCACCAAAGGTAACTGTACCATAAATCATTTTTTTGCCTGCTTTAACCTTCCAAAGACTCAAAGGTAAATTTATATACTGTATTTTTCCTGATATTTCATTTATTTTAATTATTTCCGTGTTCTTGATACTGCTTGGATTATATATGATCATATAATATTCATTATTATATACCGTAAAATCCTGAAAAAGAGGTAAAACCTCAACATTTACAAATGCTTCATGAATTTTATCAAGCCTTTCTGTCATATTGGAAGCCACTTCCATGAGTTCGAGTTTAACCTCATCTGTAAGTCTCCTGTCTTCCAAATTTAGGTGAGCGAAAGATCGGGACTTACCCGTTCGTACATTATATTTGTTTACTACTGTGTTGTGGGAAGAAATATGATAAAACCATTCTCCGTCAAAATTCCAGAACGTTTTGTGCCCCGCAAGATGATCCACATGATTCCATCTGTCTAACGACATTTTCTCATTTCCCTCCATAGTAAAAAGTCGCTTTTTTATTCTAAATTCTTCATCCAGTTCGAATAAAGAATATTCTTCTTCGCCCTTTTTATAATCTATTATTTTACGTATCACTCCGTAATTACCCCATTCAGTGGCATAAACACTTCGTAATTTAGAAGCAGGTTCAAAAGAAGAAGAGGGAGAAAAAGAAGAAGTGTATGTGAATCCATTTTTATCCACTTGATATTGGGTAATTCTTTGGGAGCGCATATCTAATACATATAGCTTATTATCCCACCCCACATGCAGTACTTCTGCTCCTTCAAATTCACCGGGGCCTCTGCCTCTTCCACCTGCTTCTGCCAGATATGCTCCTTGTTGGTCGAAAAGAATAATTAGATTTTCTAAACGATCAGACGATATCCAATACTTATTATCTAACGTTTGTACCAAATCATAAGGCGCAATTGCTTTTGAAGTATCGAAAGCCATTACTGTATCTAAAGGCACTTCAGATAACACTTTTTCTAAACTATCTACTGAATAAGTGGGTATCTTATGAAATTCATTATCCTGAACTTTGTCTGATTCACTACAAGAAAGAGCAAATATAAAAATTACAAGAATAGTACAAAAGGATACCTTCTTTAAAGAAACTCCCAATTATTTATTTGTTAATTAGCTATAAAATAAACGTTTAATTAAAACAATCATTCAAACATAATCGATTCAAGGCACGAACTTCTGTAAAACATGCCATCCGACCATCAGTTCCGGAAGGATAGGTTTTATCACATTCTTCATAATAACCTCCGTACAAACTCGTACAACGCTTTCTCATTTGCAAATCCGAATTAAACACAAACACAGTAGTTTTTTCCTCAGGAAATGCAGAAGCATATTTTGGGAACCGATTATTTGCAATCCAAGTTTATATCAACGAGTCCTTCTCCTTATGAAGGAGAAGAAAGCTTATGTAGAAGTTTTTTTTAGAATCTGCCAAAGGCATCACTTTGTGGAAACTCAGGTTAAAAGTAAATCTTAACCACTTGCTCCTTCCTTTTCTCTTTGCCGTTTAATTCTATATTGTTGCCTTAACCATTTTCTCCACTTTTCTGCATCTACAAGGTGTTCTTCGTACGTCCTGTTAAAAAGATGCCCGCCTTCAGGACTCGCAACCATGTATAAATAATTATGCTCTTCCGGATAAAGGGTAGCTTTGATTGTCTGAAAACTTGGGTTTGTTACCGGCCCCGGTGGAAGCCCGTATTTGGTGTACGTATTAAAAGGGTGATCGACTTTATAATCTTCCAACAAAAGTCGTCTTCTTTCTCCTACAGCAAAGCTTATGGTTGGGTCAGCCTGTAAATACATTCTTTCTTTCAATCTATTCCAATACAAACCTGCAACTATTGGCTTTTCATCTTCAATATTTGCTTCCCATTCTACAATTGAAGCCATAGCAATTACTTCATCTATTGAATAGCCCAAAGAATCGGCTCTGCTTTTGTACGGCTTTTCTACCCTTGACTCAAATTCATTAAGAATTTTTTCTATGATGTTTTCTGCACTTGAAGTCCAATAAATATTATAGGTATCGGGTAGCATCCTCCCAAAAACTTGTTCTTTAGTTAACCCTCTAGAAGCGATAAAAGAACTATCTGAAAATACATTCATTACATCCACACTATCAAAACTCATAACAGAGCCTAAATTTCTTGAGAAACGCTCTACAGTTATTCCTGGTAAAATGGTAACGGGAATTGGATCCTGACTACCAAAAGCCAGTTTCGTTAAAAATTCGTTGTACGAATATTCACCATCAAAAGAATAACGACCTTTTTTAAATCTCCTCCATCCCAATAATGGACTAACCCATTTTAGTTCTTCTTTATCAAATTCAATATTTGTTGAATCCATGATTTCAAGGAGCTCATTTAATTTGATGTCTGATTTTAAATATAGATCAGTAGTTATAGTCCCGATAATCGCTTTAGATTGGGATATACGAGCAGTTCTCGAACTAAAAGTAAGAATGAATACTCCAACTAGTACAAGCATTCCAATCCCAACCTGTTTGAAAGATAAATCAAAAATTTGTTCTGTTTTCATATCCAAAGATAACAACCATAGAATTTAAACCCATCACTTTACAGTATTTAATATTCACCTAAATCGAAACTGAAACTTAACTTTTACAAAGTCGTAATTACACCACGAAGAGCAATCGAGCTTTTGGATGCTTAAAAGCACCAAATGCCCTAAAGATAAGCCCGGGTTTTGAACGACTCGGGTTTTTTTTTACCTGATTTCACCTTTTTATTAACCTGGGTTCCCACAAAGTGATGCCTTTGGCAGATTCTAAGAAAAAGGTTCATAAACAATTAAGAAACGTTTATTTTGCCCACGTTCCGCACGCTCACAGCCTATGTGAAAAGCGCATGAGTATAAAAAGATGGTTAATTTTTTAAGAAAAAAGCCTCCAAGGATTCCGAATCCTTATATGTTGAATTTAAAGTTAGAA
>TARA_R110002124_G_scaffold52565_2_pt1 | contig 12248 bp, 16 predicted proteins | sample TARA_R110002124 | Tara Oceans TARA_R110002124 (sample SAMEA4397445) | marine metagenome | biome: Polar Biome; feature: [SRF] surface water layer (ENVO:00010504); material: water (ENVO:00002006), including particulate matter (ENVO:01000060) such as... | depth 5 m | reverse complement strand
TACTTTGCTGACAATGGTGTTACATGGACAAGTGATGAATTAGCTGATAAAGTTTTCGAATGTGGAAAATCTTGGATGTACAAATGTATCAAGGCTTCGAATGTAGATGCTGAGGTAGTTGATAAATTCAAGGAACAGTGTAAGGTATTGCAAACAGATGGCTATAAGGTAAAGGTAACGATAGAAGAATTGAATAAATTCAATAGCGCATTACTACTTGACCCGAATGCAACAGTATCTGATTTGATGACAGGAACTGATGGTGTCGTACACGACACCACTGAAACTGCTGAAACTGCTGAAACTGCTGAGGATGCCAATACAAACACAAGCGATACCATTTTCACTTTATCCTACAGATTACCTACATATTTAGATGCAGCTAACAATGTTGCGGTTAGATACAGTGTGACAGATGGCTTAGTTACTACCAACAGTGATGAAGAAATAATGCTAGCAATAGCGTTTTTAAAAGAACAATTAACTGCTGACACCGATAGCGTAATAGTTGAACATTAACCATTATAACAAACAATTATGAAAAACAACAAAGGAATTGAATACAATACTACTGGCAATCAACAAAGAGTTGATATGTGCCAATACCACAGAAAGCCATCTGTACTAAACCACAGTCATGGTGCTAAATTTGTAGATGTTAAGAGCATTTCCACTAGAGTGTTATCTACTCAGACTGGATATAGCTCTTTCTTTACTGTAGGCTTTGAGATAGAGAAATCTACCTTTGGTCGTGGTGCCCGCAAAGAATACGCATTAATACAAGGATATGAAAGAGATGGTTCATGCGGAGTTGAAGCGGTAACGAATATTTTACCTTTAATTCCACCATCGCAATGGCGCAATAAGGTATTTGATATGATTTTTAAGGCTCGTAAAATTATGGATGATGATACTAGCCCATCTAACTTTAGATGTGGGGGTCACATAACCATAGGTGTTCGTGGTTTGTCAGGCGAGAATATCCGTAAAAAGGTTAGATTAAATTCAGCCATCTTTATGGCGTTATTCCGTAAGCGGTTAAAGAATAACTACTGCAAACATAATCTACGAATGGAAAGCGAATATGGTGAAGAAACCAACCATTTTAACAGATGGCATTACAAATACCAATTTGCTTTGGTGAAAGACAATTGCTTTGAGTTTAGAATTCCATCTAGGATTACAAGCTACAAGCAGATGTTCAGAAGATATGAATTGATGTACCATGTACTTGATTTTAGTATCTACAAGCCGACTGCACAATTCTCTACATTACTGCGAAAGGTTAAACCAATAATACTATCAATGTATGAAGGCGATGTTGAAAAGACTGATAACATTCTATTGCTTGCGAAAGATTTTAGAAAGTTTATCAAGGAAGGGAAGATATCTGAGAATATTAGAGATTTTATTGTCTGACTGAACAATGGCTAGTGTAATCTGATTGCACTAGCCTCTGTACACAGATGTGTATCTGTGCTGACGATTGCAAAAGCATGAAACAGAAACATTAATTTAATTCAAACAAAATGACACAATTAGAAACAATTATTTCTTTAAAACCACATACCATCGTAGAGTTTGATGGTACAGAATGGAAAAATGTATCTGTAAATATAGATACTAATGAAGATAGCGATGAATTGATTTTTACCTTTGGTAAAAACGGAAAGTGGAGCATAGATTTGGAAATGATTCAAACAGTTATATCCGAAACTGAAACCATTAACTTCGAAATATGTGATGAACAACAGGTTCTTTTATTTTCTAGAGAATCTTCTGTTGACCACAACATTTAACATTAAAACAAACAAAATGGAAAACGTAAAAACAAATTATCCTTATGTAGCAATAGCTTCATCTAAACGAGTAAAGATGCCCATAGGATGGGCAGTGTATAAGTATACAAGGAAAGGTATCTACCTTTGTAAGACTAAGAGACCCAAAACTTATTGCGGAGTCTCTACAGACTTCTCTAAAGCCATGACAAACATTCGTAATTGGTACAGTATCAACCTACCGACAAACGGATGGTCAGATAAGAAGAGCATGAAAGTTTTCAACGGCGAAACTATTGAAGATTTACTATTAAGAATTAAAAACCTATAATTATGAGCAATAAAGAAAGATTTAACAGAAGTATCTCCCTTACAAAAAAACAAGGGAGGTTAGACAGAGCGCACAAACCATTGCACTCTAAACTTACTCAATACGAGATAAATGCAAAGCTTAAAAAGATTGCTGAATTTGAAGAAGCCTATGGTACTGACCATGGGCAAACATCTGTGAATGCAATGAAGAAGTACTGCACTGATGCGGAGTATAGAAGAAGAGTACATGATTTCAACAGAGCAATAGTTGATGTGTTTAAAGCAAACAAGCATAGGTATAAAATTTCTAAAGAAAAATACTAACTTGCACAACTTATTCCCTAATGCATTTGGGCTAAAATAAAATGCTTAACCAATTTTTTTAATATGGATTTTAATACAGATTATGTACGCCAACAAATCAAAGATGAAACACTCCAAGATTTACTAATCAAATCAAGAACCAAGAATGCTTACACTCCCGTTCATTATCAAGGGAAGACATATTGGTGTTTAGATGACTTAACGCAAGAGAAGGAAACAGAAGCCCGAGCCAAAGCCATACGAGATATGAGCATAGCAATGATAATAGCAATGTTTTCTGTTATGGGATTACTGTATGTCTCAGCGCAGTACATCGTATAAAAGACTTACACCATAGTCAAAAGGGAATTTCCGAAAGGTTGTTCCCTTTTTTTATACAAAAAATTTTTTAATTACACAAGGGTATGGGGGGTATGGGGAGGGGTATAGTTGGGGGTATACCCTGTACCTTTTTGGGTACGATACTGTGTCGGTCTGGGTACGATACTGTGTCGGTACGATGCAGGTAGGATGGATGCAGGTGGGAAAATTAGGGACAAATTAGGGACAGATTCCCCACATTTACCAACGTAACTAACTGTAAACCAAGACATGGCAATTAAGAGCAAGCTGACTAATAGTCAAAAGGTCGAGAAAAATATGGGGACACTATGGTGACACTTGGTGACACCTCACTGCCTTTTTGGTTTGTTTTTAGTATTCTATAGAACACTACAAAAAAATAATTGTCATGAGAGTGGCGTACACGACACTATGTAAGTATCTGATAATCAATAGTTTACACTATATTGAATTCTTGCAAGACTGCAAAACATTGGTAAAATCTTTACAAAATTAAGACAGGCGTTCGTTTAGGCGGTGGTAACCTGTTACAGTTACAATTGCAAAGTTGCAATTTAGGGCACTTCCCATTATGGGCAGAAACTTCCCATTATGGGCAGAAAGAACTAAAAATACTTGCGAGAGTTAATATTATGTGCTATATTTGTGCATTAATCAGAGGTCAGATAGTAATATATCTCCTCGTAAATCAAATTTTATGTGTATAATTATTATTAAACAAAAACAAAACTCCGTTCCCATGGAAATCCTTAAGAACTCAGCAAGGATAAATCCACATGGACTTGGGATTGTTTGGTTAGATACCTATAGTGTATCTTACCACAAATCAAAAGACTATAACCTACTCAATACAACAAGACCATTCATAGCGCACTTTAGATATGCGACTGTTGGCGAAGTAAACAGAGAGAACACTCATCCATTTGTATGTGGTAATAACTCTGATGAACTTCTGATGATGAATGGAACTATTAAAAATTTAGGTAACACAAAGATGTGTGACAGTAAAGTATTAGCTAACGCTCTTGGAAAGATACCAAGACATACATGGAAACAAGAACTTGAGAAATACGACTCTAGGTTTGTGAGTATTAATACTCGCACTCGTTCATTTCAGATATACAACAGAAACAAATACATCTACAGAGATGGTGTGTGGTACTCAAAAGAAAACGTATTGCAAGACAATCTTGTTGCGGTGTATGGAACTCTAAAGAAAGGTTACTCTAATTATAATAGATTACTACGCTCCTCTAATCATATTGCAAGCGGTGTTACTGCAAAGAAATATCCTCTTGTTATAAAAGGACTTCCATATCTAATGGAGGAAGAGGGTAAGGGATACAATGTAGAGGTGGATGTGTTTAGTGTATCAAAAGATACGCTAAGGGACTTAGATAGTCTTGAGGGACATCCAAAGTTTTACGAAAGAAAGATGACTAAAATTGTTTCGAAAGGTAAAAGCTTTGACTGTTGGATTTATTTTAACAGAACTCACAACTCATTAGGAGAGGTCTTTCACAGTACATACACTCAAGAACCATTACGCTCTTGGGTACACGAAGAAGAGAATATTATTAAAACATCGTGTAATCAATTCATATTTGATGAGGTTGCTACAGAAGATGAGTCGCCAATGTGCATAGGTTGTTATACTGACTTAGAGTATGATGGTTTCAATAACTATCATTGCAACCAATGTGATGAATGGTATGCGGAAAGTGAAGTAACTCAATTTAATACATTTTAATCATGACAAGCACGCACATAATGTTAAGCAGTGGAATTCTGTTTATTTTAATTTTAATCTTTTTAAGCGAATCAAAATGAAAAAAATAATAATAGTAGCATTGGCTTTTGCCAATATAATGTACTCACAATGTGATGAAGGAGTAGAGGTAGATGAATCAACTTGGATAGGTAAAATGGTTCTTCAGATAGATGCATTTAACGGACAAGGCTTTGAAGAACAAGAACTTTGGAACTTAGCCCTAGAGGAGTATAGTAAAAGATACAATGGTAAAACACCCGACTCCATATACTACGACAGAATGTTTCGTGTGTATGGTTTGGAGTATCAATTCAAAGACTCTATTGTTGTAATAGAGGTTGAGAAATCAATAATCGAATATAAAATAAAACTTTAATTATGCCTAATCACGTTTACAATACATTGTATGGCACAGGAAAGCCCCATACAATGGAGATATTACACGAGGCTTCTAAAGACCTTGGTGGGGGACTTGCAGAAATATTAATGCCAAGACCCGCAGACCAAGAAAACGATTGGTACAATTGGAATATTGACAATTGGGGAACTAAATGGGGATGTTACGAACAAGACATCGAAGGAGACCTAATGCACTTTACCACTGCATGGGGTAGAATTAGCCATGAACTCCTCAATAGGATAGCTAAACACTTCCCTACTTTTGTTTTTGAGTATGAAGAAGAGACAGGATGGGGCGGAGTAATTACATATAGAAATGGGGTTCAACATTGTGTTGACACATATGAAGAACCCACATGGGGTGCTGAAGGAGAAACAAAGGAACATTGCTCCATTGTATATAGACTTGATGAAGACTACATAAAGCTTGGCGAAGTCTATAATAAGGGGTGGTACTACGACAGAGACCTTGCTGACCCTATAGATTCTTCAGAACAAATTAGGATTATTACAAAGTTTTAGTTATATTTGATGGTCAGTACAGCCAATAGATGAAAGCTTCAAGCCGACTCTCTTGGTTTTAAAAATATATTGTTTGTTTTTCAGGGAAAAGGGGTAGCAGAAATGTTACCCTTTTTTTTGTGTAAAAATTAGGCTAAGTGCAAATCATGTGTTATCTTTGATTCAAATCAAATGTAATCATGCCAACAAAATACTTCCAAAACAAATTTATTGATGATGATTATCGTTCTAAAGAATACATTAGAAAGAACGAAAGACATCCAGATTCAATAGTAAAAATAGATTTACAAAAATTAGTTAAAAACATTTTCAGTATATGAACGACCATATCTTTCAAGGTTATATTGACAATATAACTCAATACTATGGCATAAGCCAAAAGTATTTATTTAGTAAAGGCAAAACTAAATCAAGGGTAGAGCCAAGGCAACTCTTTTATTATTTATGTAATAAGCAAGGTATTCCTATTGTTTCTATTCAATCTTTTTTAAAGAAAAAAAATATTTCTTTTCAACACCATTCTGTAATATCAAGAGGGTTAGGTGTTATAAGTGATAAAATAGAGAAATATGACCGCTATAAAAAAATAATAGAAAGATTAGGAAAGGTTTCACAGAATGTTTAGAGACTTAACTGTTGTTTTTCAAGAGGCTATTGAAGACCATGCATCTGCTAATTTAGATGATGGAGATATAATAGCTAGAATAAAAAGCGGATTTAAAATAATCAAAGAAGAGGAATCAATAAAAATATATGATACTTCATGTGATTATTATAAAGAAGTTACAGAAGAGCAATATGAGATGTTTGTTTCAAAGGGGTGGATATACACTGTACTTAAAATAACCTTAGATAAATACAATAAGAGGTTAGACAAGATAAAAGAATCCTACAAGAATGAAATAAACGGAAGAAATAATGCGAGGTACTTAGAGTATCTAAAGACTACTCGCAAAGAAACCATGAAAAGGTATTATAAAATAACTCAAAAATTAAATTAACATGACAAATAAATTAAATACAATTAAGGTACAAGGCGGAAAAGAGTACGCTGAGGTACACACCAGAGTAAACTACTTCCGTTCAACGGAGCAGTATAAGGATTGGGGACAAGACTGTGAAATTATACATCAAACAGAAACGTCCATAATCATGAAGGCTACAATTTATTATCCCGATGGAAGGGTTGCTTCGACAGGCTATGCTAAAGAAGATATAGATGGGGCTAGAATCAATCAACGAAACCATGTTGAGGTATGCGATACATCAGCAGTAGGTAGAGCATTAGGTTTCTTAGGCATAGGTATCAGTCAAGGAAGCATTGCTTCATATGAAGAGGTTGCTAACGCTATTGAAAATAAAGAAAAAGATGAGGTTAAAGAAACTCACATTACTTTAGATATAGATGATGGAAATTGGGCGGGTGTTCTTAACTATATAGCACATCATAAAGACAATGTTGCTTTTGAGGATATAATTAAAACTCTACAAACTAAATACAAGACAATCGAGGGAAAGACTAAGGTTTCATTAAAAAAAGCTTATGAAGGAAAGTAAACTCATAGAAATGCAGAACAAGGTTGAATCTCAGACTCGTGTTATGCAACAAATCATTAATGAACTAAGTCAGACACGAAATATTGTTGTCAGCTTATTAGAGATAGTTAAAAATTTAAAAGAATATAAACCAATTGTAAAAAAACTACAAGATGAAAGAGAAGCAGATACTAAAGAAACTTAAGGATGACCAAGAGTACTATAATGGAGTGGGTAAAAATTACTTATCCAATAGTAATATCCAAGCACTAACAACCGACCCAAGACAGTTTCAAGCCCCCCAGAAAGATGGGGAGGCATTTGTGAAAGGGAGATTTTATCATCAATTAATTCTGGAGAAAAATAAGGCAAAAGACTTTCCTATTGTTGAGGCAAACTCTAGAAGTACTAAGGTGTACAAGGAATTTGTAGATGAAAATAACTTAGATTATGCGTTACTCACTAAAGATGCGGATAGTATAAAAGATATGGTAAAGCATACGCTGAGTAATCTAAAGTTTTTTGAACTTATAAACGACCCTACCGCACAGTATGAAGTCCCCGCAATATCAAATGATATCATGGGAGTACCCTGGAAGGGGAAGGCGGATATACTTGTGCCAGGTAAGTACGTGATAGACTTAAAAACTTCTGGAGATGTTCTTAGTTTTTCCAGAAACGCTCTAAAATATAATTACCATACACAAGCATACCTGTACCAAATCTTATTTAAACTGCCTGTAATATTTATTGTTATAGGTAAGACTAAGAAGATAGACAAGAAAGGTGTAGAATACTACGATAAAGGATTATTTCAAATTAGTCCAGAAGCAATGGGTATGGCAGAAGAAAAAGTCGGACAAGCAGTAGCAGCCTATAATAAATGGTTTGCTCCCGACTCAAAGGATAGTATAGAAGACTATATTATAAACATGAATATTTAATTTAAATTTTTATTATGACTGAACAAAAAGAAAAAGTGTTTGTTGATGGGTTAATCAGCAAAAAAAATCAAAACGCTCCAGACTTTGTGGTGGTAAACCAATCATTCAAAGTGGAAGAGTTTATTACTTTCCTAAAAGCTAATGCTAAGAATGGATGGGTCAACACCCAGACCAAGATAGCTAAGTCGGGTAAACTATATAGTGAACTTGACACGTTTGAACCAAAGCCTAAAACTGCTCCTAAATCAAATGACTTAGCCTTTTAGACTATAGAACCTCAATCAAGGGGAGATAACACTCCCCTTTTTTTGGCTCTAATAAATGTTGAATGTCGCTTATATGTACCTACTACTACTCTATATATATATATATATATATTATTTTTTTTTAAATACAGTTTAGAAAATAAATCGACATTATCGACAAGCCCTTACCACAACTAAAAACAATCGACACAAAAACGACATAGAAATGACAAGAATGATAACAATATTTAAAGATATACTCGATACAGGCACTCCCTTCTACAGAGAGGTGGAATTTGTATTGGATAGAATAAAGAATGGTTCTAGTAAAGAACTCGTTACAGGTATAAGAAAAAATAAGAACAAGAACGAAAGACAAGAACTAAAAAGAAAATTACCATCTATATGTTTTAGCGGTGAGTTTTCAAAAAGGTCAGACATATCACTTACAACTCATTCTGGTCTTATCTGTCTAGATTTTGATTCATATGCAAAGCAGAAGGATATGATACAAGACAAAGAAAGGTTGATGAAAGATAAATATACTTACAGTGTTTTTATTTCTCCATCAGGAAATGGTCTTAAGGTTATTGTTAAGATACCAAATGATGCAGAGAACCATATTAATTACTTTAATTCTTTAGAACAACACTACAACTCTCCTTATTTTGACACTACAAGCAAAAACATAAGTAGAGTATGTTACGAATCTTATGACCCATTAATATATATTAACAAGAACTCCACTGTTTGGGAGAAGATAGAAGAACCAGAATACAGAGAGGTTACTGTAAACAGAGACTCTCCAACCATTCCTATATCTGATGAAAATAAAGCAGTAGATATATTGGTAAAATGGCACACCAAGAAATACCCTGTTGTAGAGGGTCAGAGAAACCATAACGTTTATATTTTAGCAATGGCTTTTAATGAATATGGGATAAACAAGAACTTAGCACAGTATGTTTGCAATCAATATGCAAGCTCTGACTTTCCTATTTCAGAAATATCAACAACCATAGACTCAGCATATCAAAACACAGGTAAGTTTGGAACAAAGTACTTTGAGGATGAAGAAGCTATCTCTCAAATAAAACAAAAATTAAAAAGAGGAGTAACTAAAAAGGAGATACGAACCGAACTGTTGAGGGTAGATATTGAAGAAGAAGTTATTGAGGCGGTTTTAAATCGTGCTGATGAGGAAAATAAACAGATGAAATTCTGGGAAAAAAATGAAAAGGGTGCGGTAAAAATAATTCATATTGTATTTAAGGAATTTTTAGAGGACAGTGGTTTTTATAAATATTGTCCAGAGGGAAGTAAGAACTATATATTTGTAAAGGTTACATCAAATTTAATAGACCATACAAGTGAGAAAGAAATAAAGGATTTTATTCTGGAGCATTTAAGGAAACAACCAGATATGTCTATCTACAATTACTTTGCAGACCAAACAAGATTCTTTAAAGAAGAGTTTCTTACCCTACTAGGAACAATAGACATATTGTTTATAGAAGATTCTAAAGACACTAGCTTTCTGTATTATAGTAATTGTGCTGTTAGAATAACTAAAGATGAAGTTAAGGCAATAAATTACCTTGACTTGGGCGGATATGTTTGGAAAGACCACGTTATAAATAGAAACTTTAAATCTCAAGAGGTAGTAAATTGTGATTACAAAACATTTGTAAATAACATTTGTAGTAAGGACTCCTCTAGGACAGACTCTATGGAATCTACCATTGGTTTCTTGCTTCACGGACACAAGAATTTATCTTATTGCCCCGCTGCGGTATTAAATGATGAGATTATTTCTGATAATCCTGAAGGAGGCACAGGTAAAGGCGTGTTTAAAAATGCTTTATCTCAAATGAAAAAGGTTGTGACCATAGATGGGAAGTCTTTTACTTTTGAACGCTCCTTTGCGTATCAATTAGTTTCAGCGGACACACAGATACTTTGCTTTGATGATGTAAAAAAATATTTTGACTTTGAGAGACTGTTCTCAGTTGTAACAGAGGGCTTAACTTTAGAGAAGAAGAACAAAGATGCCATAACAATACCATTCTCTAAGTCTCCTAAGATTATAATTACAACGAACTATGCTTTAAAAGGTGCGGGTAATTCTTTTGCTAGAAGAAAGTGGGAGTTGGAGTTACATCAACACTACAACAAACTACACACACCTCAAAATGAGTTTGGTAAGATGTTTTTTGTGGATTGGGATACAGAAGAATGGTCTCAGTTTGATAACTATATGATTTCATGTTTACAGTTGTATTTAAACAAAGGACTTATGGAAAGTAAGTTTGTAAACCTCAAGGTAAGACAACTTTCAGCCGAAACGTGCCATGACTTTATAGAGTGGTGTGGACTTATTGAGGGTGCTTTGCATAACAGTAGACTAAGAGTTGGCAGAAAGTCTTATAAGAATGAATTATACGAAGACTTTATTCATGAGTATCCAGACTACGGACCTCGTGCAAGGTACTCGGTAACCAGAACTAAGTTTTATAAATGGTTAGTAGCGTATTGTTTATTTAGAGAGGGGATTGCTCCAGAGGAAGGGAGAGATTCAGTTGGTAGATGGATATTAATTAAAACCATCAGAAAACAACAAGACATTCCGTTTTGAAATTTTCTATAGACATAGCGATGAGGAACTCATATGATATAATAGTAAATAAACTTTCTATAGATAATTTTACTGAAACAAGTAATAGTTATTTCATTCATAATCCTGAAAAAAAGATTAATGATGAAATACTAAAAGACATGTATCTGTACTTTAAGTCTATAAAAGAGTGGGATAAAATGGTTAAGATTAGAATACTAAGACTTAAAATTAAATATTATGATAAAATTAAGAGACTATCAAGAATCAATAGTAAGTAAAGCCACAGAGGTTATAAATGAACATGGATTTGTATATCTCGCAATGGAGGTGCGCACAGGAAAAACCCTTACATCACTATCTATTGCTAGTAAATTAAAAGCTCAGAAAGTTTTATTTATTACAAAAAAGAAAGCTATTTCTTCTATAGATAGAGATTATGCTATGCTAAATCCAACATTCTTTTTACATACCATAAATTATGAGAGCCTTCATAAGGTGTCTTATCAATTAGAATGGGATGTTATAATTGTAGATGAGGCGCACTCAATGGGTAAACTAGCCAAGCCAAGCAAAAGGGCTAGAGATGTAAAGATGCGTATAATAAAGAGTAAAGCTAAGGTTATCCTTCTCTCTGGAACTCCAACGCCTGAGTCGTACAGTCAGATGTATCATCAGGTATATGGAATACCTAAAAATCCATTTAGAGAGTTTACAAATTTCTATAAGTTTGCTCACAAGCATATCAATATAAGAATAAAACCTATTAATGGGTTGCAGATAAGAGATTACTCCCATGGTCTTCCAACTATTATGGATGCAATGAAACCATACATGATAGCTTACTCTCAAAAAGAAGCGGGTTTTAAAACACATACTAAAGAAACTGTTCTTAAAGTAGATATGAAACAATTAACCTATGAGTTTGCTAATGAACTTTTAGAGAATAGAGTTGTTGATTGTAGAGATGATGAAGTTATATTAGCCGATACCCCTGTAAAACTTATGATGAAACTACATCAGATTTATTCAGGAACTGTTAAATTTGAGTCAGGAAAAGCTATAGTTTTAGATTATTCAAAAGCTAAGTTTATACGCAATAGATTCAAAGGAATGAAGGTTGGTATCTTCTATAAGTTTAAAGCGGAGCTAGAGGCTTTAAAATGCGTCTACGGAGACGCTTTAACTACGGAGCTAAGTGTCTTTGAAGACACTGACAAAAGTATTGCGCTTCAGATAGTTAGTGGAAGAGAGGGTATAAGTCTAAAACAAGCAGAAAGTTTGGTGTATTATAATATTGATTTTAGCGCAACAAGTTACTGGCAGTCTAGAGATAGGATGACCACAAAGGAACGAATTAAGAATGAAGTGTACTGGATTTTTTCTGAAGGCGGAATAGAAGAAGATATATATAAGGCGGTAATTAATAAAAAGGATTATACATTATCTCATTTCAGAAAA
>TARA_R110002124_G_scaffold149793_1_pt1 | contig 12252 bp, 12 predicted proteins | sample TARA_R110002124 | Tara Oceans TARA_R110002124 (sample SAMEA4397445) | marine metagenome | biome: Polar Biome; feature: [SRF] surface water layer (ENVO:00010504); material: water (ENVO:00002006), including particulate matter (ENVO:01000060) such as... | depth 5 m | reverse complement strand
GGGCGAGCCGTTCTGGGGACAGGGTTTTGGCAGCGAAGCCGCCACTGCGGTCGTGGCGGCTGCCAAGGCAGCCGGGATACCCGAACTGCGTTCGCGCGCACTTTCCAGCAATGCCCGCTCACGCAAGGTGCTGGCCAAAGCCGGGTTCGTGGAAACCCATGAGGGCCCCGATTCCAGCGGTACCAATGCCGGCAAACCCACCACCTTCATGCGGTTGGACTTTCAGCCCGGCCGCGCCGATGTTCTGCCACCAACGGTCCGAACCGCCCGGCTGAGCCTGCGCGCGCCTGCACTGCCCGACCTGCCCGATATCGTGGCGCTTGCCAACAATCCCAAGCTGGTCGAGACCACCGCCACGCTGCCGTTCCCCTTTGCCGAGAGCGATGGGCACGATGTCATCGCCAAGGCCAACAGAAGGGATCAGTGGACCTACGCCATTGTCGGCGCTGATGACCGTTTCATGGGCGCCATGCTGTTCAAGCTGGTGGAGGGCAAGCACCCAGAGGTAGGCTACTGGTTGGGTGAACCCCATTGGGGTCAGGGCTATGCGGCCGAAGCCCTTCAGGGTCTGCTCGGTGCGGTGCGCGCCCTGCCCGGTTTCGCCACGATCGATGCGCGCGTGCTGCAGACCAACCCGGCTTCCATCCGCGTGCTGGAGAAGGCTGGCTTCGTTGTCGTCGAGCACACTGTCGGCGTGGTCGAGCGTCATCGTGGCAAGCCGTTGCTGATCATGCAGTGGAGTGCCCCATGAATGTGACCCTGCAGACCCCCCGACTATTGCTGCGTCAGCCAGAACTGGGCGATGCAGAACCGATTGCGCGCTATCTCAATGATTTCGAGGTTGCCGGCAATCTGGCGCGCGTGCCCTTTCCTTACCATATTTCGGACGCCAGGGCCTGGCTGCGCACCCGCAAGCCCGGTCTGCCGGCACGGGAAACCACTTTTTCAATCGAGATGCCTGACCATGGCTTTGCTGGCCACATCGGGTTTCACGCGGGGCCCGAGGGCCCCATCCTCGGCTATTGGCTGGGACGGCCCTTCTGGAACCGTGGCCTCATGACCGAGGCGGTGACGGCCAGCCTTGACTGGTTTTTTGATGCGGTGCCCGACGATGTGGTGATCTCGGGCGTGTTCGCGTTTAATGCGGCCTCTTTGGCCATCCAAACCAAGCTCGGGTTTACCCAAACCGGACGCTCCACCCTGCTCTGCCTTGCGCGCGACGCCGAGGTAGAGCATATCGACACACAAATGACGCGTGGCGTCTGGAAGGCCAGACCGAAATGAAATTTCTCGATCAAGCCAAAGTCTTTATCCGATCCGGCGATGGCGGGGGCGGCGCCGTGTCGTTTCTGCGTGAAAAATTCGTCGAATTCGGCGGACCCAATGGCGGCAATGGCGGGCGCGGCGGTGACGTCGTGCTCGAATGCGTCGACGGGCTCAACACCCTGATCGACTATCGCTATCAGCAGCACTTCAAGGCCAATACCGGCACCCATGGCATGGGCAAGAACCGCACCGGCGCCGATGGTGCCGATACGGTGCTGCGCGTGCCGGTGGGCACGCAGGTATTTGAAGACGACAACGAGACCCTGATTGCCGACATGACCGAAGTGGGCCAGCGCGTCGTGCTGCTGTCGGGCGGCAATGGCGGCTTCGGCAATGCCCACTTCAAGACCAGTGCCAATCAGGCGCCCCGTCACGCCAATCCCGGCCAGGTAGGCGTCGAAAAATGGGTCTGGTTGCGGCTCAAGCTGATTGCCGATGCCGGTCTTGTCGGTGAACCCAATGCCGGAAAATCGACTTTCCTGGCGGCTGTGTCCGCAGCCAAGCCCAAGATTGCCGACTATCCGTTCACCACCCTGCATCCCAATCTGGGCGTTGTGTCGATCGGCGAGCGCGATTTCGTACTGGCCGATATTCCCGGCCTGATCGAGGGCGCCAGCGAAGGCGTTGGCATTGGCGACCGCTTCCTTGGTCACATCGAGCGTTGCGGCGTCTTGATCCATCTGATCGATGGCACGCAGGACGACGTCAAGCGCGCCTATGAATCGATCCGCTATGAACTGGCCGCCTATGACGAACGTCTGGCCGAAAAGCCCGAGATCGTTGTGCTCAACAAGATTGATTCCATCCCGGCCGATGAGCTCAAGGAAAAGGTCAAGATCCTCAAAAAGATCAGCAAGCAGAACGTGCTGCAGGTCTCGGCCGTGACCGGCAAGGGCACCGACATGGTGCTCTATGGCGTGATCGAGACGCTGGACGCCGAAAAGGCCGCCAAGCTGGAAACAGCACGCCGCAAGGTGGAACCCAATTGGGCGCCTTAGTGCAGGCCGGGCGCCAGACTGTCGCCTCTCCCCCGAGCGGAGAGGTCGCCGCGCAGCGGCGGGTGAGGAGTTCAGTGCTCGGGCTTGGCACTGCACACACCTCGCATTGTGCACCCCTCCCCCTCACCCTCTCCCCTCAGGGGCGAGGGGATCAGATCGTGCCATGACCTCCCCCCTCGCGCCTTATCGGCGCCTGACCATCAAGATTGGCTCGGCTCTGCTTGTCGACAAGCAGGGCCAGTTGCGCGCCAGCTGGCTGGACGATCTGGCCAGCGATATTGCCGCGCTCAGGTCAGATCAACGCGAAGTGGTGATCGTCTCATCGGGCGCCATTGCGCTGGGGCGTGGCCTGCTGGGACTTTCAGCGACAGCCCTCACGCTTGAGCAGAGCCAGGCTGCCGCGAGCGCCGGCCAGATTGCCCTCAGCCAGGCCTGGGCGCAGGCCCTGGGCCGGCACGGCATCGTCACCGGGCAAATCCTGATCACACCCAATATTACCGAAGAGCGACGCTACTACCTCAATGCCCGCACCACCATTGCCACTCTGCTGGGCCTGGGTGCCGTCCCCATCATCAACGAGAACGACAGCGTCGCCACCGCCGAAATCCGCTATGGTGACAATGATCGCCTCTCGGCCCGCGTCGCCACCATGATCGAGGCTGATTGCCTGGTCCTGCTCAGCGACATCGATGGTTTATATACCGCGCCGCCGGCATCCCATCCCGATGCCAGCCATATTCCCGAGGTACGGGCGATCACGCCAGCCATTGAAGCCATGGCCGGCGGCGCGGCCAGCCATCTTTCGCGAGGCGGCATGACCACCAAGGTCGAGGCTGGCAAGATCGCCACCCAGGCCGGCACCGCCATGATCATCGCCAGGGGCACCGAACACCATCCCCTGCAGGCGCTGGCCAATAACGGTCGCCACACCCTGTTCTACCCCGCCCAAAGCCGGGCGCAGGCGCGCAAGCGCTGGATCATGGGCACGCTGGCGGTTTCAGGCACGGTCCAGGTTGATGCCGGCGCCGCCCGCGCCCTGCAGACCGGCAAGTCGCTGCTGCCGGTCGGCGTAACCAAGGTTTCCGGCGTGTTCGGTCGCGGCGATGCCATCGGTGTCAACAATCCCGATGGCATCGAGATTGCACGCGGCCTGGCCTCGCTCCACAGCGAAGAAGCGCGCATCGTCATGGGCAAGCACAGTGACACGGTGATCGAACTGCTGGGCGTCGGCAATCGTGCCGCCCTGATCCATCGTGACAATCTGGTTCTGGTGGGAACACAGGAGGATGGCCATGAGCCAGGTTGAAGCCCCAACCGATCTGTCCCAGATCATGACGACGCTGGGCGACAATGCCCGGATCGGCGCCAGGGCGCTGGCCCTTGCAACGCCCGAGCAGAAGCGCACGGCGCTGCTCACCGCCGCCGGCGCCATAAATGCACACCGCAAGAAAATCCTCGCCGCCAACGCCAAGGACATGGCCCTGGCGCGCACCAAGGGGATTTCTGCCGCGTTTCTCGACCGGCTCGAGCTCACCGACCTACGCATTGATGGCATCATCGAAGCGGTCAAGACCATTGCCGAACTGCCCGACCCGATTGGCGCCGTCATCGCCGAGTGGGACCGCCCCAATGGTCTGCATATCGAACGCGTCCGTACCCCGCTCGGGGTCATTGGCGTGATCTTCGAATCGCGCCCCAATGTGACCGCAGACGCCGGCGCACTTGCCATCAAATCAGGCAATGCCGTCATTCTGCGTGGCGGCAGCGACAGTTTCCATTCCAGTCACGCCATCGTCGAGTGCATGCTCGATGGCCTGCATCTGGCGGGGCTCCCCGTCGAATGCGTGCAACTGGTGCCCACCACCGACCGCGCCGCCGTGGGCGAAATGCTCAAGGGCCTCAATGGCAATATCGACGTCATCGTGCCGCGCGGCGGCAAGACGCTGGTGGCCCGCGTCCAGGAAGAGGCGCGCGTGCCGGTCTTTGCCCATCTTGAGGGCCTGGTGCATGTCTACATCGACAAGTCAGCCGACCTCGACAAGGCCGTAGCGATAACCCTCAATGCCAAGATGCGCCGGACCGGCATCTGCGGCGCAGCCGAAACCCTGCTCGTGCATAAGGACGTGCTGGCCACCCACCTCAAGCCCATCCTTGAGGCGCTGATTGCCAAGGGTTGCGAAATCCGCGGCGACCAGACCGTCATCGAAGCGATACCCACGGCCCGCCCGGCGACAGAAACCGACTGGCGCACCGAATACGAGGACGCCATCATCTCGGTCAGGATCGTCGACAGTCTTGCCGATGCGATCGCCCATATCGAAAAATACTCCAGCCATCACACCGAAGCGATCATTGCCGAGGATGCCGAAGCGGTCAAAACATTCTTCAACCAGATCGACAGCGCCATTCTGATGCACAATGCCTCGACCCAGTTTGCCGATGGCGGCGAATTCGGGTTTGGCGGCGAGATCGGCATCGCCACCGGCAAGATGCACGCCCGTGGTCCGGTGGGCGTGGAACAACTCACCAGCTTCAAATACCGCGTCCGCGGCACCGGCCAGACGAGACCGTGACCCCTTTTGACCTTGCGTGAGCCCCTCCACATTCCCGGCATAACCGAACTGCCGCCCTCCGGGCCCGGCATGCGCATCGGCCTGTTCGGCGGCAGTTTCAATCCCATCCACGAGGGCCACCGCCTGGTGGTGGAAGAAACGCTCCGGCGGCTCGACCTGGATGCGCTGTGGGTTCTGGTAACGCCCGGTAACCCACTCAAAGACAATAGCGAATTGGTTCCGCTCGCGGACCGGGTCCGGGCCGCCCGGGCGCTTCTCGATCACCCCAAGGTGCGCGTCACCGGTTTTGAAGCGGCCCGTGGCTTCACCTATTCATGGCAGACCATACGCTTCCTCACCCAGTCCATGCCCGACCGCAACTTTGTCTGGATCATGGGCGCCGACAATCTGGTCAATTTCAGCCGCTGGGAGCGCTGGCGCGATATCGCGGCCATGGTCCCCATGGCGGTCTATGTCCGGCCAGGGTCTGGACGCCGTGCCCCTGTTTCCATGGCGGCCAGCGCCTTGGCACAATGGCGCATCGACGAAGATGACGCCACGCGCCTGGCAAGCCTTGCCGCGCCCGCCTGGGTATATCTGCACGGGCGCCAATCACAGCTGTCATCCTCGGCCATTCGGGCACGACGACAAGACGTTAAGCCAAAATGAAGACGCAATCTTGCGAAACTGTCGTCAAAAGCGCATATTGCACTGGTGTGATGACTATCACCGGAACAGGAACTGACTGCTTGCCGTTTGAAAAGACGCCTGCATATTCCGATCAACTACCAAGGATGCTGACCCCCCGCATGACCCATGCACGCGCATGGGCGGAAGGCCATTGATGATGGCCGCCCTGCCCGAAAACACCGCCACTCCAGCCACAACGTCGCTTGCGACTCCGGAACGACCCATGATCGACGTGATTTTGAACTGCCTTGACGATGCCAAGGCCGAAGAAATCGTCGCCGTCGACATTGTGGGTAAATCCTCGCTGGCCGATCACATGGTCGTCGCCTCAGGGCGCTCGCAGCGACACGTCGGTGCCGTAGCCGATCAGATGATTACCGCGCTGCGCGAAGCTGGCTACGGCAAGCCACGCATCGAGGGACTGCCCCATTGCGATTGGGTCCTGGTCGATGCGGGCGATGTCATCGTCCATATCTTCCGGCCTGAAGTGCGCGAGTTCTACAACATCGAAAAGATGTGGCAGGCGGATTTCGCGGCTGACGCGCACTAGAGTCATTTAATGCGCATGACGATTGCGGCCGTCGGCCGGATGAAGGCCGGGCCGGAGCGGGAAATGGTGGCGCGCTACCTCGACCGCGCGGTCGGCGGCGGCAAGCCGCTTGCCTTGACCGGGTTTGACGTCATCGAACTCAGTGAATCACGCTCTTCCGCGGCCGCCAGTCGCAAGACCGAGGAAGCCAAAGCGCTCAAGGCCGCCTTGCCAGAGGGCATCATCGTCGCACTCGATGAACGGGGCAAATCGGTTGCTTCGGAAGCCTTTGCCCGCCAGATCGGCCGCTGGCGCGATGATGGCCGCCCTGCGGCCAGCTTTGTCATCGGCGGGGCCGACGGGCTTGACCCCGAATTCGTTGCCAAGGCAGATCTGGTATTGAGCTTTTCGCCGCTGACCTGGCCACACCAGCTTGTTCGTATCATGCTGGCTGAACAACTTTATCGCACCACCACCATCCTGGCTGGACATCCCTATCACCGTGGCGATTAGCCCATGCAGTCCGATCTATGGTTAAGCAACGTTAACCTGCGGTTTTCTGCATGCTTGTTATGGTGCGGGCATTGATTCGGGCGCCGCGCGCCGTTGCTGGAGACGTCATGGCGCTAAAGCCAGGCATGACACTGGGATTGCTGCTTGTCAGCACGCTGCTGACGGGGTTTTCGACCGTGTCGCTGCACGCCCAGTCAGCGACCACGGAACCGGCCGAGACGCCCGCTTCGGCTGGCGCCGCCATCGCTCCCGACGCGACCGAACCCGAACCCCAGCCGGCAGATCCTGCGACGAGCCAGTCCGATCTGGAAGCGGTGGAGGCTTCCATTTCGCTGAGCCAGCAGCGCATGGATGAACTCAAGGCAGAGATCGCCGCCATGGAAGGTGATCGAACCAAGCAGAACGCGGCATTGATTGCCGCCGCTCAGCGGGTCAAGCTCGCTGAAATCGAAGTGGCCGATGTCGAGGGACGACTTTCCGACCTCATCGTGTCCGAACTCGACGTCCGTGGTCGGCTCGACGGCTCCAATGCCGAGATTGCCAATGTCCTGGCCGCTCTTGAGCGCATTTCACTCAATCCGCCGCCGGCGCTGATTGTCGACCCCGATGACGCACTGGGCTCGGCGCGCAGCGCCCTGCTGATCGCCGCCATCGTTCCCCAGTTGCGTGCCAAAGCCGATTCGGTCACCGCCGATCTGAACAAGCTCACCGCCATCAAGACCGCGGCCTTGGCCGAAGAGGCAACACTGCGGGCCAACCATGCGGTGCTCGAAGAAGAACAATTGCGCATCGCCACGCTGATTGCCGCGCGCAAGCAGGGAATTGGCGTGCGCACCGCCGAACTGGAAGCCGAGGAGCAGCAGGCAATCGCCCTGGCGGCGCGGGCGACCTCGCTCAAGGAACTGGTCGACAGCCTGTCGTCGCAGGTCAGCTCGGTATCGAACGCAGCGGCAGCGGCCGACGCGGTGGTTGACCCCGATCTGCCCGTGATGTCGGCGCAGGACATCCAGCTCGCCTTCGCCGACAGCGCCCGCACCGAGCCCGCTGTGCCCTTTGGTGTCGCCAAAGGCTATCTGACAATGCCCGCCAATGGCGTGAACGTGCTCGACTATGGCGCCCGCGACGGCTTTGGTGGCATCAGCCACGGCATCTCACTGATTACCCGCGCCGAGGCACAGGTCGTCGCTCCGGCTGATGGCTGGGTGCTCTACAAGGGCCCCTACCTCAATTATGGCCAAATCATCATTCTCAATACGGGCCAAAGCTACACCGCCCTTCTGGCTGGACTGGAATCCGTGACCGTCGACATTGGTCAGTTTGTGCAAATGGGCATGCCCCTGGGTACAATGGGTTCACGCACAATTGGGCGCACGGTAACCACCAGTGCTGGCGCTGCCCAGCCGACCCTCTATATTGAACTTCGACAGAACAACGAGCCCCTCGATCCCACCGGATGGTGGGCGACCCCGACACAGAGTGGATAGAACCCTCATGCGCCTTTCCTCCCTTCGCGCTGCAGTCCTCGCCGTGGCGCTGCTGACTCCAGTTAGCCCTCTGCTTGCCCAGGAGGCCCCTGCGCCGGTTGACCCTGTTCCAGGCGCCGAGCAGACCGATCCCAATGCTGACGCTGCCCCGCCCACACCCCGTGATCCGCTCAAGATCTACGCCGATCTCAATCTTTTCGGCGAAATCTTTGATCGCATTCGCGCCGAATATGTCGATCCGCCGGACGAGCAGGAGCTTATCCGCGCCGCGATCCAGGGCATGCTGACATCCCTGGATCCGCATTCGGGCTATCTGCCGCCCGCCGACTATGACGACATGGGCGTCAATATGTCCGGCGAATTCGGCGGTCTCGGCATCGAAGTCACCATGGAAGAGGGCGTCATCAAGGTGATTTCCCCCATCGATGACACGCCTGCCGCCAAGGCCGGCATCCTGGCCAACGATCTGATCATCGAGCTCGATGGCGTGCAGGTCCAGGGCCTTACGCTGGACCAGGCCGTCGAGAAGATGCGTGGCCCGATCGGCACCGACATCAAGGTCACCGTGATGCGGGAAGGGGTCGAAAAGCCGCTCGATTTCGATCTGACCCGCGCCACGATCGCCATGCGCGCCGTACGCTATTCCCTGGAAGGGGAAGGCGGGGACGTCGCTGTGATTCGTCTGGCCCGCTTCTCCGAGCAAGCCTTTGTCGGCATCGAAAAGGCCATCAAGGACATTTACGCCGATCGTGATGGCGTAGCCCCCAAGGGCATCATTCTTGATCTGCGCAACAACCCCGGCGGACTGGTCGATCAGTCCGTCTATGTGGCCGACGCTTTCCTCAAGCAGGGCGCTGTCGTGCTGACACGTGGCCGGCTTCCCGAAGAAAGCGCGCGCTATGATGCGCAGCCCGACGCTCTTGATGCCCAACTTGCCGACATCCCACTGGTCGTCCTGATCAATGGCGGTTCGGCATCGGCTTCCGAGATCGTCGCCGGCGCCCTGCAGGACCACAAGCGCGCCACGGTGGTGGGCACCCGCTCGTTCGGCAAGGGCTCGGTCCAGTCCATCATCTCGCTGGGTCCCGATGGCGCGATGCGCTTGACCACGGCGCGTTACTACACGCCCAACAACCGCTCGATCCAGGCCGTGGGCATCACGCCCGACATCGAAGTCTTCCAGAACGTCCCGGCCGAATTCCAGGGCCGCGATGAAATCATCGGTGAGGCCGGTCTCGCCGGGCACATCAAGATTGAAGGTCAGGAAGAAACCACGGTCGGCTCGTCGGTCTATGTGCCGGCCGACAATGCCGACGATACCCAGTTGCAATATGCCATCCGCCTGATTGATGGCGAGGAAGCCAACGACGCCTTCCCGCCCAAGGCAGAGTAGCTTTCTGGTGTGTTATGAAATTGCTGGGGCGAGGCGGCTGATTCGCTGCCTCGCCCCAGCTGTTTTCGGGACCTTGTTCAATGACCGATGACCTGACCACGCCGCTCACCGGTGCCAAGGGCAAGACTAAAGCGCGCCGGAGCCTGCCGATCGCGCGCATCCTGTTCGGTCTGCTCGCGCTGATCGCGATGGCTTTCGCTGCCCGCATCTTGATGGTCGACGATCCCGAAGGCGGTCGACCCAGCCAGGAAGTGGCTATCACCTCGACCCGCAACGCCAACTCGGTCGCCAATACGGTTGCCGAAGGGCCGGTGACCATTACCGCTGATCCGCAGCAATTTCCGGCCGGCGCGGCAATGACCGGCGTCACCACGGGCGCCGGTGGTCCCAGCTCGGTGAACGGGCTGCCTGATATTTTTGGCGCCTTGCCCGATCTGAGCGAGGAGACTGCCGATGGCCCGATTCCGCGCATTTCGGCAACCGGCCTGACCCCGTTCGCCGCCTATGCCCACCCCGCCGGTGATGCGGTTGCCAGCGGTAAGCCGATGATCGCCATTGTGGTGACCGGCCTGGGAATCAACGAGCAGGGCTCGCTCAACGCCATCGATGCCTTGCCAAGCGCAATGACCCTGGCCTTTGCGCCCTATGGCAAGGCCCTGTCGACGACCGTGGCAGCAGCACGGACGGCCGGTCATGAGGTACTGCTCGAGGTGCCGCTGGAACCCTTTGATTACCCCCAGAACGATCCCGGGCCGCAGACGCTGCTGACCGGCGATGCCACGCGCGCCAATCTGGACAAGCTGTTCTGGCTGATGTCCCGCTTTGGCGGCTATATCGGCCTGATCAACAATATGGGTGCCCGCTTCACCGCATCGGCGGCTGACTTTTCGCCCATGATGGAGGAGCTGGGTGCCCGGGGCCTGGGGTATCTCGATGATGGCTCATCCAATCGCTCGCTGGCCCCCCAGCTGGCCCAGGGTAACAATGTCCCCTATTCGCGCGCCGATCTGATGATCGATGCCAACCCCTCGCGCGCATCCATTCTTGCAGCGCTTGCCAGCCTTGAGGCCACAGCGTTGGAGAAAGGGGCTGCAATTGGTATTGTCAGCGCGCTGCCCATTTCGATCACCTCGATTGCCGACTGGTCGCGCGACCTTGAAGCCAAGGGCATTGTGCTGGTGCCAGCCAGCGTTTTGATGAAATAGAGCTCACCGATGACCACAAGTCGCCCCGACCGCCAATCCCTGCCCTATCGTGACTGCGTGGGCGTTGTGATCTTCAACCAGCAAGGCAATGTCTTTATCGGTCGACGGATCGCCGATCACGGATCGGAAGACCAGTCCGAGGTTGAGGCGCCCTGGCAGATGCCACAGGGAGGCATCGACAAGGGGGAGGATCCGCTGCGGGCTGCACTGCGCGAACTGCATGAGGAAACCAATATAACCTCGGTCAGCCTGTTGGCCGAGGCGCCCGAGTGGATCCACTACGATCTGCCCGACGAAGCGCTCGGAATAGCACTCAAGGGCCAGTTTCGCGGTCAGCGCCAGCGCTGGTTCGCCTTTGCCTTTACCGGCAAGGACAGCGAGATCGACGTCCAGACCCCCGGCGCTGGCAAGTTCACTGCCGAGTTCGACGCCTGGCGCTGGGAGAAACTGACCCGAACACCGTCATTGATCGTGCCGTTCAAGAAGGATGCCTATGAGCGGGTCGTTGCCGCCTTTGCAGACATCCCGCAACGCTTTACCCACACCTGAGCCATGAAGACTATTGGCCTGATTGGTGGCATGAGCTGGGAGTCCACGGCGCATTATTACCGCGTGATGAACCAGGAGACCGCCCGTCTGCTTGGCGGGCTGCACTCGGCGCCCTTAATCGTTCATTCGGTGGATTTTGCGCCCGTCGCGCAGATGCAGGCTGATGGCGACTGGGCCGGGGCTGGCGAGCAGTTGGCCGCCGTCGCCAGCGGACTGCAGACCGCCGGTGCCCAGATCATCGGCCTTGCCACCAACACGATGCATATTGTCGCCGAAACCATTACCCGCGACCTGAGCGTGCCATTTGTCCACATCGCTGACCCCACCAGCGACGCGCTGCTTGCCGATGGCTTCAGCACCGTCGGCCTTTTGGGCACACGGTTCACCATGGAAATGGGTTTCTACCGTGATCGTCTGGCGGCACGGGGCTTGACCGCCCTCATCCCTGAAGTCGATCGCACCAATCTTAATGGCATCATCTACGATGAATTATGCCGCGGCATCGTGCGCGAGCAGTCCCGGCGCGTTTATGTAAGCGCCATCGAGCGCCTCGCTGCCCGGGGGGCGGAAGCCGTCATCCTGGGCTGTACGGAAATCACCATGCTGATCGACGATGATGTCAGCCCGATTCCGGTTTACGACACCACCGATCTGCACGCCAAGGCGCTGATTTCAGCCGCTCTGAGCTAAGCCACGCCGTGCACGGCCAATTGGCTGCTGGTCGCGCCGCGGCCGGCGCGGCCCCGCGCTAGAACTCGTTCCAGTCCTCGGAGACCGCGGCATTGCCATGGCTGATATAGGACTTGGCAGCACGCTTGACCTTGTCCTGCAATGCCCGGATGCCACCCCGGGGCATTTCTGCCAGGGGAGCCTGCGCACTGGCCGGACGATCACGTTCTTCCAGAACAAATATCTCCACGATCCGGTCGAGCTCGGAGGCCTGGCTTTCGGTCTGCTCGATGGCCGCGTTGATCTCCTCGACCAGCGCCGCATTGTGCTGGGTCATCTCGTCC
>TARA_R110002124_G_scaffold109676_9_pt1 | contig 12272 bp, 9 predicted proteins | sample TARA_R110002124 | Tara Oceans TARA_R110002124 (sample SAMEA4397445) | marine metagenome | biome: Polar Biome; feature: [SRF] surface water layer (ENVO:00010504); material: water (ENVO:00002006), including particulate matter (ENVO:01000060) such as... | depth 5 m | reverse complement strand
TCAGTGCGAGGTGGTGACCTTCACCGCCGATCTGGGGCAGGGCGAAGAGCTCGAGCCGGCGCGCAAGAAGGCCGAGCTGATGGGGATCAAGGATATCCGCATCGAGGATCTGCGCGAGGAATTCGTGCGCGATTTCGTGTTCCCGATGTTCCGCGCCAATGCAGTTTACGAGGGCGTTTACCTGCTGGGCACCTCCATCGCCCGGCCGCTGATCGCCAAGCGCCTGGTGCAAATCGCCCAGGAAGTCGGCGCCGACGCCATTTCCCACGGAGCCACCGGCAAGGGCAATGACCAGGTGCGGTTCGAGCTGACCGCCAATGCGCTCGATCCCGCGATCAAGGTGATCGCGCCGTGGCGCGAATGGGACATTTCCTCGCGTACGCAGCTGATCGATTATGCCGAAAAGCACCAGATCCAGGTGCCCAAGGACAAGCGCGGCGAAGCCCCGTTCTCGGTCGATGCCAATCTGCTGCACACCTCTTCGGAGGGCAAGGTGCTCGAGGATCCCGCCGAAGTGGCGCCCGAATATGTCTATCAGCGCACCGTGGCGCCTGAAGATGCGCCCAACGAGCCCGAGATCATCACCATCGGCTTCGAAAAGGGCGATGCGGTTTCGGTCAATGGCGTGGCGCTGTCGCCCGCGGCGGTGCTGACCAAGCTGAACGAGCTGGGCGGCAAGCATGGCGTGGGCCGGCTTGATCTGGTGGAGAACCGCTTTGTCGGCATGAAGTCGCGCGGCATCTACGAGACGCCCGGCGGCACGATCCTGCTCAGCGCACACCGCGGCATTGAATCGATCACGCTCGATCGCGGCGCGGCCCATCTCAAGGATGAGATCATGCCGCGCTATGCCGAGCTGATCTATAATGGCTTCTGGTTTGCGCCCGAGCGCGAGATGCTGCAGGCACTGATCGACAAGAGCCAGGAATTCGTGGCCGGCGAAGTCACGCTCAAGCTCTACAAAGGCAGTGCCAATGTAATCGCGCGGCGCTCGGCCAATTCGCTCTATTCGGAAGACCTGGTGACCTTTGAAGAGGGCACCGGCAATTATGATCATCACGACGCCGAGGGCTTCATCCGGCTCAATGGTCTGCGCCTGAAGACCTACGCCGCCCGCAACAAGCTGGCTGGCCGAGGCTAGCGACACCCGGGCGGAGACCTGTGGCCGCGTTCGCAGTTCTCCGCCCGGCGCCTTAATCGAACGTTAGGCGCTTTCGAACTAGCCTCTGGTCGGGCGCGATATTGGCGCGTTCCGGACACGGCGACATATTGGTGCGCCACGAAGGGGATTCGTCGAGTGCGCGCAGTTGATGCTGGCAACTTGAGCGAAATGGCCGAAGCATTGCTGCTTGATGCCGCGCTTGAAAACATCCCGTATGGGTTTTGTGTCTGGTCAAAGCAGTTCCGCCTGGTGATGTGGAACCAGAATTACAGCGATTGCTACGGCTTTTCGGCGGATGCACTGCATCGCGGCATGAGCCTTGAGGATGTGGTGCAGCTCAGTTGCAAACTGGGCAACCATCCCGAGCGGACCGCCGAGGAGTTCTACGAGACCTATACCGGTCAGTTGCTGGCCAATTGCAACGGCGCGCGGGTCAAGAGCCAGGAAATGGTGCGCGGCCGGCGGACCATTGAAACAGCCCATGTCTATTCGGAGGCGCTGGGCTGGGTGGTCACCCATGAGGATATCACCGACGAGGTGGCCCGTATCGAGGTGGTGCAAAAGCGCAAACTCGAGCTTGAGCGGCAGAATATCCGCCTTGATGCGGCGGTCAACAATATCAGCCAGGGCCTGTGCATGATGGATGCGCGGGGGCGTCTGGTGATCTGCAACGAACCCTATGCCCGCATCTATGGCTTGCCCGAGGCATTGTTGCGGCCGGGCACCCAGCTCGAAGATATTCTTGATCATCTGTTCGCGATCGGGATGAGCTCGGGCGGCTCGCGGGACGACTATGTCGCCTGGCGCCGGGACCTGATCGGGCGGCGCGAATATGGCAAGACGGTCCACGAACTGAACAATCGCACCATCATGATGCAGCACCATCCGATGAAGGATGGCGGCTGGGTGTCGACCCATGAAGACATAACCGAGCAGAAGCTGAACGAGGCGCGCATCCAGCATCTGGCGCGCCACGATGCCTTGACCGATTTGCCCAACCGCATCGAGTTCCTCGACCAGATGGCCAAGGCCGAAGCGGGCCTGAAACGGGGCGACAAGGCGGCGGTGCTGTATATCGACCTGGATCACTTCAAGGCGGTCAACGACACGCTGGGGCATGCGGTGGGCGACGAAGTCATCAAGCAGGCCTCGGCTCGCCTGTGGGGCGCCACGCGGGAATCCGATGTGCTGGCCCGGCTTGGGGGCGACGAATTTGCGCTGCTGATGCGGCCGATCGAGGGCTCGGACGCTGCCGCCAAGGTGGCCGACCGCATCATCCGCTCGATGAGCGTTCCCATGCTGATCGGTGGGCAGCATATCGAGATCGGCGCCAGTGTCGGCATTGCCGTGGGTCCAGGCGACGGGGTCAAGACCGACACGCTGGTCAAGAACGCCGATCTGGCGCTGTACAAGGCCAAGAGCGAGGGGCGCTCGAACTACCACTTCTTCGAACCGGGCATGGATGCCGAACTGCAGCAGCGCCGGCTCATCGAGACCGGCCTGCGCATGGCGTTGCAGCGCAACGAGCTGCGGCTGGTCTACCAGCCCTTGCTGGGCCTGGCCGAAAACCGCGTCATCTGCGTGGAAGCGCTGCTGCGCTGGGATCACGATGACCGCACCGTGTCGCCGGTCGAGTTCATCCCGATTGCCGAGGAGACCGGGCTGATCGTGCCGATTGGGGAATGGGTGCTGCGCGAGGCCACCAAGGCGGCCGCCAAATGGCCCGGCAAGGTGCGCCTGGCCGTCAATCTGTCGCCCGTGCAGTTCAAGAACCGCGACCTTGTGGGCCTGGTGAAATCGGCCCTGGACGATGCCGGGCTGCCTGCCGCGCAGCTGGAACTCGAGATCACCGAGTCGCTGCTGCTGGCGGAAAACGAGACCACACTGAGGGCCCTGCACGATCTGCGCGCCATGGGCGTGCGCATTTCGATGGACGATTTCGGCACGGGCTATTCCTCGCTGAGCTATCTGCGCAGCTTTCCGTTCGACAAGATCAAGATCGATCGCTCGTTCATGGCCGATCTGACCGACCGCAAGGATAGCCAGGCCATCATGCAGGCCGTGATCGGGCTGGGTCGGTCGCTGGGCATGTCGACAACCGCCGAGGGCGTCGAGACCGAGGAGCAGCTTGCGCTGGTCCGGGCGCAGGGGGCGACCGAAATACAGGGCTTTCTGTTCTCGCCGCCGCTGCCGCCTGCGGTGCTGTTCAACCTGCTGCTCGCCGATAGCAAGACGGCCACCGTTCAGAAAAAGGCCAGCTGAGGCCAGGCCTGCCGCTGGTCCTGATTGAGGCTGGATGCGGCCCTGGCAGCAACGCTGCGGGAGGGGCGCAGTGCCGATTTCGTCGCTCCGCAACCCACCTTTGCATCGCTCGCGCTTGTGGAAAAGCCTATCTTCCTGTAAGGCAGCGCCAACTGCGCCAGTCCCGGTTTGCCGGGGGAACTGGTGCGCGTTTATTCCTGCATGGTTCAGCCGATTGTTGCCGCCCCTATAGCGGCCCGAGGTTTTGGGATCATGCCAAACAGGCCGGATCCCATATATGTCCTTGCGAAATATCGCCATTATCGCCCACGTTGACCACGGTAAGACAACACTGATCGACGTGCTGCTCAAGCAGTCCGGTTCTTTCCGCGAGAACGAACGCGTCGAAGAACGCGCCATGGACAGCAATGACATCGAGCGCGAGCGTGGCATTACCATTCTGGCCAAGGTCACCTCGCTGCTGTGGAAAGATACGCGCATCAATATCGTGGACACCCCCGGCCATGCCGACTTCGGCGGCGAAGTCGAGCGCATCCTGTCCATGGTCGATGGCGTGGTCATCCTGGTGGACGCGGCCGAAGGCCCGATGCCCCAGACCAAGTTCGTGCTCGGCAAGGCGCTGGCCCAGGGCCTGCGCCCGATCGTGGCGATCAACAAGATCGACAAGTCCGACGAACGCCACCTCGAAGTGCTCGAGGAAATCTTTGATCTGTTCATCGCACTGGACGCCTCGCCCGAGCAGCTCGACTTCCCCGTGCTCTATGGTTCGGCCAAGCAGGGCTGGATGGCGCTCGAGCCAGAAGGTCCAAAGGACGATCTGGGCCCGCTGCTCGACAAGGTGATCGAGCATGTGCCCGAGCCGACCGTCGAAGAAGGTCAGTTCCGCATGCTGGTGACCACCATCGAGCGCAACCCCTTTCTGGGCCGTATCCTGACCGGCCGCATCACCTCGGGCACCGTCAAGTCGAACGATCCGATCCACACCCTCAACCGCGAGGGCAAGGAAGTCGAGAAAGGCCGCGTGTCCAAGGTCCTGGCCTTCCGTGGCCTGGAGCGCACTCCCGTCGATATCGGCGAAGCCGGCGACATCATCGCCATTGCCGGTCTGGTGACCTCGACCGTTGCCGACACCATCTGCGCGCCGCAGGTGACCACGCCCATCGCCTCCAAGCCGATCGATCCGCCAACCCTGTCGGTCACCTTCCGCATCAATGACGGCCCGCTGGCCGGTCGCGAAGGCGACAAGGTGCAGTCGCGCGTGATTCGCGAACGGCTGATGCGTGAAGCCGAGGGCAATGTTGCCATCCGCGTCACGCCCGGCGAAGACAATGACAGCTACGATGTGGCCGGCCGCGGCGAATTGCAGCTGGCCGTGCTGATCGAAAACATGCGCCGCGAGGGCTTTGAGCTCACCATTGGTCGGCCCAAGGTGCTGTTCAAGGAGGAGAACGGCCAGAAGATGGAGCCGGTCGAGGAAGTCATCATCGACGTCGATGACGAGCACACCGGCACCGTGGTGCAGAAGCTGACCGAGCGGAAGGGCGAGCTGACCGACATGCGTCCGTCCGGCATTGGCCGCACCCGCATCCAGCTGCTGGTGCCGACCCGCTCGCTGATCGGCTATCAGCCCGAGCTGCTCAGCGACACGCGCGGGACGGCCATCTTCAACCGGTTGTTCCACTCCTTCGTGCCCTTCAAGGGCGATCTGCCCGGCCGTCGCACGGGCGTGCTGATCTCCAACGGCACCGGCCAGTCCGTGGCCTTTGCGCTGTGGAACCTGGAAGACCGCGGCCAGATCATGATCGACTCGGGCGTGGATATCTATGAAGGCATGATCATCGGCGAGCATTCCCGCGAGAACGATCTCGAGGTCAATGCGCTCAAGGGCAAGCAGCTCACCAATATCCGCACCACGTCCAAGGACGAGGCGGTGCGCCTGACCACGCCCAAGAAGCTCACCCTCGAGCAGTCGCTGGGCTATATCGCCGAAGACGAATATGTCGAGGTGACCCCCAAGTCGCTCCGCCTGCGCAAGATCTGGCTCGACCCCAATGATCGCAAGCGCATGAGCCGGACCTCCAAGGCCAGCTAAATCAATGGGGCTTCGGGGGAAACTCTGGAGCCCTTGTTTTTTTGTTGGGGATTTGCGGGCATGGTCCGCCCGGGATCAACAGGAGCGCGCCATGACCGAATGGATCATTCAGACCATTGCCGACTGGGGCTATGTCGGCATTTTTCTGGTCATGCTGGCCGAGTCGATCTTTCCGCCCATTCCCTCGGAACTGATCATCCCGTTTGCCGGTTTTGCCGCCGCCAATGGCGAGCTCAATTTCGTTGGCGTGCTGATCGCGGCAACCATCGGTGCGGTCGTGGGCATGCTGCCCTGGTACTATGCCGGCCGCATCTTCGGGCTGGAGCGGTTGCGCGCGCTGTCGGACAGGTTCGGGCGCATCATGACGCTCAATGCCGAAGAGATCGACATCGCCGTCAAGGTGTTCCATCGCTTCGGGCCCATCATCGTGCTGTTTGGCCGGCTGATGCCGCTGATCCGCACGCTGATCTCGATCCCGGCCGGCCTGGCCCGTATGCCGCTGCCCGTGTTCCTGCTGGCCTCGACGACCGGTGCCCTGATCTGGAATATCGTTCTGACCTCGGCCGGATACCTGCTGCATGAGCATTATGAGATGGTCGAGACGATCCTTGATCCGCTGAGCTATGTGGTGCTGGCGCTTGTGGTGCTGCTCTATATCTATCGCGTCATCGTCTGGCGACCGAGCACATCGACCACCGAGCCGAACGGTTTGTGAGTTTGACGGCTTGACCACGAGCCGGCTTTTGCGCCAAGACGCTTGGCAAAGCGAGGTTTGCTCATGGACAAGTTCACTACCCTGACCGGTGTCGCGGCGCCCCTGCCGTTCATCAATATCGACACCGATATGATCATTCCCAAGCAGTATCTGAAAACCATCAAGCGGACCGGGCTGGGTTCGGCGCTGTTTTCCGAAATGCGCTATAATGAGGACGGCAGCGAAAACCCCGATTTCGTGCTGAACAAACCCGCCTATCGTCAGGCACAGATCATCGTGGCCGGCGATAATTTCGGCTGTGGCTCAAGCCGTGAGCATGCGCCATGGGCGTTGCTGGATTTCGGCATCCGCTGCGTGATTTCCACCAGCTTTGCCGATATCTTCTACAATAACTGCTTCAAGAACGGCATTCTGCCGCTCGTTGTCTCGCCCGAGCAGCTCAAGCTGCTGCTCGACGATGCCGAACGCGGCTCGAACGCCACCCTGACCGTGGATCTGGCGGCCCAGACCATACAGGGCCCCGATGGCGGCACGATCTCGTTTGACATCGATCCGACCCGCAAGCAGATCCTGCTCGAGGGGCTCGATGACATTGCCGGGACGCTGAAGTCGGATCCCTCGATCACCGCGTTTGAAAACAAGATGGCGGCCGATCGCCCCTGGCTCTGAGTCACCCATGCAGCGCATTTCCAGCGGCTCCCCCTTCGAAGCCAGTTTTGGCTATTCCCGTGCCGTCCGGCATGAAGACACCGTCTATGTGTCGGGCACCACGGGCTACGACTATGCCAGCATGACCATGCCCGACGATGTGGGCCAGCAGGCAGCCAATGCCCTGGCCACTATCGACAAGGCACTCAGGCAGGCCGGCTCGTCCATCCAGGATACCGTGCGCGTGGTCTATTATGTGGGTGACCGGGCCGATGTCGACGCGGTGGTCAAGGCCGTCGGCCCGGTGTTCCAGGACATCCGCCCGGCCGCCTCGATGCTGATCGTGCAGATGATCGAAGCCGGCATGAAGATCGAGATCGAAGTCACGGCGCGGATTGGGGCGGCCACGAGCTGAACCATGGACATCGTGCTCGATACAGCTCCTGTCGAGGCCGACCGCACGGTCATCGTCGATGGTCTGCTCGAATTCAATGCCGCTGCCTCGGGCCGTCCGCGCACGGCCAAGAAGGATTTGGCCGTCCTGCTGCAAGATGATGCCGGTGCGACGCTTGGCGGGCTCTGGGGCGAGATCTATTCGGACTGGCTGTTCATCGAGCTGCTTTATGTGCCGCAGGGACTGCGGGGGCAGAATCTGGGCAGCCGGCTGATGGCGCATGCCGAGGCCCATGCCCGGGCGCAGAACCTTACGGGCATCTGGCTCGATACCTATTCCTTCCAGGCCCGCCCGTTCTACGAAAAGCTCGGCTTCACCGTGGTCGGAGAAATCCCCGACATGCCGCCAGGCGGCGCGCGTTATTTTCTGAGCAAACCGCTCCGGTCCGCGCTCTGAGCTGCTCGCTGCCGGCGGATGCCGGCATGAGTGCGGGTTGCATGGGGTGGCTTGCTTCGGGCCGGCAAAAGACGCTATGAGCGTGGCAATAGGCGTAACCACCAGTACGGCAAGGACCCATCATGGCCAGTCACTCTCTCTTCCTGCTGCCCGGCGACGGCATCGGTACCGAAATCATGGCCGAGGTCGACAAGCTGATCGCCTGGACCAATGCCGAGCAGCTCACCGATTTTTCGACCGATCGCGGTCTGGCCGGCGGCGCGGCTTACGATGCCCATCAGGTGGCGATCACCGATGAGGACACCGAAAAGGCCAAGGCAGCCGACGCGGTGATCTTTGGCGCGGTGGGTGGTCCCAAATGGGACAATGTTCCCTATGAGCACCGCCCCGAAGCCGCCCTGCTGCGCCTGCGCAAGGAAATGGCCGTTTTCGCCAATCTGCGTCCGGCGATCTGCTATCCGGCGCTGGCCGATGCTTCCTCGCTCAAGCGCGAGCTGGTGGAAGGGCTCGACATCCTGATCGTGCGCGAGCTGACCGGCGGGGTCTATTTCGGCGAGCCCAAGACCATTACCGATCTGGGTGACGGGCAGAAGCGCGCCATCGATACCCAGGTCTACGAGACCTATGAAATCGACCGGATTACCCGCGTCGCCTTCGATCTGGCGCGCACCCGCAACAACAAGGTGCATTCGGCCGACAAGAAGAATGTGATGAAGTCGGGCGTCTTGTGGGATGAGGTGGTCAGGGGCATCGCCAAGGACTATCCCGATGTCGAGCTGCACCACATCCTGGCCGACAATGCCGCCATGCAGCTGGTGCGCAATCCCAAGCAGTTCGACGTCATGGTCACCGACAATCTGTTCGGCGATATCCTGAGCGACGTCGCGGCCATGCTGACCGGTTCGCTGGGCATGCTGCCTTCGGCCAGCCTGGGCGCCCCCGATCCCGTCACCGGCAAGCGCAAGGCCTTTTACGAGCCCGTGCACGGCTCGGCTCCCGATATTGCCGGCAAGGGCATTGCCAACCCCATCGCCATGATCGCCTCGGTGGCCATGGCGCTGCGCTATTCATTTGGCATGATCGAGCTGGCGACCAGGATCGAGAATGCCATTTCCGCCGTGCTCAGCGACGGTCTGCGCACCGGCGACATCGCCCAGGACAACCGCAAGACGGTCGGGACGGAAGAGATGGGCGCGGCGATCCTGGCCAAGCTCAAGGCCTGAGGCCAGCTGCAAGAGGGCCGGGCGACCTGGGTCGCCCGGCGGCTTTGACTTACTCGTAGGCGAAGGGCTTGAACTGGGCCGCACCGATGGTGGTGAACCAGTCACGAACCTGGCTGGGCTCATCGGCAAAGGCCAGGCTGAGCTGGAGCAGCATGCGCGCCTTGAGCGGCTGCAGATCGCCGGCATTGATGGTGGCGCCGCCATCGTCATAGAGGCCTTCGCCGCCGGTGCGCGAGGTCCCCACGATAACCACATCGCTGGCCAGGGCTGCATCGCGTGCTTCGGTCTGGAAGTTCGAAATGCCGCCAGGACCGTGGCCGGCGATGACGATGCCCTTGGCGCCGCCGGCAACCGATCCTTCGATGATGGATGGCGAAGCCTGGATATGGGTCATGATCACGTCGACCGTGGGCAGGTCTTCCACCGTGATGGTGGCCAGATCGAATGGCGTTGCCCAGGCGTCCGTGCCGCAGGCCTGGGTGCGGGCGGGGGCGCGCATGACGCGGATGACGTTCTGGTTGACCACGCCCAGCGGGCCGTAAAGCCGCGCGTCGAACGTATCCATGCGGAAGCCGTCGGTCTTGGTCACTTCGCGGGCGGGGAAGAACTGGTCGTTCAACAGCACCACCGTGCCGAAGCAGGCTGTGCCGCCATTGGCGGCCAGGCGAATGGAGCTGAACAGATTGGTCGCCCCGTCATAGGTGAAGGTGCCATATTGGTGCATCGATCCGGTCAGCACTACCGGCTTGGGCGACTGCACCGTCAGATCGAAGAAGTAGGCATCCTCCTCGAGCACATTGGTGCCGGCCGTCAGCACCAGGCCGTCGACTTCGGGATCGGCAAGGAACTTGTCGATGGTGCGCGAGATCACATAGAGCTTTTTCGTGGTCAGCCCGCCTGAACTGCCAATCGAATAGTCATTGGCGGCCAGATTGACGACGGACAGATTGGCAATGCCCGTCAGTTCGGGCTGCAGGTCTTCGATGATGCTCTGCACCCCGTTTGCCGGGCCATTGTCACCGCCATATTCGAGATAGCTGATGCGCGTCTTGGCGCTCGAGGTGATGGTGCCGCCGGTATCAAGGACAATGATATTGGGGAGGGCAGGGTCCGGCTCACCGATCACGGTGATGGGAAATTGGGGGAGTGCGGGGGCATCCTGGGCAAGACTTGCGCCACAGGCGCAAAGCGCCATTGCCGCGGCGGCAAACGCCGTGCGCACGGCAGTGATGTTACCGGTTTTGGAAAAGTTAAGCATAGAGGTCCTTCCTAATGTCGCCCCAACTTGAGCGGCGGTTGGAAGGTAGCAATCATCGTGCCAAGCACAGCCGACGATGGCAGTCGCCTAACATATTGAATATATGTGCGAAATTGCTTGCATGCGGGCGTGAAAAAACCTCTGGCGCCCCATAAAGTAAGCGCGATGCCTATAATTTGCGCCTGAATCCATATGTGTTAATTTATAGGCAGAAGCGATCGACGGCCAGGAAAAAGCCCCGGCGCGGTGCACCGGGGCTCACTGTCACTGGCGTCAGGCTGCGCCTATTCGGCTGCGGCTTCCTCAGCGGGGGTCTCTTCGACCTTGGGGGCGTTCTTGGCTTCTTCAGCTGCGGCGACCTTGGCGGCCTTTTCTTCGGCGCGCTGGGTGGCCTTCTCGCCGGGCTTGCCCTTGTCGGGGTTGTTGCGGGCTTCGCGATTCATGACACCGGCAACGTCGAGGAAACGCAGCACGCGGTCGGTTGGCTGGGCGCCAACGCTCAGCCAATGCTTGGCGCGATCGAGGTCGAGCACGACGCGGGCTTCATTGTCCTTGGCCAGCAGCGGGTTGAAGGTGCCCAGCTTTTCGATGAAACGGCCATCGCGGGGCGAGCGGGCATCGGCAACCACGATCTGGTAGAATGGGCGCTTCTTGGTGCCGCCACGGGCAAGACGGATCTTGAGAGACATATTGGTATCCTTGGGTATTGGTTGAAACGGTTACTTTTTCTTGCCCAGGCCGGGCAGGCCAGGGAAACGGGGAGCGCCGCCGAAGCCGGGCAGAGCCGGTCCGCCGGAGGATTTGAGCAGGGCGCCGACATCGCTGGGCAGCGCCTTGGGCGCAGGGGCGCCGGCGCCCGGCAGGCCCTTGAGCTGGCTGGGATCGATACCGGCCTGACGCGCCATCTGTTCGAGCTGGGCGGGGTCCATCTTGGAGAGGTCGGGCATGCCGCCCATGCCCCCCATCATCTGGCCCATCTTGCCGCCCATCATGCCACCGAGCGCACCCATGCCACCCTTGCCGACCTTTTTCATCATGTCGGCCATCTGGCGGTGCTGCTTGGCGAGCTTGTTGATTTCGCTGACGTCAACGCCCGCGCCGGCGGCGATGCGCTTGCGGCGGCTGGCATTGAGCAGGTCGGGGGCGGCGCGCTCTTTCTTGGTCATCGAGTTGATGATGGCGATCTGGCGATCGAAGACCTTCTCGTCGACATTGGCGCCGGCCATGGCCTTCTTCATCTGGCCCATGCCCGGCATCATGGCCATCAGGCCACCCATGCCGCCCATTTTCTTCATCTGCAGCAGCTGATTGCGCAGGTCATCGAGGTCAAAGGAGCCCTTCTTGAGCTTCTTGGCCATTTTCTGGGCGTCTTCGGCCGAGACGTGTTCAGCGGCCTTTTCGACCAGGCTGACGATGTCGCCCATGCCCAGGATGCGGTCGGCAATGCGGGAGGGATGAAAATCCTCGAGCGCATCCATTTTTTCGCCGACGCCGATCAGCTTGATCGGCTTGCCGGTTGCCGCGCGCATCGATAGTGCCGCGCCGCCACGGCCATCGCCGTCGACGCGGGTCAGCACGATGCCGGTGATGTCGAGGCGGCCGTCAAACGAGCGGGCGACATTGATGGCGTCCTGGCCGGTCAGCGCATCGACCACCAGCAGGATTTCGTGTGGCTTGGCGATGTCGCGGATGGTTACCGTTTCAACCATCAGTTCTTCGTCGATATGGGTGCGACCGGCCGTATCGAGGATCAGGACGTCATAGCCACCCAGGCGGCCTTCGCGCTCGGCGCGGCGGGCGATCTCGACCGGGGTTTCGCTGGTGATGATGGGCAGGGTATCGACGCCGACCTGTTCGCCGAGCACGCGCAGCTGCTCCATGGCAGCGGGGCGACGGGTATCGAGCGAGGCGAGCAGAATCTTTTTCTTCTGCTTGTCCTTGAGGCGCTTGGCGATCTTGGCGGTGGTGGTGGTCTTGCCCGAGCCCTGCAGGCCGACCATCAGCAGCGTGACCGGGGCCTTGGCATTGAGGTCGATCGAGACGATGGTCTCGCCCAGCACGG